>OGLM01003291.1_pt1 | contig 13336 bp, 10 predicted proteins | sample 1572531 | NCBI WGS metagenome assembly OGLM01 (sample SAMEA2581909, study PRJEB24529) | metagenome | biome: Human gut stool | place: China | collected 2011 | reverse complement strand
CAGCCTCTTGTAGAAGTCCTCCATCGAGACACCGCTCTTGCCGTACCCCAGGTACCGCTGTCAGTGTTGCAATCTTTCCATGAGACTGGTGGAACTTCAGTAATTCTGTAATATTAATGTCAGAAACTCCGTCTCCATAAGTCAGCATAAATGGTTCATTTCCAACATATGGCTGAATACGCTTTACACGTCCTCCAGTCATCGTGTTCAGTCCTGTATCTATGATAGTTACTTTCCATGGCTCTGCCACATTATTATGAACCACCATCTCACCACCATTGCTGAAGTCAAAAGTGATATCACTATTATGAAGATAATAATCGGCGAACCATTCTTTGATCACATGCTGCTTATATCCTGCACAGATAATAAACTCATTAAAGCCATAATAAGAATATTCCTTCATAATATGCCACAGAATCGGCTTTCCTCCGATATCAATCATTGGCTTTGGTTTCAAATGACTTTCCTCGCTGATTCGTGTTCCGAATCCTCCTGCTAATAATACTACTTTCATTTGTAATCTCCTTATTTTTCGTACTAGTAAACATATAAATTAACTATATCATGGTTCAAATCATAACGCAACCCCCCCAAAAAAAATCCATGTATTGCTATTTTTTATGTCTGCATTTTCCGAATAATATCTCCGACATGTTTTTTGCAAATTCATTCCGGGTTAAAATCAATACAATAAAATATCCTAATATACTGAGTAAAATTGTCAGAACTGTTTTTGTCCAAAGATGCTCTGTCACAATTGCAACGCATTTTCCGATCAAAATGATCAACACTACTCCAATTACTGGTCCTATCAAATCTTTCCTGCATGCTATCAGCTTTATTTTCTTATCCACCCTGCTGATTGCAACACAGAGTGATATTAATTCTGAAACAGCAGTCGTAGCTGCTGCAGCAGTAATACCATACTTTGGAATAAATAAAAGATTCAGTATAATATTTGCCATCGCCGAAATCACACATGCAATAAGGCATGTTTTTTCCTCCATTGCCGGAAGCAGCAACACATTTCCAATCAGTCCTCCAATAAGTGAAATTGCTAATGCAATGGAAAGTATATGTAGGGAACCTGTCGCTCCCAGATATTCTTTTCCTGCAATAATCTCTATCATCTCCGGACACAATATATTGATTCCGACCACACATGGCAGTCCAAGAATCACAACAAAATTGAATGTATACCGAAACAATTTATTAATTTCATTGTAATTTCCTTCATTAAAATTCTTTGTCATCTGCGGCATAACCACCCATGCAATGGATGCGATCGTAGAATTTACAAGATTATATATTTTTACGGATGTGCTATATAGTCCAACCTCATAGTTTCCTTTTATGATTCCCAGTATTGTAATATCTGAATTACAATAGATCGTCTGTGCAAGAAGCATTACAAATAGTAAAAGAATTGGTGGCAGATGTCTCTTCCAGTCAATATTCAATGTCAGTTTCGTTTTACAAAATTTTCTTCTGTATACCATATTTGTAATACTGGCTCCACTTGAGGCAACTACTGTAATGGCAGCGTAACGCATATAATCTTCCGGTTTCCGTACAAAAAGAAGCATTGCTACAATGGAAACTAACTGAAAAAGGAATGTACGGACTGTAATATACTTAAAATCCTCCATAGCTGTATTCAGCCAGTCAGCGCCCAATGTTGTAAACAATACGGTTGTGCTTAGAATAATGATCATTTCCCGATAATTTTCCAATGGTTTTACAGCTAACAGTGCCAATGCCAGACCTATATATGCAATAAATGTAGTAACCATATTAAGGGAAATAATCTGACCAACCATATTCTCTAATTTTTTCTTATCATCTTTTATTTTCGAACACTCTCTCACTGCATAAGTTGTAATTCCCAATGATGCAGCCAAAGAAACATAACTGATAATCGAATTAGCAAAATTCACTTTTCCTACATTCTCTGCATGTAGCACTCTGCTGATATAAGGGAAAGTTATCAATGGAAAGACGACTTGCGAAAACGCTTTCAGTAAACTGTATATTGAATTTTTTCTTACTTTATTATCCATGAATGCTCCCTGTATTATGTTTGTTAATGCAAAACATTCTTTATTTTTCTAAGCTGCATACATACTACATGCAGTAATCTGAGTATTCCCACCGGGCAATTTACAAGTATCCAAAATGTTCTTTTTAAATCGTGATATGTTTCTACACACGGCCATATATATGCTTTTCTCCAATTTGCCTGATTTTTGCATGTACAACGGAATTGGATTACAAATTGTCTTACTGTATTTTTAGTGGATTTATAATAAATATCTGATAATATTTTTTCAGAAAAGCCACCATTCTTTCCACCTTCTAATATCAATTTGCGATAATTATAAAACCATACCTCATACAAATCATATCCAACAGTTTCATTACTGGAGGCTGCAAGATAATTATAGGTATCAATAATATATAGCCCCTGTTCCCTCATGGTTGCCAGTGCGATATAGCTCTGAATAAAATATGTTCCAATATACTGTTCTTTATTTTCTACTCTTCTTACCAATTCCGTTCTAAATACAAGAGAAGACATAAATGTAATAAAAATTCCGGTGTCTTCCAGGAATTTTTCTCTGGAAGAATAAACTTTTAACCCAGTTTCCTCCCATCTCGGCTCATTATAAACAAACGGTGACTCACTTACTAACCCAGAAGTATTTAAATGCAAAAATACCGGTTTTTTCTCCAATGTATCCAAAAGATGTTCCACCGCCATCGGAAGCATAAAATCATCATCTCCCAACAAAAGGACATACTCACCCACAGCCTTCTCGAAACAATTCAAGAAATTTTTATCTGGTCCTACATTCTCTGTATTTCTGTAATAATGGATATTTTCTGCTTTCTTCACCAATTCGGTCATGTACTCACCAGTTCCATCCGTAGAAGCATTGTCTGAAACAATAATCTCAATTTGTTCTATTTTTTTCTGTTCCATCAATCGTTTTAAACATATTTTTAATTTTTCCAGACGATTATAAGTAGGTATTGCTATTGTTAATGCATAATTTTTCTGCTCTGCCATCTATCTAATTCCCTTAAAAAATCCCGTGCACTCTCTGGGTTAATCACTTTTCTATACCAAATATCTTCATGGAGCTCTATAAATTTCCTGTCGACTTTATCATAATCAATTTTTACCAGTTCCTTTATCACTTCATCCGTGAACCGATATTTTATAACCCTGGCAGGTACACCGCCGACAACTGCATATGGCGGAACATCTTCCGTCACAACTGCGCCGGCCGCTATCACTGCTCCCTGTCCAATCTCTACTCCTGAAAGAATGAGGGCTGAATCACCAATCCAGACATCATCATTTACAATAATATCTCCTTTCGCCTGAGTCTCCCCTTCTTTTTTTAGCACTTTCGCCTGAAATGGATATGTAGAAATACAATCCAGCCTGTGCTCTCCCCCCAGAACAAAACGAACGTTTTGAGCAACAGAACAAAATTGACCAATTATCAGTTTCGTATTCTCACATCCAAATGTTTCAACACATATTGGTCCATATGTATATCTTCCAACGTGTATTTGTTCTATATCACATAAATTAGTCAAGTATGTCATATTATGTCGATTTCTTTTTTTCCACTTTATTTTAAGTTTAAGTAACACTATTACTCTTTTTATCAAAAATTTTTTCCTTTCATTTATCCATTCACTTTAGGAACAATTTTTCATATTGTCCGGAAATATACTCCCAACTATACCAGTCACATACTCTTTTTCTTGCTCTTTCTGTATATTTATTTATCTCAGACTGATCTAAATGATCCGCTCTTTCTATCAAGCCAGCAAGATTCCCCTCTTCTTTTGACCAATACATTGCGCCGTCCTCTGCTACCTCCCGGTTAAATCCTACATTCAATAGCAAATTAAGTTGTGTGCTCGCCAGAGCTTCCAGAAGACTTGGATTAGTTCCTCCCACTTCATGACCATGAAAATATCCATATGCATTTTCCCGAATTTTCATTAACATTTCTGAGTCATATACTGTACCCGCAAATTTGATTCTGGAATCCTTGGAATAACCGGTTTTCAATTCAAGTTCTTTTAAAAATTTATCATTCACATTCGTGATAAGAACAAAATCTCTTTCGGATTTGCATTTTATAAATTCTTTTATCATTACTTCATAATTATTTTCCGGAACGAACCTTCCAACTACCAGATAATACTGCTTAGGGTGAATTTTTCTCTCTGCATACCATTTTTTTAATTTTTCATCTGAATCTGCCATCTGACTCTTTCTTATTTCCGTTCCATATGCAATAAACGTGGTTTTAGGATAATATTTCTCATATTCCTTTTTTATATATTGCTCTATATTTTTACTGTCGCAAATTAATAAATCTGCATTTTTTACCATCATTTGTTCTGATATTTTCCAATATTTTCGTACACAAGCATTCCACTTCTGCCGCATCCATTCATGCCCATCCGGATTGACATATACCTTTCCTCCAAGCTTATGTATTTTTCTTACATAGTGCCTTATAAATGGTCCAATACGACACGCTAATATATAAATAACAGGCTGTTTTACCTGCTTTTTCTCTATATATCTGCAACACTCTTTTAACGCAGCTACATCATAATAAATAGCTTGTGCTGGTCCAATATCAGGTACTTTTATCATAAAACATCTTGCATTATGATATATATACTCTTTATTCTCCTCTCCCTTACATGCTACATGATACTTTATCTTATCATTATTACGATGATATTCTGTTAATTTATCTACAAAAGTTTCGTACCCACCATATGCCGCCGGTATCCCTTTTGACCCTATTATAAATACATTCTGCATCTTTTACATACTTCCCTTTCCAGATACCACAACCTGAACTGTCCGAAATAATATTTTAATATCATTCGCCATGCTCCAATGACAAATGTATTCTGTATCGAGTTTGACTACTTCTTCAAAATCTGTAATTTCACTTCTTCCTGAGACCTGCCAAAGTCCTGTAATACCAGGCTTTACCGACAATCTTGCTTTATGATGCAATTTATACTTCTCATATTCATCTACTGTAGGTGGTCTTGTCCCCACTAATGACATATCTCCCCTTAAAACATTAAAAAACTGTGGGAACTCGTCTAAGCTTAGTTTGCGAATCCAGTTTCCAATTCCCGGTATATATTCTCCTGTTTTCTGATCAATTTTGCTGCCAATAATCCTTGGATCGTTCTCCATTTTGAACATCATACCATCCGCTATCTGATTTTGCTCCAAAAGATTTTTTTTTCGTTCTTCAGCATCCAGATACATCGTCCGGAATTTATACATATTAAATTTTCTGCCATTTTGTCCCACTCTCTCCTGTTTAAAAAAAATCGGTCCTGGAGATTTTATAAAAATAATAGGTCCCAAAAAAAGTATAAGTATAAGCGTAATGGCGGTTCCCACCAGCCCCCCAGCTATATCGAGCGTCCTTTTCATAAAATATTCTTTGTTGCTCACAATTCGAATACTGGATGTAAGTACTAAATATCCACATACCATTTCAGCAGTCTGATTTTCACTTTGTGTCAAGCCATCCTGCATAATCGTGTAATGAACCACAATCCCCATCTCAGAAAACTCACGTGTATACTTTGCAGGAAATGACATATCATTTGGCAAAACAATAAGCACTTCATCTACCCAGTTCTTGCATACCCATTCTGCCATATTTTCTTCCAAAACGATCTGGATATTTTGGTATTGCTTCTCTTGTTTTATACAATCCATAAAAACAATACCTGATAACTTATAAGTTTGATAGTTATTCTCTCTGATTCTCTTTAATGCTTCTTCTGCCATTTTTGATGTTGTAATCAATAACAGAGAGCAATTTCCTTCCTCTGTCTGATATTTTTTTACATGAAGTTTCCATAATGTTCTGGTCATCCACCCTATGCCTAATTGATAAATTCCCAAAAGAAACAATACTGTTCTTGAAAAATCATCTCCGTCTTTTACAACAATCAGGTAAAAGCTTATAAATAATTCAAGTATGCATACCTGCTTTACGACAGACACAAACTCAACATAATACCCCCGCTTTAGGATATCCTTATACCCTTCCAAGAAGAATGCATATATGAATTCAAAAAGCACAAGAACAAGCATCATATTCTGATAAATAACTTTATGTGGATTTCCCCCAAAACCATGTCTGCTAAAATATGCTAATGCAAAGCAGACCTGCAGGCAAAGCAGATCCAGAATAATAAAATCCAAATGCTTTAACCAGCCTTTATTCTTTCGCCGATACATATTATCTCCCTATGTTTTACATATTTTCAAAATTCAACCAGATTATTCTAACATAATACTCTGTGAAAAACAATTTTAACGCCTGCTCACTCACCTAAGAATTTGCAAGCTTTTATTTATTATGCTACAATAACCCGTGTCTGTCTTCAAGGCTTCGTAACAAATTTTAAATTATAATTAATAAATAGGGTAAAACATTTATGAATAAAAATTTTTTTAGACAATACAATAAATTAATACTTGGTTCAATAATTTTATTTTTTACTGCATTACTTTTTAATCATTGGACTCCCTACGCAGCCGATGATTACAGCTATATGTTCAACTTATCCGATGGCTCACGTATGACTTCCATTGGGCAGATTTTTTCGTCCCTGGCTGTACACTATACAAAGTATGGCAACGGACGCCTTGTTTCCCACTTTTTTGTTATGCTTTTTCTGATTGGTTCCAAGTGGATTTTCAATCTCGTGAATGCATTTCTTTTTGTGTTGCTTATATTAAGCATTTATCATTTGACCTCTCATAAAAAAGCTTGCAACCTTTTACTTTTTTTTGCAATTCCAACTTTATTATGGCTTTATATGCCTGCCTATGGTCAGATTTTTTTATGGTTGGATGGTTCCATTAATTATATGTGGGGTTATCTGTTTGCTCTGTTGTTTCTGTCAGTCTATATTACTTTATTACGAGGAAAATCTCTGTTAAACCAAACCTGGAAGTTGATCCTGTTCTGTGTATTTACATTCCTTTTTGGAAATTACTCAGAGAATGTATCTTTTTCCGTTATCTTTACCGGTTTTCTTCTTCTGTGCATTACAATGTACAGACAGAAAAGTATCAGGAAATTTTTTATTTATATTTTTCCGATTGCATGTGGGGCTCTTGGATATCTGATCTTACTGTTAAGTCCTTCCGGAAGTGCCAAGTTCTCCGAAAATCTATCGCTTTCGCTGCTTTTTAAAAATGCGATTGAGATATTTACAGAATATTATAATGCCTGTCGGATCCCTTTGATTCTATTTTTTGTACTTCTTGGCATTGCTATTTATCACAAATTGAATAAGACAGAGATTCTCATTGCGCTCTCCTTCTTTTTCATCAGTGTCATATCTTCCGGCATGCTTATGATTGCAAGCTATCTGCCAGAGCGAAGCCTTGCCAATGGAATTGTGTTTCTTCTGATTGGAATTGTCCAATTGCTGCAATTATTGCGCGGACATGTACGCTTAGAATGTATCTCCCTGTGTGTGTGCATTTATCTTCTGGTCAGCAGTCTGATGTCGTACTGGGAAGGTTCCTACGATATTTACCGGGTGCATAAGGAACAGGCAGTTCGTGATGCTGCAATAGAGAACTCTGTAAATTCCGGCAACATGACAATTGGTGTACCAATTATTACTTCCACAACCAAGTATAGCTGTAAATATGGCTTGTTAGATTTGAACGGAAAGGATGCTAAGGATCCATTTCCAAATGTGTATGTTGCAAAATACTACGGTTTAGATCAAATTTATGTAATTTATCCTGATTTGGATAATGAATAAGTATTTTCTGTAAAACAAAAAAGAAGAAGATCACTGACAATTTACTCAATGATTTTCTTCTTTTTTCATATTATCCATTATTACTTATTTTATGATCTCTCTCTATCAGAATCACGCGGAATCTGTCTCCTTTTCGATATCCAAATACACGCTGTTTTTCACTATATCGAAATTTCATTATCGTCTGAGAATATCCTGCAAAATAATTTTTCTTACCTGCGCCATGATACCTCTTGTATTCCAATCCATCATCCCGGTCTATCGTATCCCATGATTCATGCTGAACAAATTTATCCAGTGTTCCTAGCAACTGCTTATATTCGCTTTCTTCAAGCTGATCCGGACCTGACTTTTTCTCCAACAAACTACAATCTATTCTTGTCCCCTCATATCTGATTTTCAGATAATCACATCTGTCTATATTTAGGTCTATGTAATGATTTTGTGCAAGATATCGTGGTGAATATATAGATAACACCTCATATTTTTGGCTGCCTTTTTGTATATCTAACACACAATCCGTATATTTTTCAGACTTGAATGATAATAGTGAAAATCCATTCTCTGCGGCCTCTGCCAGTGCAGTTGCAGTGACACTTTCTTGCTGCCAGACATACTCTTCTTCCAGATTATGTACCACATCTTCATCCCAATGCGGCTTTGTATAAATTTCTTCTGTTAATTGTATCTGAAAGCGCAGTAACTCATCTGAATTTGTCTGATACTTAAGGTCTCGTATTTTCTTGTCACCCGTGATATAACATTCATGAAAATCGGTTGTCTTATAAATCCTATTTTCTTTCTTTTTATGAATGATATCAAAACACCTGATATTATTTTTCAAAGATTTTAAAAATGTCTCTACATCCTCAAACTGACCATGCAGTGATTTTTCATTCAATATAAAATCCATTTACCACCCCAGTATTACACCTAAATCTTTCTTTGTCTGATCAAAAAAACCATCCCTCTGATCCTGCGCCACACCATCCATATCAATTGGAATTAATACCGGTACAGATGTTCCATTCTCTTTCCGTTCAAAAAAATAAATCGAAACTTTATCCGCCTCTATTATATCTGTGTGAATATATTTTCTCACTGCATTATATATATGATCGCTATGTGTCTCAACTATAATCTGAACGCCCTTTTCTGCCAGAAATGATAAAAACAGCATAAATTCTGACTGTCCAGATGGGTGAAGATGAATCTCAGGGTTCTCAATGATCAGAACATCTCCACTCTCGCAGGACAATGCTCCGATGATAACCTCTGCCATATAACTCACACCGGTTCCTACATTCTTCGGTCTGATTTCGTTGCCAAGTTCTCTTGTTCCAAATGATACCCGGATCAGATTCGTCCGCTCAATTTCTTCTGCTTTTAATGAATAAACCAAGATTCTTTCCAACCAGTAGTCAACTTGTCCCCCAAATGTAAGCTTAGATTTTGGCTCAAATACCAATGGACTGTCTTCCCACTTATCTGCATCATGCAATGCAAGATACTGATATGCATACTCACATCTCACACCTATCCTATCCGGATTATCTAACGCTATTTCATAGGTATCACGTACACCAATACGATCTGCTGACAGATATTTAAAAGACATTTCATCCGAAAGTTTTCCTTCACTTATCACATCATTCTTATCATCTGTCATATGTCTGATAATTTTTTGGTTTACCGTAATCTCGATTTCTTTACTGCCTACATATTTATTTTTTAACTCACTGATTTTTCCGATATCTATATATTCTCCGCGAAAAGGATTCTTTCCCTTCTGTATCATTGCAAGCAATGCCTGAATAACGGTCGACTTTCCCATGGAATTTTTTCCTGCAAGCAGTGTCAGATTTTTAAAGTGAAACTCTGCCTCTTCAAAACATTTTAACCCTTTAATTGTCAGCTCATTTATCATTTATTTATCTCCTCAGATAATTAATCCATCGACTTATATTAGCATAGGTTACCGATGTGTCATGCAGCATGCTGTACAAATATGATCTCTCGTCATATAATTCCCTCAAATTTCCACGTATGTCATTCATACAAATTGCAATTGCCATAAATATTGACTTATATTTCTCATCAAATCTTCTATTTACAATCCTCACTGTTTTTTCATAATCAATCTCTTCACACCTACTGCATGTATGCAAAACGCATTCTACAAAGTCGTCAATATATCCATCTCTCAGATTATCCATTTCATAGATTGCATTTTCCAACAGATATTGTTCATTCGTAATATATCTGTCTTCATCCACATTTACTTTATTTGTATATGCCATCCAAATAACAAGCATATAAAAAATATTTATTTCATTTAATGATCTAACCAATCCCGTTCTTTGAAATTTACAAAGTACTTCTCTGATTCTTTCGATCAACTCTATCCTTGAGTCTTTATAGATAATCTTGCGTATTGCATATTCCCTGTTTTCCGTCCAGTTTTCGATAAATTTTCCTGTCAGCATATGCATGTATTTCGGCGATCGGTATTCAATAATCTGAACAGGAACCACTGTGCGCATGATCATACTGGCTAATCTTGGATTTTCATGATCAATCTCATAGAAACTCATTCGGCGATCTGCATCATCCTGGTCAATTTCGATTCCCATATTATTTTTCAAAAACTGTAACAGACTATATATGGTATCTTTGGATTCCAGAACAAGATAGTCTCCATTTTGCTGTTCCGAAACATAGATTGGCGGCATTGGTATTCCAAGTTCAATTGCTTCTACTGCATTCCTCACAATGTTTCTGATCCTATTTCTGTTACGCCTGACTGGAGCAAATAAAAGCCTGTCATCTTCATCCATCCACCAAATTTCCTGTATTGAATATTTTCTTTCATAAATATCAATTGCATCTCGCTCACTATAAAACATTTTTCCCTCTTTCATTCAGAAAAATATCACATATCATTTACTTCATAAATTCCAAGTCACTAAAATCTTACCACAATATAATCATCATATTCCCTGATATACCCTTCTAACGGATATTCATTCAATTGTTCTTCCTGTTCCAACGCTTTCTCATAGAGTTCGGTTCCACCCCAGATCAATTGATATCCGCGCTCTTCGAACAGTCTTATCATTTCTCGGTTATATCCTTCATAGATATAGAATCCCGGAATCGCCCAGTCGATCAGTGACCAGGAAAGTGTCTGCACATAGACATACCGTTCTCCAGTTTCCTCCTCCATCCAGTCGTTCAGGTCTTTGATCACCGAATATCCCGGTGTGTCGGAACCCATGGAACACTTTTCCAGAATTGCAGGATTCAGTTCATAACTACCGATAAATACAACCGGTTTTTCTGCAATATTATACCCACCTTTCTGAAGATCATATGCTACCTGATCTACCACTGCCAGCTCACTCTGATTCTTCTCATATTCAAAAGCAAACCAATGATTCAGATCAAACGCCGAATTATATACAACAGAAATTACCAGAACCATTCCAATTACATTGATCAGCTGGTATCTGCATTTCAGAATCACATAAGTCAGATAGAATAGTACCATTGCAACTAACAATGCTATCATCAGATTGGACCGATATGGAAGTGCATCCCCCTGCGGCAGTGACAACACGAAAATAGATCCATAGCAAATAATGCCAAGAAACAAAATATATAAATTCTTTTTGTAAATGGAACCCGCAATAATAATAACTATAAACAAAATGCTTGTGGCCACGAATAAACCAATCGGATAATAAGCTAACCCGACAAATACATAATCCCTCAAAATCTGCCGGATAATCGTAAGGATTCTGCCTGGATATTTTAAGATTCGCAACATACTTCCAGCACTACGATAGCTGTATGGCTCAATTCCAAATATTGCCATACAGACTTTTGTAATCAACGACCTCTCCACGATCGCATATACAAGAACTCTTCCAACAAGAAAAAGGCTCATGAAAAATTGTTTAAATTTTCGGATCCGCATATGATTTGCACCAAAGCAGTCTACAATCATAATCAAAAGTACCCCGGTAAGAAAAACATTTGCCGCTGCCTCATAAAATCCGACCGATACCGATACCAAAAGGCTCATTCCCAGTTTATGCAGAATCCGCTGTTTTTGCTCCAGATCATGTGTATACAAATAGTAGAAATCAAAAACCGCCATTCCAACAAGTGTATAAATAATTGGTACTCCATTCTGCAAATAATAAATAAATACCTCTGCAATCAGAGAATAATCTAAAAACATAGCTGAAAATACCGCATAGCAGGCAATCGGCAGCTTATCTCCGAGAATATACCTTAATACTGCTGACCAGACAATTGCTGCAAACATCAGAATCAATACTGCAGCAAACTCCATAATAAACGGTTCAAACCCTGTCACATGAAACAGTTTATTAATCACATAGAAAGGCCATCGCCCAATGGAAACACCCAGTCCGTCATCAAAGTATAGACCAATGCACACATCATCGATTCCCAGTGAAGAGTGTGTGATTTCATAACCGTATCCTGCAACTGCTGCAATTATAAGCGATACCATGTATATTTTATTTCTAAGAAAATATTCTATCTGTTTCCTTAATTCGTAAATCACTTAAATCTCCTTCTTAAGCCACTGGTAATAGTTTTCAATTCCCTGCACAATAGGTACTAACGGTACCTCATGGATACTCATAATCCGTTCATTATTGAGAATAATTTTCTTGGCATCCACGCTTCTCGCTGGAAGATACACTACCTCCGGTGCAAGATGCATTTCTTCCAACATTCGAATAATATCTCTCTGAGAAGTTCCTGTATTCGAGCTGATATTAAAAGTATCATAATTTCCCTGATAGTTGAATAATGAAATCAACATCCTGCATACATCGTCAATATAAATATAGTCCCTGACGTTATTGCCATCTCCCCAAATTTCAATTTTCTCTCCTCGGATGGTTTTCTTAATAGCGGCATCAATAAATCCGACACCTTTATTAAAATCCTGTCCCGGTCCATATGGATTTGATATCCGGGCAATCAGAATCTTTGTATGTGCCTGATAATTAAATGTTCGAATTGTATTTTCAATACAAAGCTTTACATTACCATAATGATTAATCGGTCTTGGAAGTGCATCTTCCACTATAGGCTGTATCTCCTGATTTCCATACACTGTTCCACCGGAAGACAGAAAAATCATCCGTATCTTCTGGTCAGTGATCATCTTACAAAGCTTTGTTGTCTGGATAAAGTCCCTCTCATATCCCTGAAGATACTTTTCATTGGAATTTCCAGGATTTACAGTGCTGAGAGCATGTACTACATAATCCATACCTTCTAATGCATGTTCCAGTGTGTAATCATCAAAGAAATCCCCACATATATAATTTACGCCTGCTATTTCATGCACAGGTTTTGACATATCGAAGCAGTATACTTCCATATTGTTTTTTATCAGATGCCTTGAAAGATTAGATCCAAT
>OGLM01003286.1_pt1 | contig 13351 bp, 9 predicted proteins | sample 1572531 | NCBI WGS metagenome assembly OGLM01 (sample SAMEA2581909, study PRJEB24529) | metagenome | biome: Human gut stool | place: China | collected 2011 | reverse complement strand
CATACATCTTTCCCGACAGCAGCAAAGCCAGCACATCTGCCATCCAATCATCACAACCCAGCGTATAAGCATGCGCTATGCTTCCATCGTACATATTGAAATGCTCCACAGAGTGATAGAGAATAATACCTGCTACGGCCAATCCTCTCAAGGCATCAGCCACGTCAATACGACTGTTTTTCAGTCCTAATGTCTTGTAAAAATTCATTTCGATATTATTTGTTAGTTATTATGAGCCCACAAAGGTATAACATTTTATTGGAAAAAGAGAATAATCCCAAATGTATAACAAATATTAAGTTTTAAAGGAAAAGAGAAAAAGTCGGCCTTTTCCTTGGTTATTCGTTAGAAAAAGTGTATCTTTGCTCCGCTATTCGTCAGAAAAAGCGTGAAGTTCATACGATTATTCGTCAGAAAAAGTGCGGAATTCATACGATTATTCGTTAGAAAAAGTGTAAATCATGGAAAGAAGCATCTATAACAAACTCGTAGAATGGAAGAACAAGCAAAACCATAAACCTCTGATTCTCAACGGAGCAAGACAAGTAGGCAAGACCTATATCCTGCAAGAATTTGGAAAAAGAGAATATAAAAAACTTGCATTCTTCAGTCTCGACAGAAATCAGAAGGCAGCAGAAGTGTTTGAAAAAGGCGGCACAACAGCTGATATACTGATGGCACTCTCCGCCATCAGCCAGGTAGATATTACCCCCAACGATACACTTATGGTACTCGATGAGATACAAGATTGTCCTAAAGCATTAGAAACTTTAAAGTTCTTTTGCGAGGATGCTCCTGATATTCATATCATCGTGGCAGGATCCCTGCTGGGAATATCACTCCATAGCGGGGTATCATATCCAGTAGGAAAAGTAGAAGAGCTGCGCCTCTACCCGATGAACTTCATCGAATTCCTCGATGCCATGGGAAAAGCGAAACTGGCAAGCATCCTGAAAGAAGGAAATTGGAACGTCATCAATTTACTGGAAACAGAATTGATCAGCCTGCTGCGACAATATTATTATGTAGGAGGAATGCCAGCCGCCGTACTCGCCCATGTAGAGCAGAAGGGACTACAGGAAGTCCGTTCCATCCAAAAGCAGATTATACAAGACTATCGCCGAGATTTCTCGAAGCACGCACCAGATAGAGAAGTGCCTCGCATTAATATGGTGTGGGACAGTATCCCTGCCCAACTTGCCAAAGAGAACAAGAAGTTCATCTATGGAGCCGTGAAGAAAAGTGCCAGAGCCGCAGATTTCGAACTGGCCATCCAATGGCTGATAGATGCAGGACTGGCATATAAGGTTCAGAGAGTCAATACCCCACGCCTCCCTTTCAAATTCTATGAAGACCTGAACGCCTTCAAACTCTTCATGCTCGATGTGGGACTGATGGGAGCGATGGCAGAGATTTCAGCAGAATCGATGCTGGTGGGCGATGGCATTTTCTCTGAATATAAAGGTGCCTTTACAGAACTATATGTCTTCACCCAGCTGAAAAGCCAGGATATTCCATTATACTATCATGCTGTGGATAACTCCACAATAGAGATTGATTTCCTGACCCAATGGCACGACAGGGTTATACCGATAGAAGTAAAGGCAGAGGTGAACGTTAAGGCGAAATCTCTCAGAACATTCATCACCAACAATCCGCAACTGAAGGGACTTCGCTACTCCATGCTTCCCTATAAGGATCAAGACTGGATGATCAACGTTCCGCTCTATGCATGCCTGACACCATTTGACAAATCATTCTGATGCCTTTTAATAAAAGCTTCGATTCTGACATTTCCGTCAGAATCGAAGTGAAAGCCAATCATCGAACTTCGCGTTTTGGAAGGTATGGATGCCCAGTTTCTCGGCAGCCTCACAGTTTTCCTTCAGATCATCGATGAAGAGGGTTTCATCGGGATGGATGGTCGCCTGCCTGATTACCTCCTCATAGATGTGGGCATCAGGTTTTGCCAAATGCATTCGCTGAGAGAGGAAACAGTGCTCGAAATAATCCTCTACCCCATGGTTCTGATAAAGAAAGAGATGCTCCACGCAATAATCCCAATGAATATCAATGGTATTGCTCAAGAGGAAGAGACGATAACCAGCCTTCTTCAACTGCAGGAGTCGCTTCTTTTTCTCATCAGGAATCTCCACCAGCATCTTGTTGGCAGCATCGATGATTTCTTCATTCGTCACATCAGCTCCTGTCAACTCACGGGCTGCATCGCAGAATGCTTCGGTGGTAATCATTCCCACACCCAGTTTGCTCATCAGCTTCATCCCTTCACTCTCGGGATTCGGATTAGCCAGTTCCCCCATTCCTATCGCCTTGAAAGCCCCGATGCATCCTTCCGGATTGAGCTTCACCAGGACATTACCCAAATCAAATATGATATTCTTGTATTGCATAATCTATACCTTATTTTAAATTTCACTTTTAATCTTTAATCAGATACTTACTGCAAAAGTACTGTAAATTCGGGAGAGAACAAATGATTTCAAGAAGTTATAACAAGAATATAACATTTATTAGTAAAAGAGGAAAGCCTATGTATGAGAAATGTTTTTCTAAAATTATTGCCACTATTGCCATGCTTCAAGTTAACCAATTGGTTTTTAGCTATTTAAGCGTGGCAATAAGGGCATTTTCTATTATCACCTATTGCCACCTATTGCCACACTCGGGCGAAAAACGAGGGATTCTCAGCGAAAAAGCAGAGGAATACTTATTGTTTTCGCAGAAAAACATTAAAAAAGTGAAGAAAAAGGCATGCGGTTTCGAACATTTTTTGTATTTTTGCAACCAACAGGAAAAATTCCTGCCGATTCCACCTAGAAGCTTGCGACTCCTGTGAAACCACTTTATACACATTTAACCCAAAAACCAATGACACAAGCAGATTTAGTCAGACTCTACTTCAACAAAGAAAATGCTTACAACTCATGGGACTATTGCTTCAACCAGCAATGTCCACTGGCTCTGGAATGTGCACACTATCTGTCCGTAACCTACAAAAAACCGGAACAGACCAAAGGCTACGCCATCTATCCCGATGCCTACCACGACAACAAGTGCGAACATTTCCTGCAGCTGCAGATGATGAAAATGGCATACGGCTTTATGAATATTCTTGAAGAACTGAAGCGTAAAGACGAAGCCAGTTTCAGAGTACACATGACTTCCTACTTCGGAAGCAAGACTTCATATTATCGCTATAAATTAGGACAGACAGGACTCGTGTCTGAACAGCAGCAGTACGTGCTGAAATGGTGCCAGCAACATGGATACACCAACATGAGGTTCGACCGCTATGCAGAAGAGGTCAACTATTAACAGCCGCACGCCGATAAAGATTTTAACCCACGTACATGGTCACTCGTACCCGTGTACATGAGTATCCGTACCCATGTACACGGGTACGGATGACCAACACGATGAGCACGGATGACCGAGACGACGGGCACGAGTGCCCGGCATAGTCGGGCACCCGTGCCCAACGCCTTGGGCAAAGCTGGGCAAAACCATCGGCAATCATAAGTATCACCCTATCAACAAATTAGCAGAAATATGAAGTTTACTATTACAAGAATCAACAAGCAGAACAAGTTGATGGTCAGTTCGAAAACCGTAGAACGGTTTCTGGAGCGCATCGCTAAAGATGATGCCAAGCTGAGTGTCACCAATTTCAGAATGAGTGTGCCGCTCATGGAGGCCGACTACCAGTACTACAAAGGCATCAAGGAATGGCAGCACGTTTATCCAGCCGCAGAATTCAACAAGGATGAAAGCGGCAATCTCATCTTCCAGAAATCAAACGGGCTGGTGATGCTCCACTTCATCAACCTCATGTCGGACCAGGAAAAAGATGCCGTCAAGAAGACGGTCAGTCTGCTGCCGATGACCTTCGCTGCCTTCGAAGGAGCCGACGGCAGAAGCATCATCGTGCTCGTAAGCATCTGCAACGAAGGCGGAAAAATCCCGACAAAAGAAGCCGACGCCGACTTACTCTACCAGTCTGCCTACGAACAGGTAAAAACGCTCTACCAGTCGCAGGTACAGGCAGCCATCAAACCCGAAAAACCATCATTGGCATCCAACTTCATGCTTACGCTGGATGCCTCTCCTTATTATAACAGCAAGGCTGTGGCGATGCGCATCTCCCAAAATATGAAGAAGGTAGCCTCAGCCCCTAAGAATGTAGACGACCTGAAGACATACGATGACTATGAGTTTCTTTACCGCAAGGCAGCAGAAGAGACGAAGGAAGAGATGAAAAAAGCCAACATCTCATGGCAGAACGATGAAGACCGGTTCCTTGCCGGTTTCTCAGCCATCGCCATCAAGCTCTGCAACATGGGCCTCAGCGAAGAAGAAGCTTTCATCCATATCCGCCGCAACAACTGGGGACATGTGACAGAAGAGAAACTCCGCCAGATAGTGGGCACCGCTTACGATACCCATTCCAAAGACAGGAAGACGGAGAAATCAGCCTCAGGCAGAAAAGGCCGTGCCGAAATTCTGCAGATGATCAGATACCTGGAGAGCCGGTACCAGTTCCGTTACAATACCGTGATGAAATATACCGAATACCGTCCGAACAATTCATGGGTTGGCGATTTCAGACCGGTGGATGCCCGTGTGCAGAAAAGCATGACGCTGGATGTTCAGATAGCCGACATCCACGTAAGCATCAAGGATGTAAGGAATTTTCTAGAGTCAGACCGCATCAGAAACTATAGTCCAATAGAGTCCTATCTCTATGACTGTCTGGGAAAATGGGACGGCAAGGACCGCATCCGTGCCCTGGCACGAACCGTACCCACCAACAATCCTCATTGGGAAGACTGGTTTTACACCTGGTTTCTGGGAATGGTTGACCAGTGGCGCGGCATGTATCGCCGTCAATATGGCAACAGTACCATGCCGCTGCTCATTTCCAAGCAAGGTTACAACAAGAGCACCTTCTGCCGCCGTCTCATCCCTACCGAACTGTCGTGGGGCTTTACCGACAATATGATTCTGTCAGAAAAGCGTCAGGTATTGCAGGCGATGTCACAATTTCTGCTCATCAATCTCGATGAGTTCAATCAGATTTCACCACAGGTGCAGCAGGGATTTCTGAAGAATCTGCTGCAGTTGCCTACGGTGAAAATCAAGCCGCCATACGGAAGTCATGTACAGGAATTCCCTCGTCTAGCCTCCTTCATCGCCACGAGCAACATGACCGATATTCTTTCCGACCCATCCGGCAACCGCCGTTTCCTGGGAGTAGAACTGACGGGACCTATCGATGTGAGTGGCAGACTGAACTATGAGCAACTTTATGCGCAGGCGATGCAAGCTTTGGAGCGTGGCGAAAAATCCTATTTCGACGCCAAGGAAACCGCCATCATCATGCGACATAACAGACAATTTGAACAGATTTCCCCTATCAAGCAATGTTTTCTGCAGGTTTTCGAGCCTGCAAGTACCCCGGAAAATGGCGAATATCTGATGGCAGCCGCCATTTTCGACATTTTGAAGCAGAAATTCGGCTCTTCCCTGCAGGTTTCGAGTATACAGAAATTGGGCAGAGAGCTTCAGAATATTGAAGGTTTGAAGAACAGAAGAACAAGATTTGGTACTGAGTATCTGGTAGTTAGGAAATAACCCACTCACCTTCCATCTCATTCCCTCATAAAAAGAGTGTGGCAATGCGTGGCATTAGGTGGCAACAGAAACACCGCTTACTGCCACGCATTATTCACTTATAATCAGCGAGTTAAATCAAAGGTGACAGATGTGGCAATAGAAACAGAAAAACATTTCTTATTCGTTATGACGTACAACCAATGTAAGATGGACAAAAAATCATTAATAGAAAATGTCTATAACAAAGTGGGTGACTGCGCCACAAGGCTATGGCGACTTTTGCTCTATGGGGAATGATGCCCCACAGAGATAATAACATTGAGATTATAGTATTTCACCTCATTACTCTGCGTTTTCCCCTCTAAAGCACCATATTGAGTGGTTGTTCGGAAATTCCGAACAACCACTTTTTGCTTTACCAATTACATGTATTAATTATTATGCCGAAATCATGAACTTCATTATGCGAACTCATCCACTTCATTTCACGACTTCATCTACTTCATTTCACGAGTTCATCTACTTCATTGAGTTGACACATACGGCTGCGGTGGCTGAAGGAGACGAATGAGATAGCTGAAGGAGTCGAATGCAGTGACCGGAGGAGACGAATGCGATAGCTGAAGAAGTCGAATGCAGTGGCTGAAGGAGACGAATGCATTAGCCGAATGAGACGGCTGCGGTGGCTGAAGGAGTCGAATGCGGTGGCAGAGGGAGACGAATGCGATGGCCGAAGGAGACGGAACATGAACCTTTGAATCGTTTTTTACACGATACCCCACAGAGATAATAACATCAAGATTGTAGTATTTCACATCTTTGCTCTGCGTTTTTCCCTCTAAAGCACCATGTTGAGTGGTCTGTCGGAAATTCCGACAAACCACTTTTTCTTCCAATTCTCCTTCTTTGAAAATATTGGAAATATGTTCACTAATCGTAGCATAACCTTTATTGAATAATTGTGCAATTTGGGGTCACCTGTATAGGAGTGGGATTAGGCATAGATTTTCGTAAATTTAAACAAGAAAAAAGTTTCCTATACTTCTTGCAAACTTCTCTACGATAGCAGCTGTAACCAACTACTCTTTGCCACCCAGAGCCTATTTACCGTTAAGTTTTATTTCATCTACAGAGGGCATATTCTTTCCTATGTTCCAAGAATCCTGATACTGCGCGTACCCCCCATGCCATTCTCGTTGTATAATATACATTTTGAATCCTACATCAAACCACAACGTGGTGGCATGCGAAAAGGCTGCCGATAGGTTGTATATCTTTTGATTCCTACATCAAACCACAACTGTTCTTCATACAGCGGTGCGCATCCATCAGTTGTATATCTTTTGATTCCTACATCAAACCACAACCGATTATTCATCGTTTTCGCCGGGCGTAGAGTTGTATATCTTTTGATTCCTACATCAAACCACAACTTGGTGAATCCGAAGTCCATACCCCTGCATGTTGTATATCTTTTGATTCCTACATCAAACCACAACTTAATCCTCTCCTTCGATAATCTCGAAACGTTGTATATCTTTTGATTCCTACATCAAACCACAACCTACACTTTGGACAACACTTTCTTCATGAGTTGTATATCTTTTGATTCCTACATCAAACCACAACAGTGGAAGGATCAGCCGACAGCGTCCATCGGTTGTATATCTTTTGATTCCTACATCAAACCACAACAGTGTGGCGAAATGACCGGTTAACCATTTAGTTGTATATCTTTTGATTCCTACATCAAACCACAACGATGGGGTTGACCTCATTGACCTCAACAAGTTGTATATCTTTTGATTCCTACATCAAACCACAACGTATTCGGCTTCATGTTTTTCAGCTTCGCGTTGTATATCTTTTGATTCCTACATCAAACCACAACAGACTCCCTGCTTTTGCAGATAAAATGAAGTTGTATATCTTTTGATTCCTACATCAAACCACAACTGATGCTATCAACGACTTTCTGCTTGACCGTTGTATATCTTTTGATTCCTACATCAAACCACAACTGTTGGGTGCATCGAGCGTTCGCTACCTAGTTGTATATCTTTTGATTCCTACATCAAACCACAACGGGGAAGGCACTCAGGCTTCCCCTGTATGGTTGTATATCTTTTGATTCCTACATCAAACCACAACCTGAGCCTGTTGTGGTCTTCTTAACCGATGTTGTATATCTTTTGATTCCTACATCAAACCACAACGATAGTCTGAGCCGGCATCGTCAACATACTGTTGTATATCTTTTGATTCCTACATCAAACCACAACATACGCCCGTATCTCTTGGCGCTGGCTCAGTTGTATATCTTTTGATTCCTACATCAAACCACAACGCTGCAAGAACATCACCCACATTGCCATTAGTTGTATATCTTTTGATTCCTACATCAAACCACAACATATAGATTTGAATGTACTGATTTTCAGTACATAACAACCACTCTATCTAATAAAAAATGGTGAGTAGGATATAATTTCTAATGCAAAAGTACTAAAAAAACTCCAATTGAACAGGTTCACTGATAACTTTTTTCGATATTTTACTCTTATTAATACTTTTGGGCTTACCCCAGAAGTTATAGATATCTCCATATTGCTTATCTGTTACACTTAACAAACTTACTTTTCCTATCTCCGGAAGCAAAGATTTTACCCGTTTTATATGCACTTCCAAACTTTCCCTTGATGCGCAATGACGGATATAGACAGAAAATTGCATCATGGAGAAACCATCTTTCTCCAAGTTCTTGCGGAAGAGAGAAGCTGCCTTCATCTCTTTTTTCGTAGTAACAGGTAAATCGAAAAATACAAATAACCACATTATATGATAAGCATTTAGTCTATCTTCTGTCATGTCATAATAGGTAATGAAAGTTTTTTGATTTCTCCAGAATAATATTTCACAAGAGAGGCAGTTGTTATGGTCAAAGCAATCTGCAAAGGTCGCTTAACCTTTCCTATATTGACATCACAATTCAACACACGCATTATCTCTGCCTTTGATTCTTTATTCAGTTCAGTAATTCCATTGCCATAAAGTCGAAAAACTTTTTCATCAACAAATGGTCGATATGGTTCCATTACATCATCAGCTAAAGGAAAAGCATTATATCTGCTTTTATGAAAGATGCCCAAATTAGGGAGCAAACCAGAACCTAGCAAAGCACGAGCAACAGCTGCACGTAATACAGCATAGCCATAATTTAGAAGAGCATTAGGTGGACATCCTTCTCTTTCTCTTTTGAAAAAGTTACCTAAAAGGTTGTTCCAATATACCTTTGCCGCTAATCCCTCCCTATTGTCAGAATCTCCACTCTTAACATTATTATAATAAGGTTTGAGAATATCTTTATTCTTACCAGCAAGAGCCAAGACTGCGGCTTGATTTTCAATCTTTGACGCTATAATCTGTTTCCAGGCTTGCTTTTTCATTGGCTCAGTAACAGCAAGCTGAAATTTTAAACTTTCAGCTTGCGTTGTATTAGCATTTAAGCTTTGCAACATAGATGTTGGCATCATTTTGTTATCACATAAGATAACAGCAACATTATTCTTTACCAACTCGTTGAGAAGCGGTAAAGTAATGCTTATCATTTGGTTTTCCAAGACAACACACCCTATATCTTCAATAGGGCGTGTTATCTTGTCGTCGCAATCTTTCCAAGAGATTACAATCTGGCAATTCTTGAGTGAAAGACATACAGGAGTTGAAAAGAATAATGTCTGCTTAATCATATCATTTTTATCTTAATCTTTTAATTTCACCTAATTCATTAATCTCGAAATCATAGCCTTGAACCAGTATCTTTGCAGAAGCCAAACCGACTCTTATCTTAGGCTTTATATCTGATGTATCAGAAGCATTTCGAGGTAGTTCTTCGTCTCGTCTCGCTTCTTGATGATACTTAAACGTTACCCTACCATCGGATTCTATCATGGATACGTAGTAAAGGTTTCTGACTGTCTCTCTTTGAGAATAATCCCATACCTCATCTTTTGTTTCTTTATAAAAGATAACCATAGTTCCTTTTTTTAGGATAAAAGCCAACTGGCAATCATCTTTTTCAAGTGGCACTATATTATGTCCAACAACAGACTTATCATTACTCGTCTTATAATAACCAGCAGCTTCCATCATATTCACAAATTCATAAAATGTCTTTCTTTTGCCAGTTTTTGTAGAACCAACATATAATGCAACTATATAATTACCCTTAGTGGTAACATAATAGTTTCTTTTATATTCTTTATCCGACAAATCTCGTTGTTTTTTCTTATCGAAAGATATTGGATTTTTTATCGAAGTATAGCATCTTACTTTTTTAATAGGAATTTGCTTTTCTTCATTCATCCATATAGTTCCAGCCATAGCTTCTTTAAAGCCCTTTTCTCTGATAGCAGCCTCTACAATACCTCTAACAGCATCATCAACGATATTTTTAACATCGGTCACCTTCATAGAAGCCAAATTTATACGCTTAACGTATCTTACCACGCCATCGTTCTCTATAGCACCATAGTATGTATCGCTATGCAATGAACCTCTTGCTGCATCACCCTTACAAAGGACCTTCTTTTTCTTTTTGATCCCATCAACTTCTACATCAAGAAGTATTTTACGACGTCCTTGCTTAGGCATATTGTCTGGAGTATAATGATAAACCAAAATTTCATCTTGCACATTCTTTAAATCCTCAACAAATGTAGGCCATGGCTTTTTAAAATAAGCCTTTGACATGCCATACCATTCATGATTTTCTTCATCATGATAATATGATTCCAGCTTATTATATTCATCTAAGCCGATACATGCAATAACGATGGCATCAATACAATGATGAACATGATTTACACGTTCCTTCTTACTATATGCCTTTTGAATACCCCAAATCTTTCTAAAATCAGAAGTAGCAATGCCTTTTACTGTATAGACATGCGTAAAAAGAGATTCCAAGTAAAGACGAGCATACTTAGAAATCACACTGATATCAGTACCTTGACGACGACTAAATCCTTCAGGTACACTCTCCATAGTGAAACGCATATACTTACCTCGCCAATAATCGCGTTGCAATTCCAAAAAATGACGTTTACGGATGACAGCATCCTTTTGATCTTTAGTAGTTGCCCCCTTTGAAAGCTTCTTTTGTCTACGTATTTGTTTATCAAGAGACTCATACTTTTCTTTCCAGACATTAATACGTGCCATAATCTCATCATGATTAGGTAACTCTGTTGGCAACTTGGTTTTCTTGACTTCTCTATTGAAACGACTATCACAGAGAGTCAAATTCATTCTTGTACTGTCACCACCAACACTACGAGGAATCGTATGCTCTTTATCAAACTTTTGACTTGTTCCTACAAAGTCAGAAATAGCAATCTGCCTACCTGTATATAAGCAAATATGTCCCTGCTCTTCCCAAAGCACATATTTCAAGACATCATCATCCTTTGGTTCTATATCTTTTCCAGTTTCATCTTTAAAGAGTTCTTTTATTTTCTTGCGAGCCTCATCATTCGTTTTTTGATTCTCTTTCGTATATGCTGCTATAGCATAACGTTTGTTAGCATCATTCAATTCACGAGCAAACTCTATATGAATTTCAGTATTTTGATCTATCTTTCCCTCTTCCAACAATCGGTTTACCAATTTACGCAATCTGAATATGGAACGCATAGCCATTGGATTACGCACGCTATCAATTCGAGGTGAACCAAGCTGATAAACACCATGGTTGTTGGTGCGCTGCACTCTAGGATATACCTCCATCATAGAAGGATGGTATAACTTCTTAAGCTTCTCTTCAGATACATGATACTGCTCCTTCAAATACTCCTTAATACAAACCTCGAAAGTACGTACATCTTTAGAATCAATCTGATTCATTTCATGGATAATATGCTCAATAGCAGCATTACGCATTTCTTCCATATCCCATTCATATTGCGGCATCACTTCACATAAGTTACCCAAAAATACGGCATGAGAATAAATCAAACCTCTTCTAAGATAAGGAAGAATCTTACAGATAGCCTTCAAACTTAAAGACGCATAATCACCCGGCAAAGAAATCTTGCAAAATTTCCTTGCCTCTTCATCATTCAATTGCAGACGATTCTTAGCAAACTCTGCAAGTTTTGTATCATCGGTATAGAAGAACAATACATGCCAAATATCATTGACTACATTCAAACGACTTTTACCATCGGCTAGCGTATAGGTTTCGCAAAGAGCATCGATCCAATTCTCCCCAAATATATCTATCAGAGCTGCAGTTACAGGACAACCAGAAACAGATGTATCCATAGGGTAATTGAAAAGATATGGCATTTCGGCATCAGAACTCTTCTTGTAAAAACCATATTGATTTTTGGGTGCCAATTTCTTTGCTATATCTTCAAAGTCAAACAACTTCTTTGATTTACGGAAGAACAAAGGCATAATGAGTGCTCGCTCCTCTGAAGACAGAGGGCGTAATACATCATCATTTGGAGTCTGAATCTTTATATTATTGATAAAAGAGAGCATTCTAAACTCTTCATACATAGGATGTGAAGAAGCACATCTTGTCTTGTTCTTCTCAAATACGCATTTACCAACTTGTCCCTTTTGCGACTTTAATGGTCGCTGGTCGAAAATGGCTTTTTCTATTTGGCGTACCACCTCAGGACCAAGATTCTTATCTAAATCCTGCTTCTCACAAATGGCCTTAAACTCTGCCAGATAATGCTCATTGCGCGCAGTATAATGATTACGAATCTTCTCTCCTTTATTATAGAGAGAGTAAAAATAATCACCAAGATACTCATAACCAGCATCATGCATCTCTTGAGTAAGGTTACTGATGCTTTCTTTTACCTTTCCTGTATCATCAGCACTCTGATCTTTACGATTACTTAAAAAGCCACGTCGCTGAATCATGTGATAAAAAGCACGACCCAAAATATGCCTATCAGTTATACTACTGAAGTCCAAACTTTCATGAAGGCATTTGTGTCGATAAGCGTATGGTGTCTTTTCTGATTCATCATCAGTACTTTGCCATTGCATAAACAATTCATTCTTAGGATACTCCTTCTTGAGTCTCCAGGCAGAAAGTTCTACCTTAGAAAGTGGTGGACACAAATGTGCATCACTTAAAATACGAAGCAAACGTATCTTACGTAATTTAATACGATAGTTTCTTACTCTTGCAGCTTTATGAGCTGTACGCTCAGCAGCTTTAGAATATTCTTTGCCTTTTTCTGTTTTTAAAACACCTTCCTGGAAGATGTCCACACCTTTATCAAGCAAATGATATTCATCTGCCTGTTTTTCCACAATAGCCCATCCGTGACTATTGGTTCCGGTATCAATTCCAAGTATTTTAGTCATATTGTATAGTTTTATATACTTAATTATTAATTTTCTGTAAAATTACAACCTTTTTATTGGATAAACAAATATTTTATATTATATTTGCAGCAGAAAATAAGATTTCCTACATCTTATCACAATAAGGCAGAAATGCCGAAGGGTAAAACCTATAGTCCCGCTTCGGTGGGATTTATTTTTTTATGTACCTCCCAATTTCTCCAGCAAATTCTTCCTTGCATGATCAGCTATCTCTTTCGCCTCCTGATAGCACCCATCTATTTCTTCATTGGTGTATGCATTCCGAGCCTCAGCGATGCTTTCGGTTGCAACCTCTTCGAACATA
>OGLM01003282.1_pt1 | contig 13370 bp, 13 predicted proteins | sample 1572531 | NCBI WGS metagenome assembly OGLM01 (sample SAMEA2581909, study PRJEB24529) | metagenome | biome: Human gut stool | place: China | collected 2011 | reverse complement strand
GCTGCCGCCGCAGCCGTGCGGCTCGGGCTCGTGCAGCTTGAGGGGGCGCTTGAAGGTCGCGCTCGCCTCGCGCGCAAGGCCGATAACGCTCAGGCAGTCGGGGCGGTTGGGCGTGATCTCAAACTCGACGATGGAATCATCGAAACCGAGAACGCGCGCCATGTTGAGACCCGGCTCGGCGTCCTCTTCCTGCAAAACGAAGATGCCGTCGGCGATGCAGTGGGGGAACTCCTTCTGCTCGGCGTGCAGATCTTCGAGCGTGCAGATGGTATCGCTCTTGGTGTTGTACGCGACAAGGTCGCCTTCGTGGAGGTTGGAGCAGCGCGTATCGGGCACAGCGGTCGCATTGCCGAGGTCGAGGCAAGTGTGGAACGTGCCGTCGCCCAGCGGGGCACATTCAAGCACCTTGGCGGCAACAACAGGGCCGTAGACCTTGTCGCCGGGCTTGATGTCAGCGGGGATGGAGGGCTTCGCGGGGTCGATGGGATGATAGTCGTTCAGAAGCGCCGCGGGCGTGATGACGGCATAGGGGAAGTCATGCTCCGCCGTCATGCCAAGCTCCTTGAGCGAGCAGAGCATGCCGTTCGACTCGACGCCGCGCAGTTTGCCCTTTTCGATCTTCACGCCGCCCGGCAGATGCGCGCCGTGCAGCGCTGCGGGGACATAGTCTCCCACATGGATGTTCCACGCGCCGGTAACGATCTGCACGGGCTCAGCCTGACCGACGTCGATCTGGCAGACCCACATGTGGTCGGAGTTTTCATGGCGCTTCATCTCGAGAATTTTGCCGACGACCACGTTCTTGAGGTTCTCGTCGGGACGCTCGATGGTCTCGACCTTCGAGCCGGAGAGCGTCATCTCGTCGTTGAATTCCTTATCGGTGATATCCTTGAGGTCAACGAATTCGTTGAGCCAATTACGGGATAGGATCATATTTGTATCCTCCTAAGAAGTAACAATCAAATTTCGTTTTTTGTGACGACATGCGCGCCAGAAAAAACACCGCTCAGGGTGCGCTCGTGCGAGCAAAGCGAGTGCGGCGCAGCACCCTGCGAAAGAGATCGCAGAAAGCGGCTCGCCGCTTTCGCGAGGAATATTAAAACTGTTCGAGGAAGCGGACATCGTTCTCGAAGATCAAACGCAGGTCGCTGATCTTGAAGTGGCCGAGCGCCAGACGCTCAAGGCCCATGCCGAACGCCCAGCCGGAATAGACCGTGGAGTCGATGCCGCAGCCCTCGAGGACCTTCGGGTGGATCATGCCGGCGCCGAGCACCTCGATCCAGCCCTCGCCCTTGCAGGTGGGGCAGCCTGCGCCGTGGCACTTGTGGCACTGAATGTCCATTTCGCAGCTCGGCTCGGTGAACGGGAAGTGATGGGGGCGGAAGCGCGTGACCGTGTGCTCGCCGTAGAGCTGGCGCACGACCTCGTTGAGCGTGCCCTTGAGGTCCGCCATCGTAATGCCCTTGTCGATGGCCATGCCCTCGATCTGGTGGAACATGGGCGAGTGCGTGGCGTCGACCTCGTCCTTGCGGTACACGCGGCCGGGGGCTAGAATACGGATGGGCAGCTCGCGCGTCTCCATCGCGTGGATCTGCATCGGAGAGGTCTGCGTGCGCAGAAGGATCGAGCTGTCCTCGGTGAAGTAGAACGTGTCGCTCCACTCGCGGGCGGGATGGCCCTCCTCGACGTTGAGCTTCGTGAAGTTGTACTCGGCAAGTTCGACCTCGCGGTCTTCGAGAATTTCAAAGCCCATGCCGACGAAGATGTCCTTGATCTCGTCGAGCACCTGATACATCGGGTGCTTCACGCCGATCTTTTCCTGCTTGCCGGGGATGGTCACGTCCACGGCCTCGGACTTGAGCTTGAGCTCCATGGCCTTGTCGGCGAGCTCTTTCGTCTTTTCCTCGATGTCCGCTTCAAGCTTGGCGCGCACGTCGTTGGCGAGCTGCCCGATCACGGGGCGCTCTTCGGCGCTGAGCTTGCCCATCTGCTTCAAAACGGCGGTCAGCTCCCCCTTTTTGCCAAGGTAGCGGACGCGCAGTGCTTCGAGGTCCTCCGCCTTGCCGGCGTCGGAGATCGCATCGAGCGCCGCCTTGCGGATCGCTTCCAGTTGTTGTTTCATATCATTTCTCCTTTTCAGGTAAAAATTTGCAGAATTTCAAAAATCGGCGGCATGGGCAAAAAAATAGTCTTTCCTCCCGACACTCTCGGGACGAAAGACTTTCTTCCGCGGTACCACCCTGATTCGCGCCCAAAGGCGCGCGCTCGTTGCCCGTAACGGGGGCTGACCGGCCGCGCATTTCCTCGCGGCTGCTCGGGGGCGAACCAAGCGACATCCCGCAGACCGGCTCCCAGCCGCCGACCGGTCCTCTCTACGCGGAACAAACACGCTATTTTCCCTTTCACAGCATTTGTCTAAGTGGTACTTATATCACAGAAAAAAGGAACTTGCAAGGGGGAATTTGCCCCTTGCCGGCAAAAAAGCGGCAAAAGCGCAAAATATCGCGCATTTTCCTCTGCGCACTCCCCTTTTCCTGCCCAAAACGCGGAAAAACCGCACTTTACAACGTGCAAAAACGTGGTATACTATAATAGTTGTTTACAAACCCACCGTGGCTGCTCTCGCAGCCGGATAAGGAGAACGATCATGGATGAAAGAAAGCGTCTTTACAAGTCCCGCAACAACAAGATGATCTGCGGCGTCTGCGCAGGCATCGCAGACTACTTCAACATTGACCCGTCGATCGTGCGCGTGCTCTGGGCGGTCCTCGCTCTGGCCGCCGGTACCGGCGTGCTCGCCTATATTGCCTGCGCGATCATCCTGCCCGAGGGCGACACCGAGGTCTGACTGCTTGACAATCCGCGCAAAAAAGATATACTAAATCCTGTTTGCCGCGCGAAACGGCAGAAAAAGATGTAAAACGCGAAGGGAGCTTCCTTTTATGGCGACTTATCCGATGCATGTCGCGGGTCTTGACCGCGACTTTCCCATCTGCAAGGTAACGGACGATCTTTATATCGGTGCTTTCATCATGTTCGGCGACGCGGAGCTGACCGTGCGCTGCGCAGAAGAGCTCTTGAAGCTCGCCGAGGGCATCGACTACGATTACCTCTTCACCGCTGAGGCAAAGTCCATCCCCCTCATCCACGAGATGGCGCGCCAGAGCGGCGCGAAAAAGTATTTTATCGCGCGCAAGGGCCCCAAGGTCTACATGCCCGACCCCATTTCCGTGGAGGACAAGTCCATCACCACCGTCGCCCAGCAGAAGCTTTTCCTCGGCTCTGACGACGCGGATCTCATCCGCGGCAAGAAGATTTTGCTCGTCGACGATGTCATCTCCACGGGCGGCTCGCTCAAGGCGATGGAAGCACTCGTCGAAAAGGCGGGCGGCACCGTTACGGGCCGCATGGCCGTTCTCGCCGAGGGCGGCGCAGCCGACCGCAAGGACATCCTGTTCCTTGAAAAGCTGCCCGTCTTCAACGCCGACGGCAGCGTGAAGTAAAAAGATTCAATCACAGAAGCGCAAAGCGCCTTTCAAAGAGCTTTCTTTGAAAGGCGCTTTCTCTGTTATTCGGTGATCTCCTCGCAGACCGTCGGCGATGTGGACCTTGCTTCGGCCTCCGGCGCTGTTCTTAGTCCGCTCAAACCGCGGCGGCAGAGCACGCAGCCCGCCGCGCATACGGCGGCCATGACGGCAAGGAACTGCCACTTCTCCGCAAAACCGCCCAAAAGCCCCAGCGGGTCGTTCATTGCGTTGAACGCGGCGTGCGCGGCGATCGTGGGCAGGATGCTCCCCGTGCGATAGCGAATATAGCCGAAAAGCAGGCCCATGAGAAACGCGTAGCCGATCTGCACCGGCGTTCCGTGGATGAATCCAAAGAGTACCGCTTGCAGTACAATTGCGATCCACACCGGCATGGCCCGTTCCAGCCGCGACTGGATGACGCCGCGGAACACGAGCTCCTCCGCAACCGGCGCGCCGGCCACCACGGCAAGCGCCGGGATCAGCCCCGTCTCTGTGCTCAGGCGCATGGCTTTTCCATATTCCTCCATCCAGCTTTCCGGCAGCAGGGCAAGCACCAGACTGACCAGCACATAGAGGCCGACCGCGCCGAAGGCGCAGAAGCCCACCGTCCAGCCCGAGCAGTGACGAAGGCCCGCCGCCTCGGATAGCGGCTTTTTCCGCAGCAGGAACCACAGCAGCAGTACCGCGGCGATGATCAGACACGATAGCAGCGTGAGCGCCGACAGGCTGTCCAGAAGCCGCTCCGCCACCGCCTGCGCCCCCCGTGCAAGGTCCGCTCCCCCATTGATCGCCGCATCGGCAGCGATACCGATCCCATAGACAAAGGGCAGCAAAACCTGCACCGCCACAAAAAAGAGCAGATACAAAGCGGATCTCCCCAGCGCAGCCAAAACGCCCTTTGCGGAATAGGAATGCTCGGTTTTCATATCTTCCCCCCTCCTTGTCCGGTCCTAAAATTGCCGCAGCCTCCATTTTGTGTGCGGGCCACTTCAAGCAAGCCCGGCGCAGTGAATGCCAGCGCGTTTTATTCGTCTTTTAGTTGAAAATATTCATTTATCTCTATACCGTTTGTTTAATTATACTGTATTATCAGATGCTTGTAAACAGCATTTTGTGAAAAGCAATCTTTCGGCAACGGCCTGTATTTGTCCGGTCCATCATACAGTTTATGATACAGTGAACTTCTGCATTCTTCTCACTTTTCGTCAGTTTTACTAAAAATATTTTAGCTTTTTCTGCTGGACAAGTGCGAAAGAACGTAGTATCCTATAAAAAATAAACGAGGAAGATGGATGATTCATCCGATAAACTGGTCAAACACAACAAAATAAGGAGGAAAACGCATGGCATACCGGGAAAGCTACGCAGGAAAGATCAACCGCAAGCTGAACAAGAAGCTCCACGTCGTCGAGGTGGCCTCGGGACGGCAGAAGGCCGACCTCGTGCTCAAGAACGCGACGTATGTGAACGTCTTCTGCAATGAGCTCAGCCATGGCGACATCGCCGTGGCCGAAGGGCTGATCGCAGGCATGGGCGAGCATTACGAGGGCGCGGTCGAGATCGACATGGGCGGCAAGCTCGTGCTGCCCGGCTTTGTCGACGCGCACATCCACTTAGAGAGCGCGCTCGTTTCCCCCAAGGAATTTGCCAACGCCGTCATTCCGCACGGCACCACGACCGTCATCACCGACCCGCACGAGATCGCCAATGTCATGGGCACCGACGGCATCGAGTATATGCTGCAGGCCACCGAGGACCTGCCGCTCGACGTGCGCTTCATGCTGCCGAGCTGCGTGCCCGCCACCCCGCTCGACGAGAGCGGTGCGAACCTTGATTACCGCGCCATCGACAGCTTCTACGAGCACAACCGCGTCGAGGGCCTTGCCGAGATGATGAACTACGTCGGCGTCGCCAATGCCGACGAGCAGGTGCTCGAGAAGATCGTCGCGGCGCAGGCGCATCACAAGAAGATCGACGGCCACGCTCCCGGCCTTTCCGGCAACGACCTCAACGCCTACGTTGCCGCCGGCGTCTACTCCGACCACGAGTGCTCCGACATGGGCGACGCGCTCGCCAAGCTCGAGCGCGGCCAGTACATCATGATCCGCGAGGGCACCGCGGCGCGCAACCTTGACGCGCTGCTGCCGCTGCTCACCCCGCAGTATTACACCTACTGTATGTTCTGCACGGACGACAAGCACCCCAACGATCTGCTGGAAAAGGGTCACATCGACTACATCATCAAGAAGGCCATCGCCGCGGGCGTGGACCCCATCATCGCCGTCAAGTGCGCGAGCCATCATGCTGCCCGCTACTTCCTGCTCAACAACCGCGGCGCCATCGCGCCCGGCTTCCTCGCCGACTTCGTTATCATCGATAACTTCCGCGACTTCAATATTCTCGAGGTCTACAAGAAGGGCAAGCTCATGTTCGACGGCAAAGAGGTCGCGCCCTTTGAGGCTCCCGAGATCGACCCGCATCTCATCAAGCGCTCCCACGAGACCTTCCACGTCGCGCACCTCACCGCCGACGATTTCACCGAGACCCGCCCGCGCGCCGTGCTCGGCATGGTCCCGGGCGAGATCGTGACGACCGACGCCGGCTACGCCGACAGGATCGACCTGGAAAACGACATCCTCAAGATCGCGGTCATCGAGCGCCATAAGAACACGCACCACATCGGCATCGGCTACATCAAGGGCTACGGCCTCAAGTCCGGCGCGGTGGCGACCTCCATCTCGCACGACAGCCACAACATCATCGTCGTCGGCACAAACGAGGAGGACATGGCCGCGGCGGTCAACCGCGTGGTCGCGCTTGGCGGCGGCATCGTCGTGATGGACGGCGGCAAGGTGCTCGGCGAGGTGCAGCTCCAGATCGCTGGCATCATGAGCGAAGCGCCGCTCATCGAAGTCAACGAGGCGCTGGAAAATGCCAAGGAGCAGGCCTTCAAGCTGGGCGTTTCGCGCGGGGTCGACCCGTTTATGACGCTCTCGTTCATGGCGCTGACCGTCATTCCGACGCTGCGCCTCACCACGCGCGGCGTGTTCGACGTCATCAACCAGCGCTACGTGTGATGCTCGCAGCAGAAAGCGTTCCGGTGCAATACAACGAACCATGCAAAATAATCGCCCCGCCGTATGATTTGGTGCATACGGCGGGGCATTGCTATGGAAGCGTGTTCTTTCATTCTGAAAAAGGCCGATCCGTTCGGTAAAGCGGAAGCTCCTTTAAGGGCGGTCAGTTTCTTTCTGATGCTTTATTATTTTGATCAAACGTGATAGTCCTCCAACGATCAGCGAGCCAATGGCAAGTTCAATCGCCATCAAAGCCCAAAGCATTACAGTTCCATCGACTCCGTGATCCGCAAGGTGGTTGGTCCAAAGCCATACAACAGCCGATGTCAGCGCGAAAATGCCCGATAAAACGTATCCCCTTTTCCATTTCAGAAACATTGATCTGATCATTGCTCCAGTCAAAAACGGTAAAACAAAAAGTATAAATACCGTACTGTTCATCTCGCCACGCTCCTTTCGTCAGCTTTCGATTTGTTCTATTAAAGGTTATCACGAAAGTGCAAGGAATGCTACCATTTCTGCCAAAAATGCCCGGGGCAGTTCGCCCGATTGCTCTTGCCGGCAATCATGAAAGCCACGTAAACCTTACTCTCACCATTGCTGCGCAAAATTTTGCTTGCAAATGGGACGGCTATCGCATATAATAGCTCTTGCACCTGCCGGTGTGATGGAATTGGTAGACGTAGCGGACTCAAAATCCGCCGCTGGCGACAGCGTACCGGTTCGAGTCCGGTCACCGGCACCAAGAGCAGAGGACCTGCGCCGCAGGTCCTCTGCTCTTTTCTTTGAACGGGCAAAAGAAAATCCGGATATTAAAATTGTGGTCGTTTGGCCGGGGCAGTGCCGGAGTGAGGCTTTCCTCTGCGATCCCACTGTTGCACTTGAGAAGATCCGATAAGCAGCATTGTATTCCTCGGAAAATCTACAATGCTGTGCGAGCCTGTCTGTCATCGCCTTTCAGGCCGCAATCAAAGTAAGAAAAAGCACGCCTGCCAAGCAGACGTGCTTTTCGTTTTGTGTCAGGGGTTTTGGCTTTTCAGCGTCTTCCGCCGAAGCCGCCTCCGCGGCCACCGCCAAATCCGCCGCTGCGACCTCCACCGAAGCCACCGCCGCGGCTGCCGCCTCCGCCGAATCCACCGCCGCGGCTGCTGCCGCCAAATCCGCCGAAGTTTCCGCTGCCAAAGCTGCCGCCGCGGCCGCTGCTGCCAAACCCGCCAAAGCTGCTACCCGAGGAACCGGAAGGCCGTCTCGGCTGCTGGGGCGGGCGGCGATTACCGCCGGAGGAGCCGCCGCTGCGCGGCGGTCTGGGGCCGCCCTGTGGAGGACGGGGGCCGCCCGAACGGGGCGGACGCGGGCCGCGCGGAGGACGGCGTCCCCAGAAGATGGGGTGATACATCACCGTCGGCACGCCCATGCCGGGCATCATGTAGCGGCGGCGATAGCGGCGATAACGCATGCCGTCAAGCATGATCCAGAGGACAAAGAATATGATGAGGATCATGATGAACATCACACCGTTGGCCGCCTCGTCCAGCGCCGCCTCACTCTGCTGATACTGCTGGCTCAGCTCCACATGGAGCGCGGCGCAAAGCGAGCGCACCGCCGCGTCATAATCGCCCTTCTGCACGTTATCCGCCATGCAGGAGGCGACAAAGCTCTGCGAAAGGCCGCTGAGCAGGTCGTAAAAATTGCCGCTTGCAAGCAGGTAGTAGTCCTGCTGCTGCTTTGCGATGACCAGGATCGCATCATTTTCCGCAAGCTGCATCTCGATGGCGTAATCATACGCCGCATTCTCTATGTCGTTTGCGGATTCGGTCGTGACAACGGCCATGATGCTGCCAAACATTTTGTCCCAGTTGGCATTGTAGAGGCCGATGGCCTCCTCGGTCTTGTCGGAAAGAACATCGGCATCATCGCGCACATACTGCGTAAAGGCCGCCGTGGAAAGTGAGGGATCGAGTTTTTCCCCGCCCTCCGGCGTAGAGACGGCGGGCGCCTTGTGCAGTCCCCATGCGCCGGAAGCAATGATCGCCAGAATCAGCACCGCGATGGCGACGCCGCGTTTTTGAAAGAATTTCATATGCTTCTCCTATCCGGAGCGTCTCAGCTTCTCAGCTCCATGAGCTTCTGCTTCAGCTCACCTTCGATACGGCCGAGCTCGACCTCCGCTTCCTTGCGCTTCTGCGCGCCCTCGCGCTGGATGTTCACGACCTCGTCGAGCGTGGAGACGAGCTGCTCGTTCGTGTGCTGCAGCGTCTCGATATCGACGATGCTGCGCTCGGCCTCCTTTGCCGTGGCGATGGTGCCCATCTTGAGCATGTCGGCGTTCTTCTTGAGAAGCTCGTTCGTCGTCTGCGCCACCGCGCTCTGTGCGGCCGTGGCCTGACGGCTGTGCTCCATGCCGAGCGCGAGCACCATCTGGCTCTTCCAGAGGGGGATGGTATTGACGAGCGAGGACTGGATCTTTTCGACCATCAGCGTGTCGTTGTTCTGGAGAAGTCTCGTCTGCGGGCCCATCTGGAGCGACACCATGCGCGTGAGCTCCAGGTCGTGCAGCTTCTTTTCAAAGCGGTCGCACTTCTGCGCGTAGTCGTTGTAGGCCTGCGCATCCTCGGCAAGGCCGCTCGCCTCCGCCTTTTTGCGCAGCTCCTCGAGCTCACCGGAGCGGACCTCGGCCAGACGCTTTTTGCCCGCGATGATATACATGGTCAGTTCTTTGTAGTACTTGAGGTTCAGCTCATACATCTGGTCGAGCATCGCGATGTCCTTCATCAGCGTGACCTGATGCTTTTCAAGCTCAGAAACAATGCGGTTCACGCTCGTCTCGGCCTTGCCGTACTGCGCGCGCATCAGCTCGAGCTTATCCTTCTGCTTGTGGAACAGGCCTGCGAAGCCCTTCTTCTCCTCCTGACCGAAGCCCTTGACCTCGACGACGAGGTTCGAGAGCGTCTCGCCCACCTCGCCAAGATCCTTGTTGCGCACGGAGGACAGTGCATTTTCCGAGAATGTCGCAACGCTCTTCTGCGCGGCCACGCCGTAGTTGAGCACGAGGTTCGTATCCGTGATGTCGATCTTTTTCGCAAAATCGTCGACGGCCTTTTTCTCCTGCTCGGTGAGCATGCTCTCATCGACCTTGACAGGCTCGACTTCCTTTTTCTCCGCCTCGGGCGCCGTGGGCGCTTCGGGCGTGAGCGTCAGCTCAGGGACGGCCTCCTGCGCCGCTTCGGTGGGGTTCAGGGTCAGCTCGGGCATCATGTTGTCGCTCATATCATTTCTCCTCCGTATTTTGGCTTTGAGTTTGTTCTTTTTCGTGCTTTTTGATGCGCTGGATGCGGCGCAGGCACAGCAGCGTGGCCAACGCCCAGATCAGCGCGGAATAGTAAAGCGTATCCCTGTGCAGATGCCGCGCGCCGATGATGCTTGCCACACACATGATGGCAAAGATTGCACAGAAGATCGGGTCGAGCCACACGCCTTTCAGCCGTTTCAAGATCCACGCATTGACTTTGGCGTTGAACGCCATCACTTTCTTTCGCATCGCTTACTCCTTTATAGCTCGAGCTTGATGTCGTCCTGCGTGGCGGCAGCCGTGCCGGACTCGGCATGCAGCTCGCCAGTATCCTCGCTCAGGCCCTCGCGCTTCATCATGTTCTCAAGCACCGTGATATCGGCGGAAATATCCATCGCCTCGCTGCCGAAGAGCATGTCGAGCTGCTTTTCAAAAGCCGTAACGATCGTGCCCATCATACTCTCCACGCGCTGCATGGTCGCGTCGATGTTCTCGCCGCTCACGCCCTGCGCGCCCATACGGTCATAGGCGTTCAAGAGCTTAAGGGTCGTGGGCAGGTAGTAGTCCATGAACTTGCGGATCTGCGGCAGCTTCGACGGGTCGGATTTGACCTGCGCGAAAATTTTCGCGCTCAGGTCCTCGAGCCGGTCGATGTCGGCGGAGATCTTCTCATCCTTGATGGACGTGTTGAGCCGCTTCATCTCGGAGATGGCAAGATTGCCGTCCTTGATCATCTTGTCGAGCTCCGGATTCCCGGTGGTCTCCTCCTTTTTCGGCGGGTCGGGCACCGTGACTTCGACCGTGCCGCACACGGCGTTCATAATGAAGAACACCACCCCCGACACGACCGCCACAAAGAGGAAATGCGGTACGCGGTAGAGCGGGAACAGCAGCGCATAAATGACCCATGTTCCCGCCGCGGCGTAATAGGGTACGGTGGATCTGCGTTTGACAGTTGCCAAGACGATCCCCTCCTGTTTTCATAAATATTTTGACTGATATATGATATCACATCGCATCAGCGCGGTCAAGCAAAGCAAGCGCTTGAAACATTGCAATATCGCACTTTTTACAAAAGAAGGCGGCGTCCGGTCCAGGACGCCGCCTTCTTGCAAAATACTGCGTTTTTCTTATTCGTTTCGGATGGCTTCGAGCGCCGAGATCTTGACCGCCTTGTTCGCAGGCTGATAGCCGGACACAAGGCCAACCAGCACCGAAAACACCAGCGCAAAGATGATGCACTGGATCCAATCGTATACTTCGGCGCGGCCCTTGGCGCCGCTCGGATTCTTGCTGTCCATTTTCAAAACCTCGGTGTAAAAAATTCGTAAACTATATTATACACGCTCAGACCCGTTTTCGGCAACTAAAATTGTGTGAATTCTTTTCCGGCGGCATCGCAAAAACGCCCCGAAAATGCAAAAAAAAGGCCGAAGCCTCTTTTTTGCAGTATCCACTTAGATAAGCTCTTTGACCTTGGCTCTCTTGCCCACGCGGTCGCGCAGGTAGTACAGCTTGGCTCTGCGGACTTTGCCGCGGCGAACGGTCTCGACGGACACGATCGTGGGAGAGTGCACCGGGAAAACTTTCTCGCAGCCCACGCCGTAGGAGATGCGGCGGACGGTGATCGTCTCGTTGATGCCGCCGTGCTTCTTGGCGATGATGGTGCCCTCGAAGGCCTGCGTACGCTCACGGTTGCCCTCGTTGACGCGGACAGTGACACGCACGGTGTCGCCGACGCGCATGGCCGGCAGTTCGGGTTTCATGTACTGCGCGGTCAGAGTTTTGATGAGATCCATAATGAAATCCTTCCTTTATCAGACGTTCATACCGGTGGACAGAGCCGGTCACGGCAGCGGACCGTCGTTATCTTGCGAAACGCTGTTTCGCACAAGCCATAAGATAATAGCACATCCCGTGTCGGTTTGCAAGTGTTTTCAGCGGAAAATTTGCATATCTTCCGCGTAGACCTCCTGCCGCGTGAAGGCGGCGAAATCCGGCGACAGCTCGGGTGCCAGCTGATGCAGCGCCGTGACGAGATGGTCGGGGTTGAGCGTCGGCTCCTGCGCGGAGACGACGGCCTCGACCGTCACGAACCGCGCCTCCGGGCGCACGTGCAGCTCCGAGATTGCGGGCACGATGTCCATCTGCCCTTCCCCGCGCTTGGTCTTGCGGGTGATAACGATGGCATCCTGCGCATAAAACGCGCGGAGCTTTTCCGCCATGTCCGCCGGGTCTGCGTTGTCGTATTCATACCGCCCGGTCACGCGCAGCCACTTGAGCTCACGCACCTTGCGCCCGCCGGGGTACGCCTCGAGCGCGCGGATGCCCTCCGGCATGACCGCTGTGAGCCGCTCGGGCAGCGCGGCGAGGTCTACTTCCTCGCGCAGCTGGAAATCCATCAGCTCACACACGCTCCCGACGCCGACGGACAGCGGCAGCAGGATGGAGATGAGCGCGTGGGGATTGAAGCCCTCGGAATATTTCAGCGGGCAGTCGGCGCGCAGAAACACGCGTTGCATCGTGCGCATGAGGTCAAGGTGCGAGATATAGATCGCGCGGCCGGTCTTTTCAAAGCGCAGTCTCAGCTTTTTAGGCATCGCACTTGCCCCCTTCCGTCATGAGTGCGAGCGCACCGCAGCCGGTACACTGCTTGCGGCAGTCGGGCGAGAGCTCGGCCTTGTAGGCCTGCTCGCGCTCATGCCACAGGTGCGCGCGGCGCACGCCCATGTCCACGATGTCCCACGGCAGGAACTCATCCTTCCCGCGCTCGCGGCAGGCATAAAACATCGGGTCGACGCCGCAGGCGTCCATGGCCGCCATCCAGCGGTCGAACGAGAAATAGTCGCCCCACGCCTCAAGCTTGCCGCCGCGGCGCCAGACCTCCTCGATCACGTCGGCAATGCGCCGGTCGCCGCGCGAGAGCACGGCCTCGATGAAGCTGGTGTCCGGGTCGTGCCAGTTATAAGTCGCGTTTTTCGCCTTGATATTTTCGCGCAGGAGATTGACCTTGATCTGACCGGGGTAGGTCAGCTCGTCCTCGATCTTCTTGGCGATGTCGCGCGCGAGCAGCACCATCTGATCCTCCGAGACCTCCTCGGGCTTGACCATGATGCGGATCTCGCGGCCGGCCTGAATGGCAAAGCAGTTGGCGATGCCGGGGAAGCTCTTGGTGACTTCCTCGAGCTTTTCGAGACGCTTGACATAGTTCTCGATGTTCTCGCGCCGGGCGCCGGGGCGCGCGGCGGAGATGGCGTCGGCCGCCTGAACCAGGCAGGCGACGACGGTGTGGGCCTCCACGTCGCCGTGGTGGGCCTCGATGGCGTGGATGACTTCCTCCGACTCCTTGTACTTGCGGGCGATGTTGACGCCGATGGACACGTGGCTGCCCTCGACCTCGTGGTCGATGGCCTTGCCGATGTCGTGCAGGAGGCCGGCGCGCTTGGCGGTGGCCACGTCGACGCCGAGCTCGGAAGC
>OGLM01003277.1_pt1 | contig 13391 bp, 11 predicted proteins | sample 1572531 | NCBI WGS metagenome assembly OGLM01 (sample SAMEA2581909, study PRJEB24529) | metagenome | biome: Human gut stool | place: China | collected 2011 | reverse complement strand
TTTTTACCGAAATAAACAATAGCAAAAGGGGCTATCTTTTTGGACAGCCTCTTTAAATTTATCCTTTCCATAGTGCTCGTCTTAGAGCCTGTTCAAATTTTGCTTAGGTCAGATTTGAGAACAAACGCTTAAATTCGTAACGCCCGCATTGCATTAAACACTGCCAGAACAGTTACACCGACATCTGCAAAAACAGCCATCCACATAGTACCGAGCCCGATAGAAGCAAGAACGAGTATTGCGATCTTTATACCGATAGCAAACCATACATTCTCATGTGCAATGCATATGGTGCGACGTGCAATACGTATTGCTGTGGCTATTTTTGACGGTTGGTCATCCATGAGCACCACATCGGCGGCTTCTATTGCGGCATCACTGCCAAGTCCACCCATTGCAATACCAATATCCGCACGTTTCAAAACAGGAGCATCATTAATTCCATCACCTACAAAAGCAAGAGTTTTGTTTTCTGTTTTTGTGGCAAGCAACTGCTCAACATATCTCACCTTATCGGCAGGCATCAACTCGGCGTAGCAAGTGTCAAGTCCGAGTTTTTTTGCCACATCAAACGCAACCTCTTTACGATCACCGGTAAGCATTACCATATGGTCCACACCAAGTCGCTTCAGTGATTTAACAGCCTGTGCACTATCATCTTTCAAACGGTCATTTATGACTACGTGCCCGACATATTTACCATCTACGGCTACATGAATTATCGTTCCTATACTATGACAATTATTCCATTTTACACCTATCGCATCCATCATTTTAGAGTTACCCACACAAACAGTACAGCCCGATACATTTGCACGGATTCCATGTCCTGCAATTTCCTCGACATCCGTTATCTTACAACCATCTGTTGCCTCGTTCGGGAAAGCGGTACGCAAGGCTTCTCCTATCGGATGTGTAGAGAAATGTTCCACATGCGCCGCAAGATGTAAAAGTTCTGTTTCATTGAAATCATCAGGATGTACAGCTGTTACCTCAAATTCTCCCCGAGTTAAAGTTCCGGTCTTATCGAATACCACCGTACCCACTCTTGCCAGCGTATCCATATAATTACTCCCTTTAATAAGAATACCTTTGCGTGATGCACCGCCAAGTCCCCCAAAGAATGTGAGCGGTACACTGATCACCAAAGCACATGGACATGATACTACGAGAAAAATCAGTGCACGGTGAAACCACGCCGGGAACGACTCGGCAAATCCCACCGATGAAAATAACGGTGGTATAACAGCAAGCAGTAATGCGGCAATAACCACAATCGGGGTATATACGTGTGCAAACTTTGTAATGAACGATTCACTCTTAGATTTATGCTCATCGGCACTTTCCACCAGTTCGATAATTTTTGAAACCGTACTCTCCCCGAAATCTTTAGTCGTTTTTACGCGAATAACCCCTGTAAGGTTAACACAGCCCGAAATTACGTCATCGCCCACGCTCAAATCTCTGGGCATGCTTTCTCCCGTCAGGGCAATCGTGTTAAGAGATGATGTGCCGTCAATAACTTTTCCGTCAAGAGGAACTTTTTCGCCCGGCTTAATGACAATGATATCTCCCACATTTACATTTTCGGGTGAAACGGTTACCAATTTTCCACCGATCTCCACATTAGCAACGTCAGGACGTATATCCATAAGATGTGAAATGCTGCCACGGCTCTTTCCTTCAGCATAATTTTCAAATAACTCTCCTATTTGGAAGAATAACATTACAAATACCGCTTCCGGAAATTCTGTCTCAGCTCCCGGAAGAAAGCCAATACAAAGTGCGCCGATTGTAGCAATAGACATCAGGAAATGTTCATTGAAGATATCTCCACCCAAGATGCCTTCAGCCGCCTCTGCCAATGTATGATAACCGACAAGCAAATAAGGAACGAGATAAACGAGTAGTAGTTGCCATGTTGGCAGATTACAGTTCTTCTCAATAAGTACCGCTCCAATAAACAAAAGTATAGTGACAATAATAAGGATTACTTGCCCTTTCAACCCTCCGTGAGCATGAAGGTGTTTATGACCGTGATGGTGCTCGTGATGATTATGTGCCATAATTAAAACATGATTATTTTGATCTTTGGCACAAAGTTAGAGAGAAAATTATGCAACCTGATTGCAAAGAAATTTGTACCCTCTATTGAGTAAAAATGATTTGCACTTTATTCTATATCATTTGCCTTAGAGCCTATCTAAATTTTCCGATAAAAAACTCTATCGGGTCATTTTTGCTCTTTCTTCCGGTCTGTTTTACCGTTTTCACAAGAAGTGGGCAGTGAAAATAAGGCTATAATCGAGGACAAGCAGTCCATATCGGGACAAGGCATATCCTCCACAGAAAAAACAAGTATTGGCAAAGCGCCAAAGAAATGCCGATCAAGCAAACGTCTCAAATTTCGGAATGCCGTCTCTTACATTCCGGGCATTCCCCCTTGATCATATAATTGACAAAATGCGGTGTGAAATTTTCGGGAAGTTCTATTACCGGAACATGTATCGTCTTAAAACAATATGTCCGGTGACACACTTCGCAATAAAAATGGATATGCATATCGGAGAGAGAACATCTGCCTTCACTCATGCAAACCTCATACTTTAAAGACCCGCTGCCGTCTTCCATTGCATGAACGACATTATGTTCGAGAAACAATGTCAACACACGAAAGATGCTGGACTTATCCATCGTAACGATAAAATCTTCTAAATCCGATAAACTGACAGGCGTCGAATTACTCAACAAAGCTTTTAATACCAATATACGGTTAGCCGTCGGCTTTACTCCCTTTCGTTCTAATTTTTCCAAAATTTCTTTCTCTCCCATATTCTCCATAGCACATTTTTAATCTGATATAACGTTATTATTACTCCGCAGATACAATAATGCCTCCGCCCAATAGCCTATCCCCGCAATAAAAAGCGGCCGCCTGACCGGGAGCAACAGAATGTACCGGCTCTTCAAAACGAACTTCCGCCTGATTATCCGAAATAAAAAAGACCCGACAAGGAGTATTCTGTTTTCGATAACGGATTCTGCAGGTTATCGCACAACGTCCGTCAAAATCGGAAGAATCGATTACATTTACAGATTTCAATATCATCCGGATTTTATACATCCCCGAAAGGGGCGCAATAACTACTCGATTATCTTGAGCAGAAATTTCTTTAACAAAAACCGGATACTGCAAATTCAACCCCAGTCCTCTGCGTTGACCTACGGTATAAAAAGGATATCCTTTATGCTTACCGATAATCTTGCCGGATTCATCTTCGTAAAATCCCTCTGAAAAAACAGACTCGCCCAACCGTTTTTTCAAAAAAGAGCGATAATCCCCCGGACAAAAACAAACTCCCAAACTATCTTTTCGGGCAGCAATCTGAAAGAATCCCCGTTGTCGGGCAATTTCCCGAACCTCAGTCTTTGTTAACGTCCCTAAAGGTAAAATCATTCTTTTGATCAAAATTTCAGGAAGTCCCCAAAGAAAAAAGGATTGGTCTTTGTCCGGATCGACTCCGGATTGCAGATAAGAATGACCACCCGCTTCCATCAACCGGACATAATGCCCGGTAGCGATATGCCGGATACCCTGTTCATCTGCAACTTTGGCCATTAACGGCCATTTAAAGGTATTATTGCAAACAATACAAGGGACCGGTGTGCGACCGGACATATATTCATTTATAAAATAAGTAACAATATTTTTCTCAAACTCCTTTCGTACATCACAGATATAATGAGGTATTCCCAACCGATCAGCTAACTCAGCCGATTCACTCAGATATGCGGTATTTCCTTCGATTTCATAAAACCGAAATGTTATACCAGCAACATCGTATCCCTGCTCCTGCAATAATATTGCAGCGACAGAACTGTCTGTACCGCCACTCATCCCCAGTAAAACCTTTTTTCTGTTCATTTCAGATTTTTTACCTCCCGCAAATATAAAACTATTCCTATGAATGTATGTATCTTTGTTTTCAAAATGGAAATGAATCGTATGAAAAAAGAATTGGATATCATCACTTTCGATGCAGACGACACGTTATGGGAAAATGAACTTTTTTTCAGGGAAAACGAGCATTGTTTTTGCGAACTGATTAAAGAATATGCCGATCAAAATCAAGTTCTCGAATCGTTATTAAAAAACGAAATAAAAACACTTCCTATATATGGTTACGGGATCAAGGGATTTGTTCTCAGTATGATAGAAACGGCATTGGAACTCAGCAACAATCAAATTTCAGGAAATACGATTAAAGAAATATTGGAATTAGGGAAAAAACAGCTTTCTTATCCTGTCAAATTAATCGACGGTGTAGAGGATACGCTATCTGCTCTTCAAAAAGATTATACCTTGGTTATGGCAACGAAAGGCGATCTTACCGACCAAGAACGAAAGATCGAAGAATCGGGATTAAAAAAATACTTTTCCCATATCGAAATCATGAGCGAGAAAAATGAGTCGGGTTACCGGTCTCTGATAGATCGTCTACAAGTATCTCCGGACAAATTTCTCATGGTCGGGAACTCCTTGAAATCGGATATTATTCCGGTCTTGTCGATCGGAGGATATGCTGCACACATTCCTTTTTATACGACATGGGAACATGAAAAAGTTGACAAGCCGGAGACATGTGACCGGATGTTTTCATTAAAATCGATTCGGGAATTGTTGTCTATTATTTAGTTCCTGTTCAAATTTCCCGATAAAGTTCAGGTAGACTCTTAATTAAACAAAAACAAGAGTCGAAATGCTTTTTTCGTCCAATATTTCATTGGCAACCTCGAGCAGATCCGATGCAGTAACGGCTTCTACCCTACGAAATGATTCTTCAAGAGTATCATATTTATTGTAATGTAAGAAGATTTTTCCTAAACCCAAAGCCATACTTTCCCGATTTTCAGTTCCGACCCCCATCTGTCCGATAAACTGCTTTTTGACCGCAGCCAGTTGGGATATAGACAATGCCGTATCACGCAAACGCCTAAATTCTTTATGCATCAATGAAAGACATCTATCAACTTTCTTCGGATCTGTTCCGAAATATATAGCAAAGACCCCGGTATCTGTATATGAAGTTACAGAAGACTCGACAGTATAAACACATCCTGTTTTCTCACGTAAAGCAATATTCAGACGGCTGTTCATGCCCGGCCCTCCAAGCATATTATTCAATAAGAATAAAGGGACGCGCCGCTCATCGAACATACTATACGCCCGATTCCCGACCAATGCATGCGCTTGAAAAGTATCCAAAATACGCCGCTCAGCAAACGGAGTATATCCTCCGGGAGCAACTCTATGGTTTATACCTTTCCCTTCCGGTTCTCCCCCGATATATTTCTCAAGCAGAGATATCACACGCTTAAAAGGCGTATGTCCCATAAAAAAGAACACCATATTCGAAGGTATATACTGCTGTCTCAAAAAACGACGTCCGTCTTGAGAGGTAAAACGAAGTAATTCTTCCGGTTCTCCCAATATATTGTGCCCCAAGGCATGTCCTGAAAAAAGCAAATTCTCAAATTCATCATAAATCAATTCGGCCGGATTATCTTTATAAGAATTGATCTCATCGAGAATTACTTCCACCTCTCGTTCTATCTCCTGCGCCGGGAATTGCGAATGGAGTACCAAATCACACAGCAACTCGACAGCCCGAGACAAGTGCTCTTCTAAAAAAACGGCATATACAGTTGTCTCCTCCTTTGCCGTATAAGCATTCAACTCACCTCCAACATTTTCCATTCGGTTCAAGATATGCCACGATCTGCGATGTGCAGTTCCTTTAAATATAAGATGCTCGACAAAATGAGCCATACCGAATTCCCCTGAGAATTCGTCCCTCGTTCCCGCATTGACCGTAAATCCGCAGTAAGAGACAGTAGAAACGGTAGGCTGATATATAATACGCAACCCGTTCGATAAAGTATAAAATTGATGATGTGCCATGCTTTCTTTTTCTTTATAAGCGCACAAAATTAGATATAAAAAAATGTTCCGAACTATTTTTTCCAAAACATTTCTTTTACTATCAACAATATACTATTGATAAAAAATATTTTGAGAAAGATAATATTTAGTAAAAAAGCCCTATCTTCGTTTTTATAAATCCAATGAAAAAAACTATGATTCAAAATATCGGTCTTTTTTGCGCTTCAGGGAACGAAGTCGACAGTTGTTATTTTGAAGAGTCGGCAATAATAGGCCGATGGATAGGGAAAAATAAAAAAAGGTTGATATACGGTGGGGCTAATGTCGGACTCATGGAAGCGACAGCCGAACACGTCAAAAAACACGGTGGATCTATCACCGGGATCATTACACACCGCATCTGCGATTATGGAAAGGCCAGCCGACTACCGGATGAGCTGATAAGGGTAGACACTCTCGGAGAGAGAAAACAAATGATGCTCGACAAAGCCGATGTATTCATTGCCTTGCCCGGTGGATTCGGAACATTAGATGAAATTTTTACCGTAATCGCAGCCGGACATTTAGGTTATCATGACAAGAAAGTCGTATTCTGCAATACAAACGGATTCTACAACCTTCTGATCAACCAGATAGAGCTATTTTACAGGGAGCGATTCGCATCTCCTCATTACAAAAATTATTATCAAATAGCGACAAATGCAGAAGAGTGTATCCGAATACTCGAGAATTTTTGAATTATTAAATCAATTAAATATATACCGGAATGACAACTGCTGAGGACATTCAATCTATTTTACAACGTGAAGCAAACGCTATATTAAATATTCCTATATCCGATGCTTTTGAAAAAGCAATTTCATTAATTGTAGAACAAGTACACCGCAAAAAAGGGAAATTAGTTACCAGTGGAATGGGGAAAGCCGGACAGATTGCCATGAATATCGCAACGACTTTCTGTTCTACAGGAATACCTTCTGTTTTTCTACATCCCAGTGAAGCCCAACACGGAGACTTAGGCGTTCTGCAAGAAAACGATCTAATGCTGGTAATTTCTAATTCGGGGAAAACCCGTGAAATTTTAGAATTACTCGTTTTGGCATCCCGGCTGCAACCCGATCTACGATTTATTGTCATTACCGGAAATCCCGACAGTCAATTGGCACAATCCGCCGATGTCTGCCTGTTTACCGGAGCTCCGGCAGAAGTTTGTCCGTTAGGCCTCACTCCGACGACTTCGACAACTCTCATGACTGTTATCGGCGACATATTAGTCGTAGGCACTATGAAAGCAACCGGATTCGACAGCAGCCAATATGCACTAAGGCATCACGGAGGATATTTGGGACAACTTTCACGGGAACAATCTTGTGACGACAAAAAATAACGATATATGCGAAAAATTATTGGCATAGGAGAAACAATTCTCGATATAATTTTCAAAAACGGACAACCGACCAAAGCCTTACCGGGAGGTTCTGTATTCAATACGATGGTCAGTCTGGGACGTTTGGGAATACCTGTTCACTTCATAACGGAATTAGGACAAGATCAGGTCGGGAACAATATCTTGTCATTTATGCGAGAAAATAACCTGTCGACTGAGAATGTAGATATATTTTGTGAAGGGAAATCGCCCGTATCTTTAGCCTTTTTAAATGACCAGAATGAAGCCCGGTATATGTTTTATACCCAATATCCCGAAAATAGACTAAATGTCATATGGCCGAGAATAGACCCCGACGACATTCTGATTTTAGGCTCATACTATGCCGTAAATCCATCTCTAAGATACCGGATAACAGAGTTTCTGGAATATGCCCGTGAACGGAAAGCCATAATTTATTATGATCCTAATTTCCGGAAAGCTCACGCCCACGAAGCCATGCGCATCACTCCGTCTTTACTCGAGAATTTCGAATATGCAGATATTATACGAGGTTCGGAAGAAGATTTCGAGACGTTATTTAATCTTTCAGATCCGGGGAAAGTATATCTCGACAAAATTAAATTCTATTGTCCTAATTTTATCTACACAAGAGGACCAAAAGGTGTAGAATTATTCACAGCTCAGACACATTTACATTTCGACGTACCGCAAATAAAACCGGTCAGTACGATCGGAGCAGGAGATAATTTCAATGCCGGACTACTTTACGGTATACTGAGAAAAAACATTTCACGCAGTCAATTAGAAAACCTTTCACCGGAAAAATGGTCAGACATTATATCCTCCGGAATAGACTTCTCTTTAGAAGTATGTAACTCTTATGATAACTACATTTCTACCGAATTTGCAGCAAAATACAGGACAACACATTAATAGTCTGCCAAATCCACAAGATATTCTATTATATATTAAAGAATATAAAGCCTACTTTTTTATAGTGGGCTTTTTTTATATTTGCGAATATTTATCAAGAGTCACAGACTATGCTAAATCATCTCAAATATCTTTTTTTACTTATTATTTTCTCAGCTTGCAGTTCTTCAGAACCAGAAATTGACATTGTATGCGAAATCGATAATACTCCGGATTATATACTGAAATGGGATATTTCTCCTGTTATCGAAGGCAATGTAAAGATATACAGTTCTGTCGATCCCCAAAATTTCGATACAGAAAACGGGCCGATTGCAGAATGTCCGATATCTGATGAAAACATACGTATCCATACAAATCCGACTATTGCCCGTAAATACTTTTTATTAAGATTTGACGACAAATATGACCGTATTGTCGGAACCCGCTCCCAACAATTCAATTTCGTCCAAAATTTCAGAGATCTCGGCGGTTACAAAAATTATGATAAAAAAAGAATCAAATGGGGAATGTTGTATCGGTCTGGGAAAATAGACTCACTCGACAATGAAAGCATACAGCGTATGAAAAATCTGAAAATCAAAACCCTGATCGACTTCAGAGATTCTCAAATTTTCACTTTGCCTCCGTCAAGTCTCAAATTAGAAAATATCATACACATGCCCATATCTTTATACCCATTAGATATGTTAGAAGAGAAAATCAACAACCATGAATTCAAACGGGGAGATGCATGCGTATTTATGCAAGATCTGTTTATCGATCTTTCCAAGAAAGCAACGACAACGTATAAATCGATGTTCAACCAGTTGTTAATGTCCGAGAACTACCCGGTAGTACTCACATGCAGTTATGGAAAAGATTATACAGGATTTGCAGTAGTCCTTATCTTATCTGCCCTGAATATACCCGAAGAGACAATCTTAGATGACTATTTATTGACAAATCAGTACCTTGACAAGCGTTCAATAGATCTGAATTTAGTCGATTTTCCTTTAGATATACAAGAAGCGGTCACCGCCTTGATGACTGCAGATGAACAATACCTCAATTGCGCATTTAAATATATAAAAAGACAATACGGCAGCATTCAGAATTATCTGGAACAAGAACTGAACATGACTCCGGAAAAACAAAAAAGATTACAAGAGATTCTTCTTCAATAACATTCTTTTGGTTCTAATTCTCTATGAATTAAACAAATTCAGTTAAAAATATGCTGAACTTACGATTATGCCAATATTTATATCTACCTTTGCAGGCAAATAAATTCTTTAGGTTTCATGTAGGTATACGATTCTCCTTTTAGGCGGACAGCCCCGTCAGGTATTGAGAAAGTTAAAAGGTTGGGATAACACAGCGACTTCTTGCGGCAATCCTAAAGGTTCTAATAAGCACATAAATAAATGAAAACATTTGAAGAATTAGGAATCGACAGCAAAATATTAAAAGCGATTTCTGAAATCGGATTTGAGAATCCAATGCCTGTACAAGAACAGGTTATTCCCCTTTTACTTGCCGAAAATACCGATATCGTAGCTTTGGCTCAAACCGGAACCGGAAAAACTGCGGCATTCGGACTTCCCGTAATTCAAAAAATAGATGTCAGCGACAATTATCCTCAAGCCCTTATCTTAAGTCCGACAAGAGAACTGTGCCTGCAAATAGCCAGTGATCTGAACGATTATTCAAAATATATCAGCGGGCTGAAAATACTTCCCGTTTACGGAGGATCAAGTATCGAAAGCCAGATAAGAACATTGAAAAAAGGAGTACAAATCATCGTGGCGACTCCGGGTCGTCTCATCGATTTGATGAACAGAAAGATGGTAAAACTCGACCGGATAAATACAGTGATTATGGACGAAGCCGATGAGATGCTCAATATGGGCTTCACGGAAAGCATAAACGAAATATTAGCCGCTATTCCGGAAGAACGCAATATGTTACTATTCTCAGCTACCATGCCGGCGGAAATAGCCAAAATAGCAAAAAAATACATGAGCAATCCCAAAGAAGTGGTAATCGGGAGCAAAAATGAAGGAGCTGAAAATATAAAACATGTTTACTATCTGGTACACGCAAAAGATAAATATCTGGCATTGAAACGCATTGCCGACTATTATCCCAATATATACGGCATCATTTTCTGCCGTACCCGACGGGAGACCCAAGAGATAGCAGACCAACTGATACAAGACGGATACAATGCAGATTCTTTACATGGAGAGTTATCTCAAGCACAACGGGATGCCGTCATGCAAAAATTCAGAGTAAAAAACCTTCAGCTATTGGTCGCAACCGATGTTGCGGCACGCGGTCTCGATGTAGATAACCTGACCCATGTCATCAACTACGGATTACCAGATGACATCGAGACATACACCCACAGAAGCGGTCGTACAGGCCGTGCCGGAAAAAAGGGAACTTCCATCGCCATAATTCACGTAAAAGAAAAAGGGCGAATGCGGGATATTGAAAAAATCATCGGTAAAAAATTCGAAAAAGGACATATTCCGACAGGAGGTCAGATATGCGAAAAGCAATTGTTTAATCTGGTAGACAAAATTGAAAAAGTTAAAGTTAACGAAGAAGAAATCGCATCTTATCTGCCATCCATATTCCGCAAACTGGAGTGGTTAAGCAACGAAGACCTCATCAAGCGAATCGTTTCGCTCGAATTTAACAGACTGATCGATTATTATGCAGATGCAAGCGAACTGGATATTCCGGAGGACAGAAATACGAAAGAGCGGGGAAATCAACGTGGAGAACGCACAAGAGGTAAAGCCAGAAAAGCAGAAGAAGGCTATTCCCGCCTTTTTATCAATCTTGGAAAAGCCGACGGTTTTTACCCCAGTACATTAATCGAAATGATTAACGACAACGTTAAGGGACACGCCTCCATCGGCAGAATCGATGTTCTTCTGAACTTCTCATTTTTCGAAGTAGAAGAGAAATCTGCTCGTAACATAATCGGAAGCCTGAAAAACATCAACTTTTTCGGCAAACGGGTTTCTGTAGAACCAGCAGACAAAAAAGAAAGCTCCGGGAAACGGGAACATTCCGACAGAAAAGGGGGATTCGGTAAAAGAGATTCCGGAGGAAAATCTTCACAAAAACGAGGAAGTTTTGGAAACGAATACAAATCTTCCAAAAGTCGGGGACGTGAAAACAGTAAGAAAAAACGGAGATAATAAAAACCCCGTTATCAAGAAAATAAGGATAAACCGTAAGTCTGAAAATGGATTTACGGTTTTTTTGTATTATCCAACCCTTAAAATCTATATTTTGCCAAACATAATTTTATAATTCGATAAACAAAATGCCTCTCAATTGCTACATAATGCAAAATACATGCATATAATTTACTGATCATGAAATAAAAATTAGTATATTTTGTATTTTTGCCTCGAATAACAACCAAAACAAGATGGATATAACACCTATAGTACGCCCGCTTTTTGCCAAAAGACAAAAACAGATCGACTTGTTTGAAAGATACGGAGACGAGATACAAAAAAAACAACTATACAGCCTTCTTGAAACAGCTCAAAATACAGAAATAGGGAAACTATACCTTTTCAAGAAAATCCCAGATTATAAAACATTCTCCGAACAAGTTCCGTTGATTACATACGAAGAGCTGAAACCGTATGTAGAACGGATGCTTAGAGGTGAAAACAACCTTATATGGCCGTCAAAAGTCCGCTGGTTTGCCAAATCTTCCGGGACGACAAACGACAAAAGCAAATTTATTCCGGTCAGTAAAGAAGGATTGTACCAATGTCACTATCGGGGAGGCACAGATTGTGTCGTCAGTTATTTGAACATGAATCCCGATAGTCGGATGTTCTCAGGAAAAGGTTTGATTCTCGGGGGAAGCCACCAGATCAGCTCTCTCCGCAAAGATATCCGATGTGGAGATTTGTCGGCATGCCTGATACAGAACATCAATCCGTTAGTCAACCTCATCCGTGTTCCGGAAAAGCGAATCGCCTTAATGTCGGAATGGGAAAAGAAACTCGAAGAAATCGTACGGTCCACCTTACACAAGAATGTAACAAACTTGTCCGGCGTTCCATCTTGGTTTCTGACTTTGATAAAAAAGATATTGCAACAGAGCGGAAAACAATATCTATCCGAAGTATGGCCGAATCTCGAAGTATTCTTTCATGGAGGAATAAGTTTCGAACCCTACCGTTCTTATTATAAAGAGCTGATTCCCTCAGAAAAAATGCACTACGTAGAAACCTACAATGCCTCTGAAGGATTCTTTGCCGTACAAAACAGCTTCGACGAACAAGGAATGTTACTGCTACTCGACATAGGTGTATTTTTTGAATTTATTCCTTTATCGGAAGTCGGGAAAAAAGACCCGATCGTACTGCCGATTTGGGAAATAGAAAAAGGCCAGAATTATGCATTGGTTATTACGACCAACAGCGGACTATGGCGATACCAGATAGGCGATACGGTAAAAGTAATATCGACCGATCCTGCAAAAATCATTATCTCCGGACGGACAAAACATTTTATCAACGCTTTCGGAGAAGAACTAATGGTAGATAACGCAGAAAAAGGTTTGGCAAAAACTTGTGAACAAACAGGAGCAATTATCTCAAATTACAGTGCTGCACCGGTATTCATGTCGAACAAAAGCCGAGGTCGCCATCAATGGTTGATCGAATTCGAAAAAGAACCGGAGTCATTAGAACAGTTTGCCGACATTCTCGATGCGACATTACAGAGCCTTAATTCGGACTATGAGGCTAAACGATACAAAGGTATTTTCCTTGACCGGCTTGAAATAATAAAAGCTCGCCCCGGACTATTCCATGACTGGTTGAAAGATAAAGGGAAATTGGGCGGACAACACAAAATTCCACGCCTCAGCAATAGCCGTGAGCATATAGAAGATATGCTAAAAATGAACCACTGAGGTTTTACAAATGACCTGATAATATTTTCTTATCGGAAAATTTAGATAAGTTCTGAAAATCATTTATTTTGATTTTATAAACAAAAAAAGCGGTTATCATCAAAATTACAGATAACCGCTTTTTGTTTATATAAGATTTACTTGCAGAACTTCATCGCTTGATAATCTTTACAGACTTTTGT
>OGLM01003276.1_pt1 | contig 13391 bp, 9 predicted proteins | sample 1572531 | NCBI WGS metagenome assembly OGLM01 (sample SAMEA2581909, study PRJEB24529) | metagenome | biome: Human gut stool | place: China | collected 2011 | reverse complement strand
TCAATTCTATCACTATATCTTTCCGCATTTCACTTTTTTGTAGTAACTTTGCAAAAGAAATATACATATCAAATTAAAAAAAACAAATTATGACACCACAAGAGTTTTTCAAGAATGACATATTCGCCACAAAGGCAGGTATAGTACTACTGGAAGTGCGAAAAGGATACAGCAAAGCCAAATTAGATATCAAACCGGAACATCTGAATGCGGGAGCACGCACACAAGGAGGAGCTATCTTTACTTTGGCAGATCTGGCACTTGCCGCAGCCGCCAATTCACACGGCACACTCGCTTTCTCTCTTTCATCTACCATTACTTTCGTTCGTGCAAGCGGTCCGGGAGATACTCTTTATGCTGAAGCACACGAACGTTACATCGGTCGGAGTACAGGTTGCTATCAAGTAGATATCACCAATCAAAATGGAGACTTAATTGCGACCTTCGAATCCAGCGTGTTCCGAAAAGAGCAAAAAGTTCCTTTTGAGATAGAAAAAGAAAAATAAAATCCCTTTGAGAGTTATTATTTCCCCACCTATCTCATTTTACAATAGAAGTCAGCGGATGACGGTTACCTCTAACGTCGTTTAGGAATGCTTTGGCAGAACCGAAGTTCAAATACAAATCCAGACGTACGGGAAGATGATTCAGGTCATCTGTTATAAAAAAGGTAATCACCTCTTTCTCCTTACCTTTCTTATCATATTCCACTAATGAGAAGATCAGACAGCGATAGGTTGTTCCATTCTCCGCCTTTACATTCTCCTTTCCACGATAAATAAGCGTCTGTTCTTCTACCTTTCTTCCGGTAGCCATCGGAAACTTGATTTTATCCCCTATCTTATAATCCGCAGGATCGTAAGAACGCGCCTGTGCCAGAATACTCAACATATCATATATACAACGGCTATCACTTGCAACTGCCTCATCAAAATTTCCATCCCGATATGTGCGCTTCTGATTGACAAAACAAAGACCATCCTTATAAGAGAACCAAGCCTCATCTACCGTATACCGTTTCCCTTCTTCAGCACCTTTGCGAAAATAACGAGGTTCCAGCTTCTCCCCGATCACGCAAGTCAGCGTGTCACGCATCTTGAAAAAGAAGTCCGCCCGTTTACTGCCTAGAGCAAGCAGATTGATCCGGAACGCAGGTTCCGAATGATAAGTTGTCGCATTTGTTGTCAAACTGGCAAGCCCGGCTTTCACCCAAACAAATTTCCAGTTAAAATACAAATCATACATTACATGTTCGCCGGTCTGAAACGCATCATTTTTCGCCTCACATTGGGCACTTGCAGGAAGGGCAAAAGCGCCCGTCATTAATGCCACTAATCCAATAATGAGTTTGCGTCGGACGTTAACGACGCCGGTTCTGATTATTTCGTTCTTTTTTCTTCTTATCTTCATCTGGTTTTTGTTTTTTAAGTTCATCCGGTTTCTGCTTATCAACAGGAGTCGCATGAATATCCCATGGTTGCGTTACATCCCACAATGCTTTATATTCCAAGATAGTAGGGTAATAGAAAACTTCTTCCGGTTGTATGCCCTTTTCAAAGTCTCCCGTATCCCACTCGCCATTTCCATTCCTATCATTAATCAACCGAGCAGCATACTTTCCAGGATTCAAGAAATAGAAATCAACCATTCCATCCTCCTCTACTCTCCGTTTACGAACGACTTTATCTTGGGCATCAAGTAATTCTACAAAAGCCAACGAATCCGCTCCACTAACATTGAAATGAAGTGTGAAATACTCATCTTCGCTGCGAACCTTGAACTCTTGTTTTATTTTATCAGTAAACAATCCGTATATACCATGAAAAGCAGTCGAATCTACCGAAAACTCGTACTCCAGAGTCGGCTCCCAATCATAATAAAAATTGAACTTTTTCAGATTTATCGAATCCTGCTCAAACTCGAACGGTATATCCTTCCAAAGCGTATCGACTTTCTGCCGCAAATGAATTGCCGCACTATCAAAGCTGGCTATCGGCTCTTCAAAATCCAAAGAAATGTACCCATACACATCCATTGATGAAGAGACATTGACTTTTACAGGTAAGAACTTTGTAGGTTCCGGTTCTTCTTCCTCATCTTTCTTTTTCTTCTTTTTCTTTTTGGGCTTTTCCGGTTCTTCTTTCTTATATTTCTGCTTCGACACCAAATTCAAAGTATCCGTACGAGACACCAATTGATTCAACGTATCTGTATAAAGATAAGTAAGACTCATAGCAAGGGTATCCTGCTTGAAGAGCAGAGAATCTTTCACCCAATAATGAATCGTATCGTTCCGTTGATTCTTCTCGATAACAAAAGCATCCTTTTCATCGAAGTTCAACCCTTTCATCACAGGCAAGGTGTCCGCCTTACCGGCAAAATAGAGCGTAAACTTGTGTGGGATAAGCCGTTCGGACTTAATCAGATACTGTGAATAATTAAATTCCTTAAAAGCACGGAGAATTACATCATCCGGCAAATAATGCATATATTTCTTTTCAACAATCGTATCATACGTCAGAGAATCCACCCAAGCTGTGTCCATACGGGTACGTTCTTCCATACGGGGAATAATCAGAGAATCATGAAAAGCAATCATTTCACTCTTCTGATTAAAAGTAAAGTTCTGGTCTGCATCCATCAATCCGTAAATACGGTATTTGCCGGGAGCCACACCACGAATAGAAAAACGTCCACGACTGTCTGTACGTGCCACACGTTCGAAAGGTAATTTGTTGAAAGCCGAATCGTTCAAATTGGAATGTAACCCGACAAGCATACCTTTAATCGGTTCCAAATTAGAAGCATCAAGCAGAGTTCCTGCAACTTCCATCGTATCGATTTCCGTACCCGTAGAAAAGGTAAAAGCGAAATTACCCAACGGATTACCTTCATTATTGTCGACGATAGCATCCGAAAAGTCGATTGTATAAGTAGTATTAGGCTTCAAAGAGTCAAGCAGATTCACTTGTATCCTCTTGCCGGAAGCCTTTATTTCAGGCTGCTGTATCTGAGGAGGGGAAACAACCACCTTTTCAGTCGCCTTTTCCAGTTTTATAAATTCGTCAAACACCAGAGAGACTTTAGTCCTCTTATTATTTAAAGCACCTGCAGCAGGAGTGCTACCTACAAAACGGGGTGGCGTCTCGTCAATAGGGCCACCGTCCGGTCGTCCGATACTGGCACAGGAATATAGCATCACTACCAGTGTTACTACCGGAAGTACCTTGCGTACTATTTGTTTTATCTTTTGATTCTCAAACTGTAACATGGTGCAAAAATAAGTGTTCTTTACCAATAAATACCATACTTCTAGCTAATTTATTAAAAAACGAAGCGATGGATTCCTGTAGAAATCATTATCTATGCTGTTTTTATTTCTTTTTCTCACTAATCTTACTACCTTTGTTAGCTGATATTATTTCATATAACTATAGTTATGCGTAAAGTATACTATAGTTATCCTTACGCATAACTATAGTCATACGCAAAGTACACTATAGTCAAACGAAATAAAAACAGCAAACGAAACACATCCGAACAGGCAAACGGATATTAAATATGCCTACATAATATAATTACGCAAATGAGCATACGTTACGACCTTTACGAAACTCCTGATATTCAACAGACAGGCGAACAACAACCACTTCACCCCCGTGTAGTTATCAATGGAACCGTCGACCAGAACGAATTTCTGGATCGCGTACACAAATTCACCGGAATAAGCCGCAGTTTATTGTCAGGTGCCATGCAGTCTTTCCAAAACGAGTTAAGAGATTTACTCGCTAACGGATGGAATGTGGAACTGGGGGATATCGGTTACTTTTCCGTTTCTCTGCAAGGCCCTCCCATCATGAAGAAAGAAGAGGTACGTGCACAATCTATCAAACTGAAGAATATCAATTTCCGCCCAAGCGCTCAATTCAAAAAGGAAGTGGGCTGGCAAATGAGATTGGAACGCGGGGAGTCTTTCACCCGTCCGCATGGAAAAGGACACAGTGAAGAGGAATGTCTGACTATAGTCAATGACCATCTTGGGAAATATCCCTGTCTTACGCGTGCCGATTATTGTCGGTTGACAGGACATGACAAGCAGCGGGCGCTCAATGAACTGAATGCTTTTATCGAACAAGGGGTGTTGATGCGCTACGGGGCGGGGAAACAGGTGGTTTATACGAAGAAGTATCCATGTTCGGTATGATTCCCGGGAATGATGGCGTTTCGTCAGGTAAAAAGTTTATAATACAGTCAATTTATTAAAAACCATCCCTAATTGAATGATTTTTTGCCCTTCATTGAATAAAATAATCCTTATCTTTGGCTCCCGAAATTCAAACCTAATACAAAAAACCCATGAAGAAACAACTACTATCTTGCTGTCTGGCGGCATTGGGACTGACGGCAATTCAAGCACAAAGCTTCAACGAGTGGAAAGACCCGGAAGTGAATTCCGTAAACCGCTCTGCCATGCACACTAATTATTTTGCTTACGCATCGGCTGATGAAGCTAAAGCCGGCATTAAAGAAAATTCAACGAATTTCATGACCCTGAACGGTCCGTGGAAATTCAACTGGGTAAGACATGCAGATGCACGACCGACCGATTTTTATCAAACTAATTTCAACGACAAAGGTTGGGATGACCTTCAGGTGCCTGGCGTTTGGGAGTTGAACGGTTACGGTGATCCTATCTATGTCAACGTAGGATATGCCTGGAGAAGCCAATTCAAAAACAATCCCCCGCAAGTACCGACAGAAAACAATCATGTAGGCTCTTACCGGAAAGAAATCATCGTTCCTGCCAACTGGAAAGGAAAAGAGATTTTCGCCCATTTCGGTTCGGTAACTTCCAATATGTATCTTTGGGTGAACGGACGCTACGTAGGATATAGCGAGGACAGCAAACTGGAAGCTGAATTCAATCTGACCAACTATCTGAAACCAGGTAAGAATGTGATTGCTTTCCAAGTATTCCGCTGGTGTGACGGCAGTTACCTGGAAGATCAGGACTTCTTCCGCTACTCCGGTGTAGGACGCGACTGCTATCTCTACGCACGCGACAAGAAATACATTCAGGATATCCGTGTTACTCCTAATCTGGACAGCCAGTACAAAGACGGTACGCTGAATATCGCTGTTGACCTGAAAGGAAGCGGTACAGTTGCCTTAGACCTGACAGATGCTCTAGGCAACAGTGTGGCTACTGCTGATTTAAAAGGTTCAGGTAAGTTAAACACCACTTTGAACATTTCCAATCCTGCTAAATGGACGGCTGAAACACCTAATCTTTATACACTGACCGCTACATTGAAAAACGGTAACAATACAATAGAAGTAATCCCCGTTAAAGTAGGTTTCCGCAAAATTGAACTGAAAGGCGGACAGATACTCGTCAACGGACAACCGGTACTCTTCAAGGGAGCCAACCGTCACGAAATGGATCCGGACGGCGGATATGTAGTTTCTATCGAGCGCATGTTGCAGGACATCAAAGTAATGAAAGAGCTTAATATCAATGCCGTACGTACCTGTCACTATCCGGACGACAACCGTTGGTATGACCTCTGCGACCAATATGGCATCTACGTGGTAGCTGAAGCGAATGTAGAGTCTCACGGAATGGGATATGGTGACAAGACATTGGCCAAGAACCCGATCTATGCCAAAGCACATTTGGAACGCAACCAACGCAATGTACAACGTAGCTACAACCATCCGTCCATCATTTTCTGGTCATTAGGCAATGAGGCCGGTATGGGACCTAATTTCGAAAAATGTTATACATGGATTAAAAATGAGGACAAGACCCGTGCCGTACAATATGAGCAGGCACGTACCAGTGAATTTACAGATATTTTCTGCCCGATGTACTATGGTTATCAGGACTGTATCAAATATTGTGAAGGAGATATCCCAAAACCTCTGATCCAGTGTGAATACGCACATGCGATGGGAAATTCACAAGGAGGATTCAAGGAATATTGGGACATCATCCGCAAATATCCGAAATATCAAGGCGGCTTCATCTGGGACTTCGTAGACCAGTCTTGCCATTGGAAAAATAAAGACGGAGTGGCCATCTACGGTTATGGAGGTGACTTCAACAAATATGACGCTTCGGACAATAACTTTAACAATAACGGTTTAATCAGTCCGGATCGCATACCGAATCCACATGCTTACGAAGTGGCTTATTTCTATCAGGATATATGGACAACTCCTGCCGATCTCGCCAAAGGTGAAATCAATATTTTCAATGAGAATTTCTTCCGTGACCTGTCTTCATATTATCTAGAATGGCAATTGCTGGCAGACGGAGAAGTTGTGCAAACAGGCATTGTGCCGGATCTGAAAGTGGCACCCCAGCAAACCGTCAAAGTGCAGATTCCGTTTGACACAAAAAACATCTGTCCGTGTAAAGAGTTACTGCTCAATGTCAACTATAAACTGAAAACAGCCGAAACATTGTTACCCGCAGGAACAACCATCGCATACGAGCAACTGAGCATTCGTGACTATAAAGCTCCGGAGCTCAAGCTGGAAAACCGACAGGCTTCCAATCAGGCAATCACCGTACCCGGCATTCTGGATAACGACCAAAATTACCTGACCGTCAAAGGCGAAAACTTCTCTATGGATTTCAACAGACACAACGGCTATCTCTGCCGCTACGATGTGAACGGAATGCAAATGATGGAAGACGGTAGCGAATTGACTCCCAACTTCTGGCGTGCACCGACCGATAATGATTTCGGAGCAGGCTTGCAACGCAAATATGCAGTCTGGAAGAATCCGACATTGAAGCTTACCTCCCTGAAACATGCTATTGAGAATGATCAGGCCGTGATTCGTGCAGAATATGACATGAAGTCGATAGGAGGAAAATTATTCCTGACTTATATCGTCAACAACAAAGGAGCAATGAAAGTTACCCAGAAGATGGTAGCAGACAAGAGCAAGAAAGTGTCTGAAATGTTCCGTTTCGGCATGCAGATGCGTATGCCTGCCAACTTTAACGAAATAGAGTATTACGGACGCGGACCGATAGAGAATTATGCCGACCGCAACAATGCAGCCAAACTTGGCAAATACCGTCAAACGGTAGAGGAACAATTCTATCCGTATATCCGCCCACAGGAAACCGGAACGAAGACGGACATCCGTTGGTGGAGACTCTTGAATATCAGCGGAAACGGTTTGCAGTTTGTTTCCGAAGCTCCGTTCTCTGCTTCCGCACTGAACTATACCATTGAATCATTGGATGACGGTGAAGGCAAAGACCAGCGCCATTCCCCCGAAGTGGAAAAAGCAAACTTTACAAACTTCTGTATTGACAAGGCACAAACGGGACTGGCATGCGTCAATAGTTGGGGAGCTATACCATTAGAAAAATATCGTCTTCCATATCAAGATTATGAGTTCAGTTTCATAATGTCTCCCGTATCTCATAAACTAAAGTAAAAAACATAGTTAAAAAACACGGTATCAAAGAACAAGAATAGCGAAATTACTGTACTTTTGCAGCCGGAAACTGATTATTAATAATTAGTTTCCGGCTTTTTTGGCCTTTAAATCACTTATCGACATGAATGATGACACACCGGTAACAAACGCATTACATTAAAAACAGATAATTATTAAGTATGAAAAGTAGAATTGTTTTATTTGCATTTTGCGTAGCCCTTTTGTCTAGTTGTGGCAATAAGGGCAACGGAACGGGACAAGTCCCAGAATATGCAGTACAAGAGTTACAAAAGACCACTGCTAATTTAACGACTGCCTATCCGGCGACAATCAAAGGTAAACAAGACGTAGAAATCCGTCCACAGGTATCAGGCTTCATCACGAAATTATGTGTAGACGAAGGAGCAACTGTACGCAAAGGTCAAGTTCTATTCATCGTTGATCCGACACAATATGAAGCAGCAGTACGTACGGCTGAAGCAGCAGTCGCAACAGCAGAAGCGGCAGTGCGTACCCAACAGATAACAGTGGATAACAAACGTGAGCTGAACAAAAAGCAAATTATCAGTGACTACGATCTGTCAATGGCAGAAAACACATTGGCACAGTCTCAGGCACAATTGGCACAAGCGAAAGCACAGCTTATCACAGCCAGACAAAACCTCTCTTTCACACAAGTGAAGAGTCCTTCCGATGGTGTAATCAATGATATCCCCTATCGTTTAGGAGCACTGGTGAGCCCTTCTATCGCTACTCCGATGACTACAGTTTCTGAGATAGAAGAAGTATATGTATATTTCTCCATGACAGAAAAAGAATTGTTGGCGATGACTAAAACAGGCGGTACCATCAAAGAAGAAATCGAAAAAATACCGTCTATCAGGCTTCAGTTGATTGATGGTACAGAGTACAGCATCGAAGGTAAAGTGGACGCAATCACAGGAGTAATCGACCAATCAACCGGTTCTGTAAGTATGCGTGCCCTCTTCCCGAACAAAGAACACATCCTACGTAGTGGTGGAACAGCAAACGTACTGATTCCTTACACAATGGAGAATGTAATTACTATACCGCAATCAGCAACAGTAGAAATCCAGGATAAGAAGTTCGTTTATGTCCTGCAGCCGGATAACACGGTGAAATATACAGAAATCACCATCTTCAATCTGGACAACGGAAAAGAATATCTCGTTACTTCCGGTTTGAACTCCGGAGATAAAATCGTCATCGAAGGCGTGCAGAATCTGAAAGATGGTGAAACCATACAACCAATCACACCTGCTCAAAAAGAAGCAAACTATCAACAGCATTTGAAAGACCAGCACGATGGTAATTTAGCTACTGCTTTCAATTAATAACTTAGATAATCGTATGAAGTTAGATAATTTTATTAACCGTCCGGTACTATCAACAGTTATTTCTATTTTGATAGTCATTCTGGGTGCTATCGGATTGGCAACATTGCCTATCACCCAGTATCCGGACATTGCTCCCCCTACCGTGTCGGTAAGGGCCACTTATACGGGTGCCAGCGCATCAACCGTATTGAACTCCGTCATCGCTCCGTTGGAGGAACAGATCAATGGTGTAGAAAACATGATGTATATGACATCAACTGCATCCAATACGGGTTCCGGTGAGATATCCATATATTTCAAACAAGGAACAGACCCGGATATGGCCGCCGTCAATGTACAAAACCGTGTTTCTATGGCACAAGGTCTGTTGCCGGCCGAAGTAACCAAAGTCGGTGTAACCACTCAAAAACGCCAGACTTCCATGCTGGTAGTATTCTCTCTCTATGACGAGACAGATACATATAGCGAATCGTTTATTGAAAACTATGCTAAGATCAACTTGATTCCTCAAGTACAACGTGTACCGGGTGTGGGTGACGCCAACGTTTTGGGTCAGGACTATTCTATGCGTATCTGGTTACGACCGGACGTCATGGCACAGTACAAACTTGTTCCCGGTGATGTATCTGCAGCCTTGGCAGAACAGAATGTCGAAGCTGCTCCAGGACAGTTCGGTGAACGCAGTAATCAGACATTCCAATATACCATCCGCTACAAAGGACGTCTGCAACAACCGGAAGAATTTGAAAACATCGTTATCAAATCTCTGCCTGACGGTGAGGTACTCCGCTTGAAAGATATAGCAGAAATTCAATTGGATCGTTTGGGTTATAACTTTACAAACCGTGTAGACGGCCACAAGTCAGTAACCTGTATCGTATACCAGATGGCAGGAACCAATGCAACACAGACCATCAGTGATATTGAGCAACTGCTGGATGAAGCATCAAAAACCTTGCCTACCGGATTGAAGCTTAACATTTCCATGAATGCCAATGACTTCTTGTTCGCTTCTATTCACGAGGTGTTGAAGACATTGATCGAGGCATTTATCCTGGTGTTTATTGTGGTATATATCTTCTTGCAGGATTTACGTTCTACGTTGATTCCAACCATTGCCATTCCGGTAGCTCTTATCGGTACTTTCTTCATTCTGTCTTTGGTAGGATTCAGTTTGAACTTGCTGACATTATGTGCGCTCGTCCTAGCCATTGCGATTGTGGTCGACGATGCCATTGTGGTCGTCGAGGGTGTGCATGCCAAGCTCGACCAGGGTTATACTTCTGCCCGTCTGGCTTCTATCGACGCTATGAATGAACTGGGTGGTGCTATCGTATCTATTACGTTAGTCATGATGGCCGTGTTCGTCCCGGTAAGTTTCATGGGAGGTACGGCAGGAACATTCTATCGCCAGTTCGGTATGACTATGGCTATCGCTATCGGTTTGTCTGCATTGAACGCTTTGACATTGAGTCCGGCTTTGTGTGCTATTCTTCTAAAACCGCATAAGAAGGAAGATGGAACGGAAGATTCGACATTGAAGGAACGTATGAAAGTAGCTTATACGGCGGCTCATACAACCATGATCAACAGATACACCGAAGCTATCGGAAAAATGCTACATCCGGGAATCACACTTACCTTCACGATTATTGCTATTCTCGGTATGATTTTCGGTTTCTTCAGTCTCAATCCGGTGGTTACCGCAATCTTTGTACTTCTTAGTATCCTGGCACTGATCGGAATGAGTACAAAGAAGTTCAAGAACAGATTCAACGATACATACGAGTCTATCCTGAAACGTTACAAAAAACGTGTATTGTTCTTTATTCAGAAGAAATGGCTGTCTATGGGATTAGTTACCGCCTCTATCGTACTGCTTATATTCTTCATGAACACCACTCCGACAGGTATGGTACCGAACGAAGATACCGGAACCTTGATGGGAGCAGTAACATTGCCGCCGGGTACATCACAAGACCGTTCTGAGAAAATCTTAGCACGCGTAGACAGTCTGATCGCTTCTGACCCTGCTGTATTATCACGAACCATGATTTCCGGATTTAGCTTCATCGGTGGTCAGGGACCTTCTTACGGTTCTTTCATTATCAAGCTAAAGGACTGGGATGAACGTTCTATGATACAGAACTCGGACGTTGTAGTCGGCTCCTTATATATGCGCGCACAGAAGATTATCAAAGAAGCACAGGTATTGTTCTTCGCTCCTCCTATGATCCCGGGATATTCGGCATCTACAGATATCGAGGTGAATATGCAGGATAAGACCGGTGGTGATTTGAACAAGTTCTTTGATGTAGTAAATGATTACACGGCAGCCTTGGAAGCACGTCCGGAAATCAACTCGGCAAAAACATCTTTCAACCCGAACTTCCCGCAATATATGATCGACATCGATGCGGCGGCTTGTAAGAAAGCTGGTATCAGTCCGAGCGATATCCTTACAACTATGCAAGGATATTATGGAGGTCTGTATGCATCTAACTTCAACCGTTTCGGTAAGATGTATCGTGTTATGATTCAGTCTGATCCATTGTCACGTAAGAATCTGGAATCTCTGAAGAATATCAAGGTACGCAACAGTGCAGGTGAAATGGCTCCGATTGCCCAGTTTATCTCTGTAGAGAAAGTATATGGTCCGGATATTATCAGCCGTTTCAACCTTTATACTTCCATGAAGGTGATGGTAGCTCCTGCCAGTGGTTATACCTCCGGTCAGGCACTGGCTGCTCTTGCAGAGGTTGCTCAAGAAAACCTGCCTACCGGTTATACCTATGAATTAGGAGGTATGGCACGTGAAGAGGCTCAGAGTAGCGGAAGTGCTACCGGGCTGATATTTGTGCTCTGTTTCGTATTCGTTTACTTATTATTGAGTGCGCAGTACGAAAGTTACATACTTCCATTAGCCGTATTGCTATCCGTTCCGTTCGGTCTGTTAGGTAGCTTCCTGTTTGTCAACGGTGTAAGTGCACTCGGTAATATCTCAGCGTTGAAGATGATTCTCGGTACGATGTCCAACAATATCTATATGCAGATTGCATTGATCATGTTGATGGGTCTGTTGGCAAAGAATGCCATCTTGATTGTAGAGTTTGCCCTCGACCGTCGTAAAATGGGTATGAGTATCACTTGGGCAGCCGTATTGGGTGCCGGTGCTCGTCTCCGCCCGATTCTGATGACCACATTAACCACCATTGTAGCCATGATCCCGATGTGTCTGGCTTACGGCAAATCCGGTAAGACCATGCAGGGCCTGGCATTAGTAGATGTTGGCGGCATGGTTGCTTCTACCATTCTTGCAATGCTGATGCTTCCGGTGTATTATTCAGTTATGAGCCGGAAACCGAAAAAAGAGCTGGTAGACTTAGATGATTAAGGAGAGTTGAAAATGAGCAGAAACTATGGAGCAAAAGTAATCACTATGTGCATGGGTTTAAGCCTCTGTCTGCAGGTTCCGGTCACTGCTCTGGCTGCAAGTCCGGAATTTGCCCGCACCACAGAGGCGTGGGCAAAGCTCCGCGACAATGTGCTGGAGTATGATGAACTGGAAGACCTGATCCATGAGTACAACCCGACTGTTCAGAATAATATCGAAACCTATAATAAGACCATGAAGGGTGTCGATTATGATGACTATTCCCGTCAGTATCTGCTTCAGGCAGAGGAGTATGACCGGGAAGCTGGTGATGCCACGGATGATGTGTCTACGATCACTGCGGAGCTGAGTGCAGCCCAGGCGAGAAACAAAGCGGCCATTGATGAGAAAGACGGCATCACCGTTTCCTGGGAAAATGAATTAGCGGAGAAGAAGCTGGTCCAGCAGGCGCAGAGCACCATGAACAGCTATTACCAGCTGCAGCAGCAGCTGAAGGCGGCCAAGAAAAGCCGGGAACTGACAGAAGCCAATGTCAATGCAACAAAGAACCGTCAGACTGTCCAGATGGCAACACAGGCGGATGTACTGGCGGCCCAGCAGAGCTTAGAGGATGCAGATGCCCAACAACCAGAAAGAAGCTGATCCCCATGACTGGCTGGAAGCAGGATGCGGTGCCTGAGATCAAGGCAATGCCAGAGGTGGATCTTGAACGGTTAGCTTCCTTTAACCCTGCTGCTGATCTGGCAAAAGCACAGGAAAATGATTATACCCTGAAAATCGATACCAGACAGGCAGCGAATGTGACCAATGGCTCCAATCAGAAGATCTACGCCCAGAACGTGGCAAATGATACACAGCAGATCGGAGTTGCTTTAAATACGGCATACCAGAGCGTGCAGCAGGCAAAGGCTGCTTATGATGAGGCGGCTTTAAATCTGGAAGTCAGCCAGAGGAGCATGAACAAAGCGTCTGTCCAGTATCAGGTGGGAAGTATCAGCCGTCTGGAATATCTGCAGGCGGAGAGCGGCTTTGTATCCGCGCAGACCGGACTGGAAGTGAAGAGACTGGCTTTGCTGCAGGCTATGGAAAATTACAGCTGGATCGTTAAGGGAGTGAGATCATGAGAACATGGAAACAGGCGGCAGCCATGACGCTGTCGGCCCTTTTGACAG
>OGLM01003271.1_pt1 | contig 13396 bp, 6 predicted proteins | sample 1572531 | NCBI WGS metagenome assembly OGLM01 (sample SAMEA2581909, study PRJEB24529) | metagenome | biome: Human gut stool | place: China | collected 2011 | reverse complement strand
AAACTTTTAGTGTTATCAGAGCGTATCATTGTCTCCGTGACGATGGATGCAGGCGAGGATTTTTACCATTGCAGGGGCGAGCAGGAACTTTTTTCCATGAGTAAAAAGACGGTTTCGGTTCTGATGAAAATGGCAGAGGAACTTCATGTCACGGTGGAGGAGCCTGTTGTGTTATCCGATGGAAAAAATCACAGATATAAAAATGCTCCATCCCTGTACTTCATGGAGCAGAATCTGTTTCGACCGTATTATCATAAATGGCGGCAGAAGGAGGATGAACTGCGGATCGTGAGCCTTAAAAATCCGAGGGAAGAGCTTCACTTTGTGGCGCGTGAGATCACGAAATTTGTGCGTGAGAAACAGTACTGTTATAAGGATATCGCAGTGGTGACCGGGGACGTCAGTCTTTACGACAACTATGTGGATGAGATTTTTGCAGCGTATGATATTCCGTACTTTCTCGACCAGACGAGAACCATTTTATTTCATCCGTTTATCGAGTTTATCCGTGCGGTGCTTGAAGTGGTGGAACTTGATTTCTCTTATGAGAGCGTGTTCCGTTTCCTTCGCTGCGGACTGACCGGCATCACAGAACGGCAGATCGATCTGCTGGAAAACTACGTGCTTGCCAAGGGGATACGTGGCAGAAAAAAATGGGAAAAACAGTGGACGTTTGTGTTCGATGATACCGAAAAAGAGAACCTCACAGAAATGAATGAAGTGCGGGAAAAGATTTATGGCTTCTTTGCACCGTTATCGGAAGCGTTCACACAGGGAAAGACTGTGCGTGACGAGACCACTGTGTTGTATGAATTAATTGAAAAATTAGAAATAGAACAAAAATTAAAACAAAAAGAACTGGAATTTGAACGGCAGGGCAATCAGGTCAAGGCGAAAGAGTACGCCCAGATTTACAAAATTGTCATGGATCTGTTTGATAAGGTTGTGGACTTCCTGGGAGACGAAGTGCTTCCGGTCAAAGAGTATGCGGATATTTTAGACGCCGGATTTGAGGCTGCAAGAGTCGGCGTGATCCCGCCGGGAAATGATAAAGTGATGATCGGAGACATCGAGCGAACCAGATTGAACCATATCAAAATCTTATTTTTCATCGGTGTCAATGACGATGTTGTGCCGAAAGCGGGCAATGCCGGAGGTATCATCTCGCAGTTTGAACGTGAGAAAATGGTGGCATGTCATCTGGAACTTGCACCGGGTGCGCGTGAAAAAGTTTTTATCCAGCGGTTTTATCTATATCTGAATGTGACGAAGCCATCTGATTTTTTATATGTGACTTTTTCAAAAGTGAATGCGGACGGAAAAGCACTTAGAAGGTCGTATTTTGTTGGAACGCTCTTAAAAATGTTCCCGGAGAAAACGGTGGAGGAAATCGAGGAGACAACTTCTGCGGACTGCATCATGACGCCGAAGAGCAGCATGGCGTTTTTCCTGGAGGGACTGCAGGATGATGACAGGGCATCTGATTTTTCTCAGGTAGAAAAAAGAAAATTATGGAATGCTCTCTCAAAATTCTACCTCACAGATTCCGAGTGGAAGCCGGAAACGGAAAAACTTTTAAAAACTGCCTACGAAGTGCACAGCGATGAGCCAATCAGCCACGCAGTGACGCAGGCACTTTATGGAACCGTGTTGGAGAACAGCGTCACAAGACTGGAGCGTTTTGCGGCGTGTGCCTACGCGCATTATCTGAATTACGGTTTACGCCTAAAGGAGCGTCAGCTTTTAGAGTTTGCAAGCGTGGACATGGGAAATATTTACCATGATGCGCTTGAACATTTTTCCAGACGTGTGGAAAAATCAGAGTACACCTGGTTTAACATCCCGGAGGATGTGCAGGAGACATTTATAGAGGAGAGCATGAATGACGCGATTGCCGGGTGCAAAAATGCCGGAGCGTTTGAGAACGTGAGAAACCGTTACCTGACCGGTCGGATGCGCCAGACCATCAAGCGCACGGTGTGGGCACTTACCACCCAGATCCAGAAGGGAAAATTTGTGCCGAGTGATTTTGAGGTGTCCTTTTCGCGGGCAGATAAATTGGACGCCATCCGTTTTCAGCTGAGTGATGAGGAAAAAATGAACCTGCTCGGCAGGATTGACCGTGTGGACACTTACGAGACGTCGGATAAAGTTTATGTGAAGATTATTGATTATAAATCGGGAAACACGAGTTTTTCACTCGTCAATCTGTATCACGGACTGCAATTACAGCTTGTGGTCTATATGAATGCGGCATTGGAATTAGAGGAAAAACGCCATCCGGGCAAAAAAGCGGAACCGGCGGGTATTTTCTACTATCACATTCAAAATCCGATAGTAGACGGACTTGGAAATGAGACAGAGGCAGAAATACGAAACAGCGTTTTGGAGCAGTTAAAATTAAATGGTCTGGTGAACGATGATCCGGAAATCTATGAGGCGATGGATTCAGATTTTGCCGGAAATTCTTCGGTCATCCCAATCGGAAAAAAAACGGACGGAAGCTTAAAAGCATCTTCCAAGGTTGCCAGTACTTACGATTTTTCTGTGATGTCTGATTATGTACAGGAGAAAATCAAAGAGACCGGGAAAAAAATCTTTGCCGGAGATATTTCGATTCATCCATACTCGCTGGACGGAAAAAGTGGCTGTGATTACTGTCCATACCATACCGTCTGCGGTTTTGACACCCGGATGCCGGGTTATTCCTATCATAAACTGGAAAAATTTGACAGTGCGGACGAGATATTAAAGCGTATGGAAAACGAAAAGCAGGAACAGTAAATAACAGGAGTGAGAAATATGGGAGTTTCATGGACCACAGAGCAGCAGCAGGTCATTGACTTAAGAAATCGAAATATATTGGTATCTGCGGCAGCAGGTTCTGGAAAGACCGCTGTTTTAGTAGAGCGGATCGTGAAAATCATAACAGACAAAAATCATCCGGTCGACATTGACCATCTGCTGATCGTGACGTTTACCAATGCGGCAGCGGCAGAGATGCGGGAGCGAATCGGAAATGCGATTGAGAAAGCGTTAGACGAACAGCCGGGGAATGAGCATCTGTTAAGGCAGTTGACCTTGATTCACAATGCACAGATCACGACCATCGACAGCTTCTGTCTGTATGTGGTGCGCAATCATTTTCATGAGATCGATCTGGAACCGAATTTCCGTATCGGGGATGAGGGTGAGTTAAAATTACTGCGCGAGGATGTTCTTGGCAGAGTTTTGGAACAAAATTATGAGGAGCCTTCGGAAGCATTTTCCGATTTTGTGGAGGGCTATGCTTCGGGAAGAACCGATGCTGCATTAAATGAGATGATCCTTCAGTTATATGAGTTTTCCAGAAGTTATCCGTGGCCGGAAAAATGGCTGGATTCCTTTGTGGGGATCTACCGCATCGAAAACAGGGAGGAGTTAGACCGTGCAGAATGGCTTGCTCCGCTCACGGAAAATATCTGTTTTGTCTTAAAAGACTGTGAACAGCTCTTAAAGCAGGCGCTTGCAATCACACAGCAGGATGACGGACCGGATATGTACGAGAAAGCAGTGCAGAGTGATCTGGAAAAATACGAAAGTTTGTCAAAACTAACCTCTTTCTGTGAACTGTACGGGGCGCTTTCCGATATCAAATACGACAGACTTGCGAGCAGCAGAGGTTTTGAGGGAGATCCCGATAAATTAGAACTGGTGAAAAGCCTCAGGGAACAGGCGAAGGATGTGGTGAAAAAGATCTGCAAACAATATTTTTTCTGCTCGCCGGAGATGATGATCGAGCAGTTAGAGCGCACGGAGCCGATGTTAGAGGAGGTTGTCCGTCTCACAAAGCAGTTTGCAGATGAGTTTGCAGCCGCAAAACGCCGGAAAAATCTGGTGGATTTCCATGATGTGGAACATTTTGCATTGCAGATCCTTGTGGATGAGGAGACGGAGAAGGCGAAAAAGACTGCGGAAGAGTTCCGGGATACCTTTGAGGAGATCATGATCGACGAGTATCAGGACAGCAACGAAGTGCAGGAGACACTGCTTCGCTCCATTTCCAGAGAGGAGCGTGGGGAAAATAATATTTTCATGGTCGGGGATGTAAAGCAGAGTATCTACCGGTTCCGTCTCGCAAGACCGGAGCTTTTCATGAAAAAATACGACTCCTATTCGCTGGAAGAGAGTACCACACAGCGTATCGATCTGCACAAAAACTTCCGGAGCAGAGAGGAAGTTTTAACCTGCACAAACGATATTTTTTACAAAATCATGGTGCGGAGCCTTGGAAATGTGGAGTATGATGCGGAGGCTGCACTGTATCCGGGGGCAAGCTATCCTGTCAGCGCAGACTTCACCCCGGAGATCCTGCTCGCAGACAGCAATGACGAATTATTGGAGGACACCGAACTTTCCGATAAGAAGACATTAGAAGCAAAAATTGTGGCGGAGGAGATCAGACACCTGATGAAAACGCAGCCTGTCACCGATAAGGCGACCGGAGAACTTCGGGCGGCACGTTACTCCGATATTGTAATTTTGCTCCGCAGCCTGTCCGGCTGGGCGGATTCCCTTGTGGAAGTGCTGAACGGAAATGGGATCCCGGCGCACACGGTTTCTTCGACCGGATATTTTTCCACGGTGGAAGTACAGACGGTGCTGTCCATGCTGAGGCTTTTGGATAACCCAAGGCAGGATATCCCGATGGCGGCAGTACTCCGCTCGCCGATGGCAGGGCTTACTGATGAGGAGCTTGCGGTGTTAAGGCTTGAAGATGGCAGTGTGCCTTTTCATGAAGCGGTGCTCGAACTGGCAGAAGGACTTTATGAAGAGGACGGGCAAAAAGAAATTTCAGATTCAGAGGCAGATTCAGAGGCAGATCAGAAGCAGGGAAGAAACGCGGACGGGAAAAAAGAAGATGATATAGAGACAACCGCTCACCGGAAATTGCTCAAATTTTACAAAAAATACAGGCAATTACGGCAGCTCGTCCCGGACACTCCGATCCATGAGCTGATCGAGATCATCCTGCGCGAGACCGGATACGGTCATTATGTGGCGGCAATGCCGGCAGGAAACAGAAGGACAGCGAATTTAAACATGCTTTTGGAAAAAGCCGCAGCCTACGAAAAGACGAGTTACAAAGGACTGTTTCATTTTGTGCGTTATATCGATGAGCTGCAAAAATATGATGTGGATTTCGGTGAGGCAGACATGGTCGGGGAAAATGAGGACGTTGTCCGGATCATGAGTATCCATAAGAGCAAAGGTCTTGAGTTCCCAATCGTGATCGTGAGCGGAATGGGCAAAAATTTCAATAAGCAGGACACGCGGAGCAAAATGGTACTTCACCCGGAACTCGGCATCGGTCTTGACTACATGGACGGAAAAAAGCGTATCAAATCACCGACTATCGCAAAGAAGGCGATTGCAAAGCAGATCGAGCTGGAAAATCTCGGCGAGGAACTTCGTGTACTTTACGTTGCCTTAACCCGTGCAAAAGAAAAGCTCATTCTCACCGGGACATTAAAGGATGCCCCGGAAAAACTAGAATTTTTCAGGCAGCAGGCGAATCTTTCGAAAGCAGCAGACAGACCGCTTTCCTACCTTACAAGAGAAGGGGCTTCCGGTTATCTGGACTGGATACTTCCGGCAGTGCTTTCCTATGGGGACAAATACCCGGTTCGGATCGTGGAAGCGGCAGAGCTTGTCTTAGACGAAGTGGAAAACCAGTTAGAGCAAAATGAAGATCTGACAGAGCGGATCGAAGAGATTGAAGCGGCGGACACACAGCTGGTTGGACAGTTAAAACAGCGATTTTCGCAGCGTTATCCATATCAGGTTGACGTTTTGAGGAAAAACAAATATTCCGTATCCGAATTAAAGCACCGTGCGATGCGTGAACGGTTTGAGGCAGAACAGGAGGAGACGGTCCCGGCATTTTTGGAAGAACCTGTGACACCAACGATCCCTCTTTTTATCCAGAGAGAGGAGAGTGTGGAACAGGAAACAGCAAACCGTGGTGCGTTGAGAGGAACCGCAGTACACCGCGTCATGGAGTGCTACGATTTTGCCTCAGAAAAAAGCGTGCAGGAACAGATGGAGGCTATGGAAAAAGAGGAGAAGATCACTGCGGATATGCGCGCACTCGTGAAAGAGCAGATTGTGGCAGATTTTGTTTCCTCGGAAACAGGAAGGCGGATGGCTCTCGCACAGTGCGGGGGAGCACTTTACCGTGAGAAACCATTTGTCATGGGATTTACGGAAGAGGAACTGGAAAGATATGGCTTTGGGGCAGGTGCGCAGATGATAGAAAATGAAGCGCAGACTGAAAATGCACAACAGGAAATCATGTCAGAAAATGTGTCGCAGGAAAATCATATGCATGAGGAAGATTTAACTTTAATTCAGGGAATCATTGATGTTTTCTGGATTGAGGATGACGGAATCACAGTCTTGGATTACAAGACAGATCGTGTGGATACTGCGCAGGAGCTGATTGACCGTTATGCGACACAGTTAAAGCTTTATGCGGATGCGTTGGAGCGGGTTTTTGCCACCCGGAAACTGAAGGTGAAGGAGATTCTGATCTACTCGTTCCGGTTAGAAAAGCTGATTTCAATTGAATAAATGTATGCACGAAGATCACTGGAGTCTTAATGATTCCGGTGATTTTCGTATAGAGCGATCGTATAGAGCAATCAGACGATATTTTCTTGTGTGCATAAGTGATTCATGGTATCATAGAAATCATGAGAATTGAGATTCTATGCTATGGCATTTCATTTTTCAAAAAACGGTGTCTTGTCAAGAAAAAGTAAACGGTTAAGTGAGGAAATTTATGGGACAGATCATACTTGCCTCGGCATCGCCGAGAAGAAAAGAATTGTTAGAACAGATTGGACTGGAATTTGAAATCTGCCCGGCAAAGGGAGAGGAAGTTATCTCCAAAAGCGTGCCGGAGGAGGTTGTGATGGAACTTTCCGAGCAGAAAGCAAAAGAGGTCGCAGGTATGGTAAAAGCTTACGAGAGCGGACACGAGGAACTGATGACACCGCAGGACATCTTAGTGATCGGGGCGGATACCATCGTCGCATGCGATGATACCATCCTTGGAAAACCGAAGGATGAAGCGGGTGCAAAGCGGATGCTGAAGCTTTTGTCAGGAAGAAAACATGCCGTGTATACAGGCGTTACGTTTGTGTTTTTGGACAAAAATGGACGAGCGGGCGCACATACCTTTTACGAGAAAACAGAAGTTACCATGAAGCCGTTGTCGGAACCTGAGATCGACCGTTATGTGGCGACCGGAGAGCCGATGGATAAAGCCGGTGCCTATGGGATCCAGGGAAAATGTGCCATTTATATTGAAGGGATTGAAGGTGATTACAATAATGTGGTCGGACTTCCGGTTGCACGCATTTATAAGGAGCTGCAAAAGCTTGGAATCGATCCCTATCTATGGTAAACTGCATGAAATAGTAGATTGGATGATTTCTAAATTCTCGTAGATCCTAAATTAAAATTTAGAAATTATCAACAACACATATGAGGAGAGGAGCAAATAAAATGCAATATGATGAGACATGTTTAGAATATTTTCTGGCACATCAGGAACAGCTTCTGCCGGAGCCAGTGGCAGAGACAATGGAAGAGGCAGAGGAATTTTTAGAGGACTGCATGGCGGTCGTCTGTATGAATCTGAAAGAGGTAAAAGCTTATTTCGAAGATCAGGGGGCTGATATCGAGGGAATGTCACTCAGGGATCTGGAGGAGGCAAGCGAAGTTTTTGCCCTCCCGGATGGCAGATATCTGATCGTGGAAGCTTAGGTTTGTAACGATTCAAACCAAGGCAGCTTTCATAAACTTACGAATGGGGGCTGAATGGTTACTTATTTCAACAATTTATTACTTCAACAATTTTTGAAAATAGGATTGACAAACGAAAAATAGTTTATTATACTCAAAAAGTTTGCAAAGCAAACAGAACGAGTAAGCCATTTTACAGTGCAAAAAACTGTAAAAAAGCATTTTATAACAAGGAGAAAACTACATGAAAAATTATGATGTGATTATTATTGGGGCAGGTCCTTCCGGTATTTTCTGTGCATATGAACTGATCCATGCCAACAAAGACCTGAAGATTTTAATGATTGAAAAAGGACGCCGTATCGAGAACAGACAGTGTCCGAAGAGAAAGACAAAAGTATGTGTAGGCTGTCAGCCATGTTCCATCACGACCGGATTTGCCGGAGCAGGAGCATTCTCCGATGGAAAATTATCTTTATCCCCGGACGTAGGTGGAAATCTTCCGGAGATTTTAGGATATGATGAGACTGTTACATTATTAAAAGAATCCGATGATATTTATTTAAAATTCGGAGCAGATACAAAAGTTTACGGTGTGGATAAAGAAAAAGAAATCCGCGAGATCCGTAGAAAAGCGATCACAGCAAACTTAAAACTCATCGAATGTCCGATCCGTCACCTTGGAACAGAGGAAGGATATAAGATTTATTCCAGATTGCAGGAGCATCTGTTAGAGCAGGGTGTTGAGATGGAATTCAATACCATGGTCAAAGATATTATTATTGAGGATAATCAGGTGAAAGGTCTTGTGACAGACAAAGATGAGACTTACTATGCAAAAGAGATCGTTTCCGCAGTCGGACGTGAGGGAGCAGACTGGTTCTCACATATCTGTAACGGTCATGGAATCGAGACGCAGGTTGGTACGGTAGATATCGGTGTCCGTGTGGAAGTGCGTGACGAGGTTATGGAATTCTTAAACGATAACCTTTACGAAGCAAAATTAGTTTACCACACACCTACATTTGACGATAAAGTGCGTACATTCTGTACGAATCCATCCGGTGAAGTAGCAACTGAGTACTATGACAATGGACTTGCAGTTGTAAACGGACACGCTTATAAATCCAAAGATTTAAAGACAAACAACACCAACTTTGCAATTCTTGTATCCAAGAATTTCACAAAGCCATTTAAAACACCAATCGAGTACGGAAAACAGATCGCACAGCTTTCCAACATGCTCTGCGACGGAAAAATTTTAGTACAGACCTTCGGTGATTTCAGAAGAGGAAGAAGAACGACAGAGGAGCGTCTCTGCAGAAATAACCTGATCCCTACTTTAAAGGATGCAGTACCTGGAGATCTTTCCCTTGTATTCCCACATCGTATTATGGTGGATATCGAGGAGATGATCCTTGCACTTGATAAGGTAACACCGGGTATTGCAAGTGATGAGACTTTATTATATGGTGTCGAAGTAAAATTCTACTCGAACAAGGTTGTTGTAAACAGAGACTTTGAGACAAGCGTAAAAGGTCTTCGTGCCATCGGTGACGGAGCATCTGTAACCCGTGGACTGCAGCAGGCATCCGCAAACGGAATCTCTGTTGCGAGAAGCATTTTAAAAGCTATGGAAGCTTAAAAGAAAAGCATGAAAAATATTAGAAAAAAAATTGCACTGATATGTCTGCTCTGCTTTTCCTTTCTGCTCACAGGATGCAAGATAGGAAATAAGGAAGTGATCGTCTCAAACACATTGAACAACCGTCAGGTATTCCGCATTGGAAATGTGTCCTGCGGGCTGAAAGAGGCGAAGGTATATCTGGTGAACTACCAGAATATTTACGGAACAGCCTATGGACTCGATCTCTGGCAGCATGATTTTGGAGACAGTTCCCTGGAAAACTATGTGAAAAATATCACAATGCGGGAGCTGGCACAGGTGGTCTGCTTAGACCAGCTTGCAAAGGAAAAAGAGATGGAGCTTTCCGAAGAAGAAAAGGAAAAGACCGCTCAGGCGGCAGAGGAGTACTTTGCCTCGCTCACGGAGGAGGAGACTGCCTATATGGGCGTTTCGGAGAGTGACATCAAAGAGTACTATGAGCATTATGCGCTGGCACAGAAAGTGTACCATTCACTCACAAAAGCTGTGAATGAGGAGGTCAGCGATGATGAGGCACGGGTGATGGAGATCATGCAGATTTTTGTTTCGGATGAGAGCCGGGCAAATGAGATCGCATCCAGATTAGCCCAGGGAGAAGATTTTGCAACACTCGCCAATAATTATAATGAGCTTGGCAGCATTCAGGTAAATATTTCAAGGGATGATCTCCCGGCTGCAGTAGAAGAGATCGCATTTCAGATGGAAAATGATGAGGTTTCCGGTAAGATCACAGTGGATGGAGGCTTTTATTTCATTAAATGCCTGAACAAATACAATCAGGAGCTGACAGAGGCGAACAAAGCCAATATTGTAGACAAAAGAGAAAAGGAAGCTTTTGATGATGAATACAATGGATTTGTTTCTTCCCTGAGTTCGAATATCAACGAAGAACTCTGGGAGAATCTGGAACTTGAGACAGGTTCCGGGATGAAGACGGATACGTTTTTTGAAGTTTTTAATACTTATTGTGGTGATATGTGATATCACCACAATTTTTTCGAGGGAAAAAGATATGACGAAGGATATGACAAACGGATCGCCAATGAAGCTGATTCTTGGATTTTCCGTACCACTTTTGTTTGGATTTTTATTTCAGCAGTTTTACAATCTGATGGATACGTTGATCGTAGGACGTTTCCTCGGAGTAGATGACCTTGCAGCGGTAGGTTCCACAGGCTCCGTCAACTTTCTTATCATCGGATTCTGTATGGGAGTGTGCAACGGATTTGCGATTCCTCTGGCACACAAATTCGGCGCAGGAGACTATAAGGGCATGCGTGGCTTTATGATGAACGCCATTTACCTCTCTGCTATTTTTGCAGTGGTCATGACGATCGTGACGGTCATTTTCTGTATGCCGATCCTGGAGCTGATGCGCACACCGGAAAATATCATTGACGGTGCATACCGTTACATTGTGATCATTTTCTGGGGGATTCCGGTCACCTATCTGTACAATCTGGTTTCGGGAATTATCCGTTCCATGGGGGACAGCAGGACACCGGTTGTGTTTCTGGTGATCGCTGCGGTCATTAATATCGGACTGGATCTGTTTTTTATCGTAGTGCTCGGAACCGGAGTGGAAGGTGCAGCATGGGCAACGGTGATCTCACAGCTGATCTCCGGTGTGGGATGCCTTATTTACAGTATCAGACATTTTGAGATACTGCATCCGGAAAAAGAGGAAATGCAGGTAAATAAAACGTACATGATGACATTGTGTGGAATGGGCGTTCCGATGGGACTGCAGTATTCCATCACGGCGATCGGAAGCGTTATCTTACAGAGTGCGGTCAACTCCCTTGGCTCTCATGCGGTTGCCGCAATGACAGCCGGAAGCAAGATCGGAATGTTTTTCTGCTGCCCGTTTGATGCGTTGGGTTCTACGATGGCAACCTATGGCGGTCAGAATGTCGGGGCAAAAAAACTGGACCGTGTCTCAGGAGGTTTAAAGGCGGCGTCCATTCTCGGATGTGCGTATGCGGTGCTGGCATTTGTCATTATGATCTTTTTCCGTGGGGCGCTGGCAGGCTTCTTTGTCGGAGAGGCAGAGCCGGAAGTCGTTTCCAATGCAGGACTGTTTTTGCTGATCAACAGTGCATTCTATATCCCATTGGCATTTGTCAACATCGTGCGCTTCCTGATCCAGGGAATGGGCTACAGCAAATTTGCTATTTTGGCGGGTGTGTTTGAGATGGTTGCAAGAACGTTAGTCGGATTTGCGTTTGTGCCTGTTTTCGGCTACGTGGCAGCGTGCTTTGCAAGCCCGGTGGCATGGATCTTTGCGGATGCATTTTTATTCCCGGCATATTTCCATGTCCTGAAAAAGACGAAGAAGATGTTGTACAAGTAAAAAATAACTGCGAAACTTCCCACCAGAGTAGAGCAAATTGTGAAAAATTGAACAATGTAATTAAAAACGAAAGGATTCAGTATGAGTATTTTAAACGTGGAACACCTGACACACGGATTTGGTGACAGGGCAATTTTTAATGACGTGTCTTTCCGGCTTTTGAAGGGAGAACACATCGGATTAGTCGGCGCCAACGGCGAGGGAAAATCCACATTTATGAATATCGTGACCGGAAAGCTTATGCCGGACGAGGGAAAAGTGGAATGGGCGAAAAACGTCCGTGTCGGTTATCTCGACCAGCACTCCACACTGACCAAAGGCATGACAATCGAGAGTGTGTTAAAATCGGCGTTCGCATGGTTGTTTGAACTCGAAGAAAACATGAACCAAATTTGTGACAGGCTTGGTGAGGCAGAACCGGACGAGATGGATGCGATGATGGAGGAACTCGGAGTCATACAGGATACACTCACCATGCATGATTTTTACATCATTGATGCGAAGGTGGAGGAAGTGGCGAGAGCGCTCGGTCTGCTTGATCTCGGACTGTCCCATGATGTCACGGATTTAAGCGGCGGACAGCGTATGAAAGTTCTTCTGGCAAAGCTTTTGCTGGAAAAACCGGACATTCTTCTTTTAGACGAGCCGACGAACTATCTTGACGCAGAGCACATCGCGTGGTTGAAACGTTATCTGCAGGAGTATGAGAATGCGTTTATCTTAATCTCTCACGATATTCCGTTTTTGAATGACGTTGTGAATATTATTTACCATATGGAAAATCAGCGTCTGGACCGGTATGTCGGGGATTACGATAAGTTTCAGGAAGTCTATGAGGTGAAAAAGTCCCAGTTAGAGGCAGCTTACCGCAAACAGCAGCAGGAGATCAGTGAGTTAAAGGATTTTGTCGCCCGGAACAAAGCGCGTGTTGCCACAAGAAATATGGCAATGTCCCGCCAGAAGAAGTTAGACAAAATGGATGTCATTGAGCTTGCTGCCGAGCGTCCGAAGCCGGAATTTAATTTCAAACTCGGAAGAACACCGGGACGCTATATTTTCGAGACGAAAGACCTTGTGATCGGATATGACGAACCGCTGTCAAAACCGTTAAATATCTCCATGGAGCGTGGACATAAAATCGCACTTGTCGGCGCCAATGGAATCGGTAAGACGACACTGTTAAAGAGTATTTTAGGATTGATCCCATCGCTTGGCGGTTCTGTGGAACTCGGCGAGAATTTAGAGATCGGATATTTTGAGCAGGAGATCAAAGGCGAGAACAGGAACACCTGTATCGATGAGATCTGGGAAGAATTCCCGTCTTTCAGCCAGTACGAAGTGCGTTCTGCCCTTGCAAAATGCGGACTTACGACCAAACATATCGAAAGCCTCGTCCGCGTGTTGAGCGGTGGAGAGCAGGCAAAAGTAAGACTTTGCAAATTGATCAATAAATCGACCAATGTTCTGCTCTTAGACGAGCCGACCAACCATCTGGATGTTGACGCAAAGGACGAATTAAAACGCGCTCTGCAGGAATACCGCGGCAGTATCCTTCTGATCTGCCATGAACCGGAATTTTATCAGGA
>OGLM01003267.1_pt1 | contig 13415 bp, 7 predicted proteins | sample 1572531 | NCBI WGS metagenome assembly OGLM01 (sample SAMEA2581909, study PRJEB24529) | metagenome | biome: Human gut stool | place: China | collected 2011 | reverse complement strand
TTCCATTGATTATTCGAACAAATATATCAAATATTCTTTTATATAGTAATTATGAACTTAAAATTTTAAGTTTATCTATTATATTTGGGTTTAATATATTAGTAGGATTAGTTCCAGTATTTAATACAATAAGAAAGAGTCCAGCACAAATATTAAGTAGAACTGATATTGACTAAAAAATTAAAAATATAAAATGGAAACTATTGACAAGTTGCGTTAGAATAGGGTATACTAGATTATAGATGTGTTAATATGGAGAGACATTAATTCTATTTAGAAACAAGGGTGGTAAAAATAGAAAACGTGTTTTTAAAAGAAAATTAACAAACAACAAGAAAATTGACAAAACGTAATATTTGTCAATAGTTTTTTTGTTGTTAAATTTTATAGTTATGTAAATTGTTTAAAAGAGGAATTGCTCTTAAAAATATTTGCAAATAATAGAACTTGGAGAGCAGGAAGTTTGTGTTATTGCAAATGTCTTTAGGAAGACAAGAAGGACTTTTGAATGATTTGATATATAGTTTTCTGCTTAATATTTTTTAGAGGTGATTTTTGATGAAAGACATCAAATATGAAAAATGTACTCGTAAGACTTTTGCAAAAATAGATGATTCTATAGAAATGCCAAATCTTATCAAGGTACAAAAAGATTCATATGACTGGTTTGTAGAAGAAGGACTAGGAGAAATACTAAAAGATATTTCACCTATAGTTGACTATTCTGGAAATTTAGTTCTTGAATTTTTAGATTACTATATGGAAGAAAAGACAAAATACACACTAGAAGAAGCAAAAGAAAGAGATGCTACATATGCAACAAGATTGCATGTAAAAGTAAGATTAATAAACCGTGAAACAGGAGAAATTAAAGAACAAGAGATTTACCTTGGAGATTTCCCACTTATGACAGACAGTGGTACTTTTGTTATTAATGGAGCAGAAAGAGTTGTAGTTAGCCAATTAGTACGTTCACCAGGATGCTATTACGCAAAAGAATTCGACCCTAAAACAGGTAAAAGAATTTATACTTCAACAGTAATGCCTATAAGAGGAGCTTGGCTAGAATATGAAACAGATGGAAATGACGTTTTCTATGTAAGAGTTGATAGAACTAGAAAATTGCCAGTTACATCATTATTAAGAGCGATTGGAATTGCAACAGATGAGCAAATAATTGCTTTATTTGGCGAGGAACCAAAAATTACAGCTACTATACAAAAAGATACAGTTAAAACACCAGACGAAGCTTTAATAGAAATATATAAAAAATTAAGACCAGGAGAACTTCCAACAGTTGATGCTGCAAGGAATTTGTTTAATGGTTTATTCTTTGATGACAGAAGATATGACTTAGCAAAAGTTGGAAGATATAAATTTAATAAAAAATTAAGTTTATCAACTAGAATAACAGGCAAAGTTGCATTTGAAGATATTGTAGATTCTGAAACAGGAGAAGTTTTAGTAGAAAAAGATTCTGTAATTTCAGAAGAAGTAGCAGAAAATATTAGAAATTTGGGTATAAATATTGTAGACGTAAAAGTTGATGATAGAAGAGTAAGAATTATAGGAAATGGAACAGTAAATATCCACAAAGTTTTACCAAATGTGGATTTGTCTGACCTACATATTAAAGAATATGTGAATTATGAAGTATTAAAATCAATAATAGATACAACACCAGAAGATAAATTGCATGATGTTATAAAAGAAAGAATTGAAGAATTAATTCCAAGACATATAACCAATGAAGATATGATTGCATCAATAAGCTACTTATTAAATCTAGATAATGGCTTAGGAAATGTTGATGATATTGACCATTTAGGAAATAGACGTATTAGATGTGTTGGAGAATTATTACAAAATCAATTTAGAATTGGACTTACTAGATTAGAAAGAGTAGTAAGAGAAAGAATGACAATACAAGATTTAGATGTTATTACTCCACAAACATTAATAAATACAAAACCAATAACATCATCAATAAAAGAGTTTTTTGGAAGTTCACAATTATCACAATTTATGGACCAAACAAACCCATTATCTGAGCTAACACATAAAAGAAGAATATCTGCATTAGGCCCTGGGGGTCTTTCAAGAGAAAGAGCAGGATTTGAAGTTCGTGATATTCACTATACACATTATGGAAGACTTTGCCCTGTAGAATCACCAGAAGGACCAAACATTGGATTAATATCTGCGCTTTCTTCATTTGCAATTATAAATGAATATGGATTTGTAGAAACACCATACAGAAAAGTGGTTGACGGAAAAGTTACAGATGAAATTATGTATATGTCAGCAGATGAAGAAGATAAATATATAATTGCACAAGCTTCTGAACCTGTTGATGAAGAAGGAAAATTTATAAATGACAGAATTAGAGTAAGACATAGAGAAGAAATAACAGTTGCAGATAAAGATAAGGTTAATTTTGTTGATGTATCGCCAAAACAACTTGTTTCTGTTGCGGCTGCAATGATTCCTTTCTTAGAGCATGATGATGTTAAGCGTTCTCTAATGGGATCAAACATGCAACGTCAAGCGGTTCCATTACTTACAGCAGAATCGCCAATAGTTGGAACAGGTATAGAATACAGAGCAGCAAGAGATTCTGGTATTACAGTACTTGCAAAATCTGATGGAATAGTTGAAAAAGTAACTGGTGATGAAATAAGAATTAGAAATAAAAAAGATGAAATAGATACATACCATTTAAGAAAATTCAAAAGAACAAATGGTGGAACATGTATTAACCAAAGACCAGTTGTAGTAAAGGGAGAAAAAGTTAAGGCTGGAGATCTAATAGCAGATGGACCATCTACAAAAAATGGCGAAATGGCGCTTGGAAAAAATGTTTTAATAGCATTTACAACTTGGGAAGGCTACAATTACGAGGATGCTGTATTAATTAATGAAAGATTGGTAAAAGAAGACGTATATACATCTATTCATATAGAAGAATATGATTGTGAATGTCGTGACACAAAATTAGGACCAGAGGAAATTACAAGAGACATTCCAAACGTTGGAGATGATAGTCTAAAAGACTTAGACGAAAATGGAATTATAAGAATAGGTGCAGAAGTAAGACCAGGAGATATATTAGTAGGTAAAGTAACTCCAAAAGGCGAAACAGAGCTTACAGCAGAAGAAAGATTGTTAAGAGCTATATTTGGAGAAAAAGCTAGAGAAGTAAGAGATACTTCATTACGTGTACCACATGGTGAAGCAGGAACAATAGTCGATATAAAAATATTTACAAGAGAAAATTCAGACGAATTAGGACCTGGCGTAAATCAAATAATAAGATGTTATATAGCTACAAAAAGAAAAATATCTGTTGGAGATAAAATGGCAGGACGTCACGGAAATAAAGGTGTTATTTCTCGTATACTTCCAGAAGAAGATATGCCATTCTTGCCAGATGGAACACCAGTAGATATAGTTTTAAACCCATTAGGTGTACCTTCTCGTATGAACTTAGGTCAAGTATTGGAAGTACATTTGGGAATGGCAGCAAAAGCATTGGGCTGGAAAGTTGCAACACCAGTATTTGATGGAGCAACAGATGAAGAAATAAGAGAACTATTGAAAAAAGCTGGATTATCAGAAGATGGTAAAACAATACTATATGATGGAAGAACAGGAGAAGCTTTTGACCACCCAATTACAGTAGGTGTTATGTATATGCTTAAACTTCACCATTTAGTAGATGACAAAATACATGCTCGTTCAACAGGACCTTATTCAGTTATTACTCAACAACCATTAGGAGGTAAGGCACAGTTTGGTGGACAACGTTTTGGAGAGATGGAAGTTTGGGCATTAGAGGCATATGGTGCAGCTTATACATTGCAAGAAATGCTAACAACAAAATCAGATGATGTAGTTGGACGTGTAAAAACATATGAGGCTATTGTAAAAGGAGAAAATGTTCCAGAACCAGGAGTACCAGAAGGATTTAAGGTATTAATAAAAGAACTTCAAAGTTTAGGATTAGACATAAAGCTATACTCAGAAGATAACAAGGAATTAGAATTAAAAGAGAATATAGAAGACGGCATAGATTTTAATTTTGATTCTGGAAAAGAAGATGCTGTAGATGAAAATGACTTAAATGATGGATATATAGAAGAAGACGGAGAAGAACTTGGGGAAGATATGCTATTAGACGACATAGACGGAATGCTAGATGAGGACGAAATACTAATAGATGATACAGACTTGGGTGAAGATGACTTGCTAGAAGACCAAGATATGCTAGATGAGTAAAATAATTAAATAGTTTCAAAAAGGATTTTACACAGACAAAATGGAATTGCACAGCAGTGTATTGAGCAAAAATCCTTAAGAAACAAGAAAAAATAGAAGTCAAGGGGGCTAAAAGCAGTGGATGAACTAGAAATATTCGATAAAATTAAAATAGGTATTGCATCAGACGAAAGAGTAAGAGAGTGGTCAAAAGGAGAAGTAAAAAAACCAGAGACTATTAATTATAGAACATTAAAACCAGAAAAAGATGGACTTTTTTGTGAAAGAATATTTGGACCTACAAAAGACTGGGAATGCCATTGTGGTAAATATAAAAGAGTAAGGTATAAAGGAATTGTTTGTGACAGATGTGGCGTAGAAGTAACAAAATCTAAAGTAAGACGTGAAAGAATGGGGCATATTGAACTTGCTGCACCAGTAGCTCACATTTGGTATTTTAAGGGAATTCCAAGTAGAATAGCTTTATTACTAGATGTTTCTCCAAGAAACCTAGAAAAAGTTATATATTTTGCTTCATATATTGTTACAGATAAAGGAACGTCTTCATTAACAAAGACACAAGTATTATCAGAAAAAGAATATCATGAAGCAGAAGAGAAATATGGAAAAGGCTCATTTAAAGCAGAAATGGGAGCAGAAGCAATAAGAAAATTACTAGAAGAAATAGACATAGAAAAACTATCTGAAAAACTAAAAAAAGAATTAGAAAAAGCAAGCGAGCAGAAAAAAGCAAAACTAATTAAAAGATTAGATACTGTGGAAGCATTTAGACTATCAGAAAATAAACCTGAGTGGATGGTTATGAATGTTGTACCTGTAATTCCACCAGATTTAAGACCTATGGTTCAATTAGATGGTGGTAGATTTGCAACATCAGACTTAAATGACTTATACAGAAGAGTTATAAATAGAAATAACAGATTAAAAAGGTTACTAGAGTTAGGAGCACCAGAAATAATTGTAAGAAACGAAAAAAGAATGTTACAGGAATCTGTAGATGCTTTAATAGACAATAGTAGGAGAGGAAGACCAGTAACAGGTGCTGGTGGAAGACCTTTGAAATCATTATCAGATATGCTTAAAGGAAAACAAGGACGTTTCCGTCAAAACTTATTAGGAAAACGTGTTGATTATTCAGGTCGTTCAGTTATAGTTGTTGGACCAGAACTTAAAATATATCAATGTGGTGTTCCAAAAGAAATGGCTGTAGAATTATTTAAACCATTTGTAATGAAAGAATTAGTTGGACGTGGAATAGCTCACAATATTAAAAATGCAAAGAGAATGGTAGAAAGACTAAGGCCAGAAGTATGGGACATATTGGAAGAGGTTATAAAAGACCACCCTGTATTATTAAACCGTGCGCCTACACTACATAGATTGGGAATTCAAGCATTTGAGCCAGTTTTAGTAGAAGGAAGAGCTATAAAATTACATCCATTAGTATGTACAGCTTTTAATGCGGATTTTGACGGTGACCAAATGGCTATACATATCCCATTATCACCAGAAGCACAAGCAGAAGCAAGATTTTTAATGCTATCTGTAAATAACTTGTTAAAACCACAAGATGGTAAACCAGTAACTGTTCCTACACAAGATATGATTTTAGGAAGCTACTATTTAACAATGATTGTAGAAGGTGAAGAAGGCGAAGGAATGTATTTTTCTTCTCCAGAAGAGGCAATTATTGCAAATGTAAACAAAGATTTAGGTTTGCATGCTAAAATTCATGTAAGAATGAGCAAAGTAGTAGACGGAGTTGAAAAACATAAAATAATAGAAACAACAGTTGGTAGAATTATATATAACCAAGGAATTCCACAGGATTTAGGTTTTGTAGATAGAACAAACCCAGAAAATGAGTTCCAATTAGAAATAGACTTCCCAGTTATTAAGAAAAATTTAGGAAAAATAATTGCAAAATCAATAAACAAACATGGATTAGATGCAACAGCAGAACTACTAGATTATATTAAGGCAACAGGATATAAATATTCAACAATAGGTGCTATTACAGTTTCTGTTGATGATGTAAAAGTTCCAGAAGCTAAAAAACAAATATTAGCTAGTGCAAACGAAAAAGTAAATGACGTATTAAAACAATATAAACGTGGTTTAATTACTGACGAAGAAAGATATCAATCTGTAATTAAAATATGGGAAAAAGCAACAGATGAAGTTACAGAAGCAATGAAGAGTAATTTTGAAGAATTAAACCCAGTATATATGATGTCACAATCAGGAGCCAGAGGTAACATAAACCAATTAAGACAAATAGCAGGTATGCGTGGACTTATGGCAAGTACAACAGGTAAAACAGTTGAAATTCCGATAACATCATCATTTAGAGAGGGGCTAGATGCTCTTGAATACTTTATTTCAGCACATGGTGCTAGAAAAGGTTTAGCGGATACAGCTTTAAGAACTGCAGACTCAGGATACTTAACAAGAAGATTAGTTGATGTAGCACAAGATATAATTGTAAGAGAAGATGACTGTGGAACAAAGGAAGGAATGGAACTTTCAGATATTAAAGACGGAAATCAAGTAGTAGAAAAACTAGAAGAACGCTTATTGGGAAGATATCCATTAGAAGACATAAAGAATCCAGAAACAGGTGAGATAATAGTAACAACCGAAGAGCTTATAACAGAAGCAATAGCAGAAAAAATAGTTGCAGCAGGAATAACAAAAGTTAAAGTTCGTACAGTATTAGAGTGCAAAACAAAACATGGTGTATGTCGCAAATGTTATGGAATGGGATTAGCTTCAAGAGCAGAGGTAAACATAGGCGAAGCTGTAGGTATTATTGCTGCACAATCTATCGGAGAACCAGGAACACAGTTAACCATGAGAACAATTCACTCTGGTGGTGTCGCAGGTGTTGCAGATATCACTCAAGGTCTTCCTAGAGTTGAGGAATTATTTGAAGCTAGAAAACCAAAGGGATTAGCTATAGTAACAGAAATCTCTGGTAAAGTAAAAATTTCAGAGGATAAAAGCAAAAAAGAAGTTATTGTCACAAGCAAAGATGATAGTAAAACATATTCAATACCTTTTGGATCAAAATTACGTGTAAAAGACGGGGATGAAGTAGAAGCAGGAATGTCATTAACAGAGGGTTCTATAAATCCAAATGAAATATTAGCAATAAATGGTGTTGATGGAGTTCATAAATACTTGGTACAAGAAGTTCAAAAAGTTTATAGAAACCAAGGTGTTGATATTAACGATAAACATATTGAAGTTATTGGTAGACAAATGTTAAAAAGAGTTAGAGTTGAAGATAATGGGGATACAGGACTATTTGCAGGTTCACTAGTGGATATAAATGAACTAGAAGAAGAAAACGAAAAAATGATAGCAGAAGGTAAAAAACCAGCCACATATAAACGTGTATTATTAGGAATAACAAAAGCATCACTTGCAACAGAGAGCTTTTTATCAGCAGCATCTTTCCAAGAAACAACTAGAGTGTTAACAGAAGCTGCAGTAAAAGGAAAAGTAGATGAATTAATAGGCTTAAAAGAAAATGTTATAATAGGTAAATTAATTCCAGCTGGAACAGGATTAAGCAAATACAAAAATATACACATAGACACAGAAGAAGAAGAATGTGACTGTGAAGAAGAATGCAATAATTAATAAAGTAAACGGGACTTTTTATAGTTCCGTTTATTTGCTAATAAAAAAAATAAAAAAATACTATATTTCTACAAAAAAGTATGATATATTATATATGTATAAAAAGCTATATTGAAAGGAATGAAAAAATATATGGAAAGAGGAAGAAGATATAGTGGAGGACGAAAACTAAACATGAAAAAAGTATTTGCTGTAATAATAGCTTTTGCGGTAATTATAATGTTTATTGTAGGAATAAGAAAGATACTAAAATCAAATAAAGGAGCTGTGGAAAAGACAGTTGTTCAAAAGTATTTCGCAGTATATACTAATAATAAATGGGGAGTAATAGATTCAAAAGGGACTACTGTTATAGAACCAACATATGATGAAACAATAATAATCCCAAACCCATCAAAAGCCATATTTATTTGTACATATGATGTAGATTATGAAAAGGGCTTATATAAAACAAAAGTGTTAAATGATAAGAAAGAAGAAGTACTTACAGGGTATGAGTCTGTGCAAGCATTAGAAAATTATGATGAAAATAATAATTTGTGGTATGAATCTGATGTCTTGTTAGTAAAAAAAGATGGAAAATATGGATTAATAAATTATAAAGGAAATGAATTATTAAAATGTGAGTATAATTCAATTACAACATTAAAAGGAATAAAAAATAGCTTGATAACAGACAAAGATGGAAAGCTTGGATTAGTTGATGACATAGGAAACATAGTAATACCAAACCAATATAAAGCTATAAAACAACTAGGAAATAAATATGAAGAAGGATTTATAGTGCAAAATGAAAAATATGGAGTAATAAATTGGGACAAATCAGTTGCGCTAGAAGCTAAATATGATGAAGTAAAACAGATATATGGCAATGGTAGATTTGTAGTAAAACAAGATGGAAAATGGAAAATAGTAGATACAACAGGTAATTCATATTTAGAAGAAAAATTTGATGATGTAAAATCAATAAATGGAGAAAATGTTGTAATTCAGAAAAATGGAAAATATGGAATAATGACAATTTCTGGAGATACAAAGCTAGAAACTAAATATGAAGATATAAAATTTACATATGTGGATAACTACATTGCTAAACTAGAAGGCAAATATGGGATTGTAAATGTAGCAGGACAAACAAAATTGGATTTTGTATATAATAACTTGATATATAGAAGTGATGTGGATTTCTACGAGGGTTCAAAAGAAAATATTAATTCAGATTTAATAGACAGAGACTTTAATGTTAAATTAAATGGAATTGTAACAGAAATTAACAAAGATTTAGGATATATGAAGATTAGAATAAACGATGAATATAAATATTATAATTTTAAATTTGAGGAAAAATCTAACATAGAATTACTAAAAGGTAACACATTATTTTTATCAAAAAAAGATAAGAAATATGGTTTTGTAAATAAAGATGGTATAGTAATGGTTGACTATATATATGATGATGCAACAGAACAAAATGAATTTGGATATGCAAGTGTAAAAAAAGATGGATTATGGGGATGCGTTAATTCAAAAGGAGAAGTCACAATATCACCAGCATACTCATTAGAAAACAGTATATTAATAGACTTTATAGGAAAATGGCATAGAGGCCAAGATTTAAACTTAAATTATTATACAGATGAAAAATAAATTATAGGAGGAGCAAGCATACAGATGGAACAAAAGATTAAATATCAATATACGTATTTCATATATCCGTATATTATAGAACCGAATAAATACAATAAATATATGCTAAAGCTTATAAGAAATCCTAAGTGTAAATTAAAAACATTTGATAGAATAAAAGATTTTGATATATACACATATTTTTTACCAAATATAAGAGATTATATGTTTTGGACATTTGGACTATCAACTCAAAAAATAAATGAGCTTCAAAATATGGAAGGCAAGATGCAGAGTGCAATACTTTCAAAATATCCTTGTACAATTTTTGAATATGAATTAGAAAAAAATATACAAGGAAAAGTAGGAGAACAGAACGGTATATTTTTTGATATTTTAAAAATGGAGGTTATTTGCTTTAATACAGGTATATGCTTTTTAACATTTAAAACTGTTTTAAATGGAGAAAACAATTTAGATGACGTATTGAATTTTAATTATAAGTTCAGAGATATAAACTCAAATTTATCACAACTAAGGGAATATGAAAACATACGAATACAAACAAGCACTTTTAAAGATATAAGGGATTTTTCAAGTTTGATAAAAGAAATAGCAGGCAATAGTACAGGAGCAAAAAAAATAAATGTAGATACTGAAAGGTTTATTACATATTCATATGTATGCTTAGATCAAAATTGTTGGAACGAAAGTACAAATAATACTGTACTAAATGAAAGATTTTTAAATTATGCCAATATAGCAAATGCAAACTCTAAAACAAATAGCAAGGTAAAGGAAATTGAACAAAGATATGTAAAATTTGGGTTTACAAGCTGGAGTGCAGTGGTAATGGCATCAGATATAAATACAGATAATTATACAAAACTGCCATTTGAATATGAAAATAAATATTTATATCATTATATATTTAACATATACAAAAAAATATATCTAAAAAAGTTAATATATGAGTTTAATATGAGCAACAATTTTGAGAAGATCAAGGAGCAATTTATAAATTTTACAAAATTCATATGGATACAAGAAATAACCAACAATGAGCTTGGAATAAGTATAGAAGAAAAGGAAAGAGAAAGTTTATTGCTAGAAGAGACATACCTAAGATTAAAAAATAAATATGATATACTTTATAAAAATTACAATATAGAAAGAATTGCAAAGGGAAATAAAATAATTGCAATAATAGTAATAGCTATATTTATTGTCACACTTATGAACCTATTTGGAAAATAAAAAAGTTCAATCAGATAAAATCTTATATAAGGGAGAATTTAGATGGAGATAAGAACAGGTGTAGATATAATAGAGGTAAATAGAATAAAGGAAAGTATTGAGCAGATAGGACAGGTTTTTGTGGATAGAATATTCACAGAAAAAGAACAAGAATATTGCGAAAAAACTAATAAAATGAAGTATCAACATTATGCGGCAAGATTTGCGGCAAAAGAAGCTATATTTAAAGCGATTTCTAAAAATATAAACAATACTTCTAACTGGTTATGGAAAAATATAGAGATATATAATGATGAAAAAGGAAGGCCAATAGCAGATATAAGTAAATTAGAAATAAAAAAAATAATAAGCCAGGATTTGAGTATATCACATATAGAAAACTACGCAATGGCAAGCTTTACTTTAATATTAGATAATTAATAGAGTATTTGTAACAAAGATAACTATTTAGGAAAGGATGCAAAGTCTAAAATGAGGTTTTTCGATTCACATTCACACTATAATGATGAAAAATTTGATGAGGACAGAGAAAAAATATTACATGAAATATATGAAGCTGGAATAACAAAAATTATAGTTGCAGGTTATGATATAGAATCTTCTAAAAAGGCAATAGACTTATCAAACAAATATGATTTTATATATGCTATATGTGGAATATCTCCAAATGATATATTAAAAACAGAAAATGAAATAATAAAGCAAATAAAAGAAATAGAAGATATAGCAAAAGCCGATAAAGTTGTTGGCATTGGAGAAATCGGACTCGACTATTATTGGAATAAAGAAAACAAAGAACTACAACAAATGGCGTTTATTAACCAAATAAAATTAGCGAACAAGCTGAATTTACCAATAATAATACATACAAGAGAAGCGGTTATGGATACTATAAGAATTTTAAAGGAAAATACACCAAGTAAGAAGGGAGTATTTCACTGTTGCCCATTAAACATAGAACTTGTAAAAGAAGGACTAAAACTAGGGTTTTACATTTCGCTAGCAGGACCAATAACATTCAAAAATTCTAAAAATGCAGATGAAATAATACAAATGATACCATTAGAAAAAATGCTTATTGAAACGGATAGCCCATATTTGGCGCCAGAACCTAATAGAGGGACAAGAAATGACTCAAGGAATTTAAAGTATTTAGTAGAAAAAATAGCACAAGTAAAGCAAATTGAACCAGAAAAAATTGCAGAAATTACATATAATAATTGGAAATTTTAAAACATACATGTTTAGTAAACAAAAAACATAGTGTATTACAATTAAATACACTATGTTTTTTATGTATAAATTCTAGTTATTAAAATCAACTTTTACATTTTTTCTAGCTTCTGGGTTATCTACTTCAAATAAAGTTTCTTGTGTAAAATTAAACAATCCAGCTACAATGTTTGATGGAAATACTTGAATCTTTGTATTATATGTAGTTACAATGTCATTATAGAATTGTCTAGAAAAAGAAATTTTATTTTCTGTATTTCTTAATTCCTCAGATAATTCAGAAAAGTTTTGATTGGCTTTTAAATCTGGGTAATTTTCAGAAACAGCCATTATTGTTTTTAAAGCACCAGAAAGTTCATTATCAATTTTTACTTTATCATTAATGTCTTTTGCAGATGCCCAAGATGTACGTAAAGCTGTAACTTTTTCTAAAACTTCAGATTCATGAGACATGTAACCTTTTACTGTTTCAACTAAATTTGGAATTAAATCAAATCTTCTTTGTAATTGAACATCAATTTGACTCCAAGCATTTTCAACTTTTTGTCTAGATGAAATTAATCCATTATATACACTTACTATCCATATAAGGATTAATACAACAACTATTAAAATAATCCATCCCATAAAAATACCTCCTTACGAATATATATTATCATATAATAACATTTTTTACAACAAAAATATTAAAATAAATAATGGAAAAAACTAATGAGAAATTTTTGGAATTTTTTCAGTACAAGCAACATATAATATAATGTTAGCAAGTAATGTCAAGACTTACGGAAGGTTATAACAAAAAAATAAAAAATTTGACAAGAAAACAAAAAATGTGTATAATAATTTTGTCATTAAAAGGAGGTTTTATGATTTTTATGGATAAAAAAGATAAAGCATCTATTTCTATTATGAAAATAATTGGAGTAAGTTTGATAATAATACTTTTGCTAGGAGTAACTGTAAGAGCTACGGAAACAAGCATTAGAACAGTTGAAATAACTTTAGCAAATGGATATAAGATGTCTGTTATAACATCAAAAACAAATGTATATGAAATATTAGAAGATAATAATATTTTTGTAGAAGAAGACGAAAGAGTAAGTCCAGGTTTAGACGATGATATAAATGAAAGTAATAAAATAGTTATTACAAATAAATCTGTTCAAGAAGTTCAAATTGCCAAAATTTCTGAAAGTGGAATTGAGACAACATTAGATGAAATATTAAAAGGATATTCACCAATAGTAGAAAAAATAGAAGTAGAACAAGAAATAATACCATATGAAAAAATTACAAAAGATGCCTCACAAGGTGCAACAGATACAAAAAATAGAGTAATTCAACAAGGTCAAGACGGATTAAAAGAAGTAACA
>OGLM01003263.1_pt1 | contig 13427 bp, 9 predicted proteins | sample 1572531 | NCBI WGS metagenome assembly OGLM01 (sample SAMEA2581909, study PRJEB24529) | metagenome | biome: Human gut stool | place: China | collected 2011 | reverse complement strand
TGGCTAACATTAAATCTGCTAAGAAGAGAGTAATTACAAGTCAGGTAAGAGCTGATAGAAACAAGGCAATAAAGTCTAAGGTTAAGACTTATATCAAGAAGGTAGACGCTGCTGTTGCTGCTGGTGACAAGGCTGCTGCTGAAGCTGCTCTTCCTGTTGCTATAGCTGAGATATCTAAGGCTGCTTCTAAAGGAATCTTCCACAAGAACACAGCTGCTAGAAAAGTATCTCGTATTACTAAGGCTGTTAACACTTTAGCTTAATTATTTATTTAACATAAAAGACTGGTGCATACCCTCGCACCAGTCTTTTTTATGTAATAGAAAATTCCCTATTATATTTTACGCTGAATATTTAATTATTATAAGCTCTACTCCGAGCTTATCCTGCAATCTTCCCTGCTTTACACGTTCTTCTATATCTGCACATTCATTTAATATATCTTTAACTGTATCTGTTGTAAAATATTTTGCCTGTGAAAGATATTTACCAGCAACAAATGGTGCAACCTTTATAGCCGAAGCTATCTCTTTGCTTGAAAGCCCCCTTGCCGCAAGCTCCTTTGCCTGCAATATTCCATTAAACTGCCTTACTATAAGATATAGTATTCTCATCGGAGGCTCTTTTAATGTAAGCAAATCATAATAAAGCGAAAGTGCTTTTTCTTTATTCTTATTGGCAACCGCCTCAAGCATATCGAATATATGGCTTACAGTCTGTGTTGAACATACCGCCTCAACATCCTGCGGCATAACCATCTTTTTATCACTGCAATAGCTTATAAGCTTGTCTATCTCATTTCTTATAAGCTCCATACTTGCACCAGTCTTATCAAGAAGAAGCTCACATGCTGCCTCACTTATTTTATAATCATTGGAAGCCATCATTCCTGCTATCCACCTTTTAAGCGTTGCTGGTGTCTGATACTGCATTTCACATACATATCCATTAGAACTTACAGCCTTATATACTTTATTTCTCTTATCAACGTCTTTTTCTATAAATATTAATATAAGATAATCCGGCAGTTCCTTAATATAGTCTGCCATTTTATCATTAGCCGTCTTAAAATACCCGCTGTCACTTACTATAACAAGTCGTCTTTCGCTAAAAAATGGTATTGTCTCACATATAGTAATTACATCTTCAGGCTTTGTATTATCTCCTTCAAAATAACTGTAATTAATAGTATCATCACCTATTATCGCCTGTTTCATTCTATCTTTATACTGCTTTTTAAGATATTCTTCCTCACCATATATAAGATATACTTTCTGATATTCGCCTTTTTTAATATTATCATTTAAAGTTTTCATAAGTATAATTGTACCATTTATACTGCATTATTGTAAATATTGATGAACGCTCATTTTGTATCCGTCTGTTCTAATTATTATCTCTCCTAATGTATTTGTAACATACACCTTGCAGTTATTGTCTTCTAACCTTTCAAGCGTTTCACTATGGGGATGCCCGTACCTGTTATTGATACCGCACGATATAAGTGCATACTGCGGCTTAATTGTCTTAAGCAGCTTATCACTTGTAGCATATTTAGAGCCGTGGTGTCCAACCTTTAGAACTGTTATATCAGAAAGCTCATCTTTAATATCTACATTAGCTGCTCTCTCTTTATTAATATCATTAATAAGGCAGTCCTCTGCCCTGCTTTCTGCATCACCAGTCATAAGCATTGAGAATTTTTTATAACTTATGCAATAAACAGCAGAATAATCGTTACTATCCTCATAGTCGTAACCAGCACAAGGATGTATACATTTAATATCCAGCTCTCCTACTGTAAATGTATACCCTCTTACGGCATAACATACATTTATGCCTGCTTTATCAGCCATATCCACAAGCTTCATATATGCCTCTATATTCTCTTTGCCTTTAATATCCGGCATAACAATACTCCCAATAGAAAATGTATCATCACACATCTTAATAAGCTCCATAACTGCACTTATATGGTCATTATCCGTATGGCTTATAAAAATGCAGTCTATATATTTACAGCCCATCGCACGCAATGCAGGATACACCCGGTACTGTCCTGCACTTTTAATATCCGTACTTCCACCGTCAAACAAAAAATTATGTCTGCCCGAAGCACTTACATATATGCTGTCGCCCTGCCCTACATCTAACATATTAATCTGCAACCCGTTATAAGGCTTGTAGTGCATATTAAGAACCAATACCACCAGCATAACAGCAATAATGTTGTTAATTGCTTTATTTACCAAGCTATGCATCTTGCAATAATTCTTAAAGTTATATTTAAAGGACGGCTTATTTATAATGATAAATATTATCATTAGCACACTATATACTATAATTATTCCTGCTGGCGGCTGTCCTGTTATTATTCTGAACTGTCCCAACCTTGAATTACGTTCGCACACAAAGTCATAGAAATCAAGAACATAATTGCCTGCCCCAGCCGTAAAATACGCAAGCTTAAGCGATATAAAACCAGCAAATGCTGTAATAATTCCCGTTATCATCACCACTGGCATAAGTGGAATTACAATGCAGTTAATAAAAATACTTGTCATGAATACCGAATTATAACTATAAAGCACTGCTGGAAGTGTCGCTAATGTAACCGCAATACTACATAGCAATGCATTAATAATGTACACTATCGACTTTTTTACTATTTTGCCAGTATTGTCCATTCTGCTATTTATAGCTTTTTCATCAGGCATTAATACAGGATATAACTGTGATATACCTATAATCGCCAGAAATGACATTATATATGACATACTATAGACCGTATATGGATTACGCCCAAGTATTAATATTGAAGCAGCTGACAACCCTGTAAGAATATCAAATGTCCTGCCATATACATCTGCAATTATAATAAGCACCAGCATACATACCGCCCTTTTGGCAGATACCGTTTCTCCTGTCATAATAAGGTACATTATAATAACCGCGATTGATATTACAGAAGCTTTCATTATCCCTATGTATTTTCTTATTAGCTTATATACAGCCATACCAACTAAAGATATGTGCAGACCGCTTATTGCAAGCAGATGTGCAATTCCATTTTTCTGGTATTCCTCTTTAGTCTTAATATCAAGCTCATATTTATCACCTAACACAATTGATGACATAAGCCCAGCTTTATCTTTATATACCTTTGCATATATACCCTTAATCTTTTGCTTAATTACATACAAAATATATCTAAGCCGGTTATTGTTACTCTCTGTAACTACAACCTTATCTGCATTGCATTTATATGGATAACCCAGCGAAATATAATACATATTAGCGTCAAAACTGCCATAATTTCTTGGCTTATCAAATTCCTTAACATCTCCAGTAACCCGCACTATGTCTCCTGCATTACATTTATTATCATCTGTGTATACAATAATTCCTGTATGAATGTCCGTATTATTAATATACAAAACATTATAACCATCCTTATTCTGCATATTATATATTGTGCCTGTAAATGTTATATCCTCATAACATTTTCCCAGTCTGTCACTTACTATGCCTGTTCTTATTATTGTCACTGGAAATATAAGAAATATAAGATAATAAAGACAGGAATTCTTATTGAATCTTACACATATGTGTAAAACTTCAAATGCCAGAATTCCAACCAATACTATTACAGGCACTGCACTCCAATGCAGCTTTTCCCTGTAACAATATGTAGATATTACTGCGGCTATAAGCTGAGTTACAGCCGCACTTAATAATGGTCTTTTCAAATAACTAACCTTTTGTTCCTTTCCGGAACGCTTATTCAACTATACCCGAATTAAATTTGTACAGCCTGTCAAGGCTTATACTATCCCTGAACGTATTCGTATAATCTCCGTTAATGAATATTTTAACAGACTCTATGCTGTCAAGGGCACATAATGAATTAACTATTGAATATATCTCAACATACGAACTCACATTAACAAGCTCGTCACGGAACTCCTCGCTAAGATTAACATAGCACACCTTTTCTACAACAGACACGCCAAGAAGCTTGACGTCCTTTGGCAGTGAAGTGTATGCTCCTGCGGCTGTAGGTCCGCTTATAAGCCTCTGCACAATCATTCTTTCTATTGGCATATTCTTATTATAAGCAAGCATTTCCTTGACTTTAACAAGCTTGGTACCCGTATAATCTGCATAATACAACTGTACATTACGCCAGTCCATTTCTCCAAATGCACTGTCTGATTCCGTAAAATCTGTCTTTTTTAATGCACCTATAACTGTACCATCCTCATACAAAGCTTCCTTGCCATCAACATAAAAATGTACATACAATACATCATCTATCTGCGTAAGCATTTTTACTACTGCTGCCCTGAATAACAGTTCAACCTGCGTACTCATCTGCTTATATGAAGATGAATAATTAAGTGCAATCGCTTTTCCATCAAGCATAACATCTAACAACGTAACATTATCAGGCTTTATTATATATTCATTCTTATCAGCAGGCTTAACATTCATCTTATCAAGAAGCTGTCTTGCTGTATGTTCTATAGAAGTGTCAATGTCAATATTATAATTCTGTTCTATAAGCTTGTCCTTTGAACTGTTCGTATAATAAACCGTATACTGCCTGCCCCTGTTCTGTGAAGAACACGCTGTCAGCTCTACAGCCATACAACAGCATAATAATATAACCACCAGTTTATTAATCAATAGTCTAATTCTCATTCTTATCCTCATCATTTGACTCCACATAATTAAGCGGTATTCTGAAAGTAAATGTTGTTCCCATTCCTTCCTCACTATACAGCTTAATTGTTCCGTGGTGCATTAATATAATATTCTTAACTATAGAAAGTCCAAGACCTGTTCCACCTGTCTGCCTTGACCTTGCCTTGTCAACCCTGTAAAATCTCTCAAAAACCCTGCTCTGGCTCTCTTTAGGTATTCCAATTCCAGAATCTTCAACCCTTACAAAGAAGAACTGATGATCTGCATTAAGTGAAACATGCACCCAGCCGTCCATATCATTATATTTGATAGCATTTTCAACAAGATTAGATATTACCTGTGTTATCTTAACCTCATCAATCTGTGCCACAACCGGTCTGAAACTCTCAAATAACAATTCTATATTCTTCTTTTGTGCAAGTGGCTTTAACCGCTTTAACACAAGCTCTAACAGTTCATTAAGATTAACTGATGAAATATTAAGGGTAGCTGAAGCTCTATCAAGCCTTACCATACATAAAAGATCCTCAATAATCTTATTCTCCCTGTCAATTTCACTTACAATATCAACCATAAATTCCTTATATACTTCCACAGGAACATCTTCCTGCGTATTAAGCGAATCGGCAAGAACCTTAATTGAAGTTATAGGTGTCTTTAACTCGTGTGATACATTTGACACAAACTCAGACCTTGAATTATCAAGCTCACTGTTCTTGTCCATAATACTGTTAAAATGCTTTGCAAACTGTCTAAGTTCTGTAGAACCTTTAACGTCCATTCTCTTGTCTATATATCCAAAATCAACTTCTTCAACAATATGAAGTGCTTTCTTATACGGCTTAAAATAAAAATATGTCACAATAATCGAAACAACAAGAATAATGGTAATTATTACAAATTCAATAACCCATATCCTGTCAAAAGCATCCCCTGCTATCTGGCTTATATCTGATATATCAAGATTAACTACTAGAACAGCTATAAGCTGTCCCTCGCTGTTGTATACAGGAGAAGCTGCTTCTATATTGCCGGTCTTTTTGCTGTAATCAGTTATTGTCTTAGGACTGTCATACACAGTTATAACCTTGGAATTAATCATAGTCTTTCCAGTGTCAACAGCATATGTATCCACGCTTATGTTATATTTCTTATCTACAAGCCTTATTCTTATTGCATTAAGCGATGAATAATTCATAAGATTTTCATACACCCCATCATTATGTGCTTCATCAATGCTTCCGTACTTCGTAAATTCAGCCGCAATAAGCACAGCCTCATTATTAACGTATGCTTTCCTTGCTTCAACAAGTGATGTCGTATATGAATATTTAACAGCCTTGACTGCTGAGATTGTCGATATAATAGACATTACTGCTATTATAAATACGAGTCTGAATCTTGTGCTTAAGAAAAAACTTAATATATCTGTTATTAATTTCTTATGATTCATCCTGGATTTAGCCGATTGTCCCCGCGTTCCTTTATTAATATTAAACATTAAAATAATAACCTACTCCCCACTTTGTATGAACATACTTAGGTTCACTTGAATTATCTTCTATCTTCTCTCTTAATCTTCTTATATGAACATCTACTGTACGTCCATCACCCGGGTAATCCGCTCCCCACACTGTCTTTAAAAGTACATCTCTGCTATATACTCTGTTAGGATTAAATGCAAGCAGCTCTAAAAGGTCAAATTCCTTAGCTGTAAGGTAAATCTCTTTGCCTCTGATAAAAAGACTTCTGCTGTCACAGTCAATTCTCATATCCCCGATATTTAATACATTACTCTTAGCCTGTTCTTTCTCAGGCTTATTATTTCTTCTTAAGATTGCTTTCATTCTTGCTTTAACTTCAAGAATATTAAATGGCTTTGTTATATAATCATCTGCACCATATTCAAGTCCCATAATCTTATCCATATCATCGCCCTTGGCCGTAAGCATAATTATAGGAACATTAGAGAATTCCCTTATCTGCTGGCATACCTCAAGCCCATTCATCTTAGGAAGCATTATATCCAGAAGTATTATATCGTAATCATTGTTCTTAGCCATATTAAGTGCTTCTTCACCATCATAGGCACAGTCAACCACACTGTAGTCCTGTATAAGGCTGAATTTAATTCCTTTAACAATCATCTTTTCATCATCAACAACTAATACTTTACCCGCCATCTTTAATAATTACTCCTTGTTCAAACACATATATAATCTTTTATCTTGTTAAATGCTGCATCTTTTATTCCTGATACATTCTTTATATCTTCTATCCTTTTAAAAGCACCATACTTTTCCCTATAACTTATTATATCCAATGCCCTCGCCTCACCTATACCGGATAACTGCATAAGTTCAGACTTGGAAGCTTTATTAATATTAATAAGATTACTACTGCCTGTTCCCCCTGTGTTACCACCAGAACTTTCGCTATTACCGCCTGAATTCTCTGTGTTACTGCCCGATATTCCCGTGGCATTGGGATTACAGCCGTTGTTCATTTCATCTGTCAGGCTTATATCATCGTAAGCATATGGGATATATATTTTATCTCCATCTTTTAACTGCATTGCAAGATTAACTCTGGTGCCGTCTGCCTCATCAATAAAACCTCCGCAAAGTTCCACCGCCTGATACAGTCTCATATCTGCACCACCACTGACAACTCCTGCATTAACAACTGCACCACATATATATACATATATCTTACTGTTATTCTCATCCAGTCCGTCATTGCCTGCTTCGCTACCATTAATACCATTACTATTATTAACATCAGCAGCACCGCCGCTGGTAACTCCACCGATAATACTCTTGCTATCACTTTCCTTATCTGAAATATTATCTTTATTAATTATAACACTGCCATCTTCTTTGGTTGGTTTTATATAAAATATGCCTGCAATTATAATAATTAATACTAATACAACTGTTTTAATAATATATCTACGCTTTTTATATAATTTAATTAAGTCCATGTATACTCCTTATATCTATAATACATTATTATAAGATATAAAGTTCCCTTCGCATACATTTTTATTGTACCTAATTAATATCCATATTACAAGCAAAACCTCAAATATTACTATATAAATTACTGTACAAATAATCATTATAATTACCATATATCATTTACATAAAATACCGTTTTTGGTAAAATGTAAGCATTATTATCCATAGGGGGGAAGCAATTTTGAACCAACAGACTAAACATCGACACAAATTCAGTTTATTTGACGAACAGACAGGTAATATTCCGTGTGGAAATATCGTATATATAATTGCATTTTTTATTCCAGTTATAATATTTACAGCCTTGTATTTTGCAAGAGAAATATTTCCATTTGGCAATAACTGTTATCTGCGTTCTGATATGTATCACCAGTACGCAGATAACAGTTATTGCCAAATGGAAATATTTCACATCTTTATATGCGTACTATCTGGCAAGCCCTGCTAACTGGATTATTGTATTATTCCCACAGAAATATATGATTGAGATTATGAACACTCTCATAATCCTTAAGTTATCTTTATCAAGCGTTTCTATGACCCACTATATAAGCAGGCATTTTTCCAACAAGAATATATGTATAGCTTTATTCGGGTTATTCTACGCATTTTCCGGATATGTAGCTGCTTATAGCTGGAACATTATGTGGCTTGACTGTCTTATACTTGTTCCTCTTATTATGCTTGGCCTTGAAAGACTTGTTAATGAAGATAAATGCTTTCTATACTGCATAAGTCTTGGATTATGTATATTCACTAACTACTATATTGCAATTATGGTATGTTTATCAGTTGTTCTTTATTTTATTGTGCTTGTAACTGCCTACAAAAAAGAACGTACTTTCAAGAATTATTTTAAGACATTTCTAAAATTTGCATTTTACTCACTGATTGCCGGTGGGCTTGCGGCATGCCTTTTACTGCCTGAGTTCTACACATTTTCTTTATCAGCTTCAAGTGACATTGCATTTCCTAAGAAATTAAGTCTTTATTTCAGCATATTAAATATGCTCACTAGACAATTAATAAATGTTCCTGTCCACCTTGGACTTGAACACTACCCTAACATATACTGCGGCGTTGCTGTATTCCTTCTTTATCCTCTCTATGTTATGGACAAAGACATCAATTTATGCGAAAAGATAGGCAAATCCGTATTACTGCTTGTCTTTCTTACAGCATTTAACCTTAATATACCTAATTTTATATGGCACGGATTTCATTATCCTAACAGCCTGCCTTGCAGACAATCATTTATATACATTTTCTTCCTGCTTACAATGTGTTATGAGGCATTAAGCCATATAAAGCAGATGACAAGCAGACAGTTAGGAGGTGCCATATGGATAAGCTTAGGACTTCTTGTACTTATTGAACAGATATTTGCAATTGATGAAACTTATGATTTTAAGGCAATTTACTTAAGCGGTGCTTTTATTCTTGTGTATGCAGGACTTATGATTGTCTATAACAAGACCAACTGGAAGCTGCCTGTAACAGTATTTCTTGCATTTATAGTCTGTATAATAGAATGTACTATCAATATGGATTCAACAGGAATTGGAACTACTAACAGAACCTCTTATCTTTTAGATTATGATGCTGTTAAATCTGTGACACAGACCGTAAGAGATGAAGATACATCATTTTACCGAATGGATAAGAAGTTTGGTGCGCGTTCAAAAAATGACGGAGCTTGGCATAATTACCACTCAATATCAACATTTTCATCAACTTCAAGTGCTGGAATGTCAGAATTGTTCGGAAAGCTTGGCTTTGAACATTCAATGAATGCCTATGGCTACAATGGTGCTACACTTGTTACAGAAAGCTTATTCTCGGTTAAATATACAATTACCAACCGTATACTTACAAGCAGTTCTCTTCGCGAGTATTACGTTGGAGATGACGGCGAATTCGTCTATGAGAATAAATATACACTTCCACTTGGATTTATAACCTATAATAATGCAGGTGAATGGAATCCATCAGAAGCCAATGGAACAGGAATTGAGAACCAGAACTCGCTTATACAGACACTTACAGGCATTGCCAATGTATTTACACTTACTTATGAGAATGCCACTGACTCAAGCTTTGAAGTTAAGCCTGTAAAAGCAGGACATCTGTATATGGTTGTAAGAAATACGACCTGCGACAACGTAACTGCCACTATTAACAATTCTGAATATACTTATTCAGGACTTAAAAATGGCAATCACATAATTGACCTAGGCTACGCCGTTCCAGCAGATACCGTTGTCATATCTGGCGATTCAGCAATGAATGCCAGCGTGTATACACTTGAAACTTCAAGATTTACAGAAGCTTACAATATATTAAATGGCAGTTCCCTTTCTATCACTTCATTTAAAGACACCAAGATAAAGGGAACTATAACAGCTAATAAAGCCGCAACCCTTATATTCTCCATTCCTTACGATAAAGGCTGGAAGGTATATATTGATGGCAGAAAAGTAGAGACCTCTGCCCTTTATGATGCTCTCTTAAGCGTACAGATAAGTGAGGGCAGCCACGAAATAACATTAAAATATACACCTGTGAACCTTATTAAGGGTTGCTTAATTACAGCATTATGTATTATTATATTAATCGGTATTTATATATTAAAGAAGAAAAATATAACAATAAATATATTAAAAACCGCCAGTACAAATAAAGCTGTTGAAGCTGATGATACTTACAACGCATTATCTGAAGATTCAGCTGATAATACTCTCACAGATTTAGATGTTTCATCTGCTATGGATATAAATATCGTGGGTGATAATGATATAAATATGCTAGATAGTCTTGATGACTTCGACAATCTTGACAGTGATGAGATTAATTCATCAGAAGAATAATCAGGCATTCTATTAACAATTAATTATAAGCACTAACGAAGTGCAGGAAAGAGGTACAATATGAAACTTTGGGGCGGACGCTTCACTAAAGAAACTAATGAGCTTGTTAATAATTTTAACGCTTCTATCTCCTTTGACCAGAAGTTCTATAAGCAGGATATTCAGGGAAGCATTGCACACGCTACAATGCTTGCTGCTCAGGGTATTATCTCAGAAGATGAAGGAAAGCAGATTACTGACGGCTTAAAAGGTATTCTTTCTGACATAGAATCTGGAAAACTTGAAATCACTGATGAATATGAAGATATTCACACATTTATGGAAGCTACTCTTATTGAGCGTATCGGTGATGCAGGAAAGAAGCTTCACACAGGAAGAAGCCGTAATGACCAGGTTGCACTTGATATGAGACTTTATACACGCGATGAAGTTAAAAATGTTGATGAAGAAGTAAGAGAGCTTATGGAAGTTATCTTAAGAATAATCAAAGAAAATGTTGACACTTATATGCCAGGCTTTACTCATCTTCAGAAAGCACAGCCTGTAACTGTTGCTCATCATTTTTCTGCTTACTTTGAAATGTTCAGACGTGACAGAAGCCGACTTCACGATATATATAACAGAATGAACTACTGCCCTCTTGGTGCTGGTGCTCTTGCAGGAACTACATATCCCCTTAACAGAGAGATGACAGCCGAGCTTCTTGGATTTGCTGGTCCTACTCTTAATAGTATGGACTCTGTATCAGACAGAGACTATGTGATTGAGCTTTTGTCAGCCTTTTCTACCATAATGATGCATATGAGCCGTTTCTGCGAAGAAATCATTCTGTGGAATTCAAACGAATACCGTTTTGTTGAAATTGATGATTCTTATTCCACCGGTTCAAGTATCATGCCACAGAAAAAGAACCCGGACATCGCCGAACTTGTCCGCGGAAAAACCGGTCGTGTATACGGTGCTTTGATTTCAATGCTGACAACAATGAAGGGAATTCCGCTTGCTTACAACAAAGATATGCAGGAAGACAAGGAATTCACCTTTGACGCCATTGACACTGTAAAGGGATGTCTGGCACTGTTTACCGGCATGATTGACACAATGAAATTTAATAAAGAGATTATGGAAGACAGCGCAAAACACGGTTTCACAAATGCAACAGATGCCGCTGACTACTTAGTCAACCACGGCGTTCCTTTCCGTGATGCACACGGCATCATCGGACAGTTAGTGCTGCTTTGTATCGAGAAGAAAATTCCACTCGACAACCTTCCATTGGAAGAGTATAAAAAGATTTCTCCTGTTTTTGAAGAGGATATCTATGAAGCAATTTCGATGAAAACATGCGTAGAAAAACGTAACACCATCGGTGCTCCGGGCGAGGAAGCCATGAAAAAAGTAATTGCTGCAAACGCTCTTTATTTGCAGGAAAGTTAATTGTTAATGATTCAAAAAAATCCCTGTCATTTCGGGTGAAAATCTCACCCGAAATTGACAGGGATTTTTCATATGCGTACTGTTTACCGCATGATAAACCATTTCATTGTTTCATTACTTTTTATCGCCGTATTTTTTCTCATAGTTGGCAATACATTTTTCAATAACCGCAATTGCTTCTGACGGACCACCAAAGTCCTTGACGTCTGTTTCCTTATTCTCTAAATCTTTGTATACCGAGAAGAAGTGCTGAATCTCTTCAAAGATGTGCTCCGGCAGCTGCTCAATGTCGGTGTAGTAATTGTATGTTGGGTCGTTGTACGGAATCGCAATAATTTTCTCATCCATATCCCCATTGTCACGCATGTACATAACGCCAATCGGGTAACAGCGAACCAGCGACATCGGCTCAATTTCCTCCGAGCAAATCACAAGTACGTCAAGCGGGTCCTTGTCATCGCCGAGCGTTCTCGGGATAAATCCATAGTTCGCCGGATAATGGGTCGAAGTGTAAAGAATACGGTCCAAAATAATCAATCCCGTTTCTTTGTCTAATTCGTATTTTTTCTTGCTTCCTTTCGATATCTCAATTGTCGCAATGAAATCGGTCGAAGAAATCCGCTCCTTGCTGATATCATGCCAAATATTCATGTGTGGCCCTCCTAATTTTTTCTTGTATAACCCCACGCATTATTAGCGAATATAGTTTGTACGGATTACCGGTTCTCTCTCCGGGAATGTAATGCCCTTCTCTTTTCCTGCTTCAATGCATGAAAGAAGCCATGCCATATTGTTTCCGAGCGTCCGCATCGTCTGCATTGCCTCTTCGTCCTGCTTCACTTCTTCTGCCTTGCCCCCATGCACCTGATTCCAATACTGGGAACCAACAACCGGCATACAGTTAATGGTAAAATACTTATTAATCTGGTCGAATGCCGCCGACGCTCCTCCACGACGACAGCTTACTACAGCTGCTGCCGGTTTTCCGGTCATTTTACTGCCACCGCTGTAAAACGCACGGTCCATAAATGATGTCAATGCTCCACTTGCCGCAGCATAGTGTACCGGCGAACCAAATATATATCCGTCCGCCTCTCCGGCCTTCGCAACAAATTCATTTACAACGTCCTTGCGGAAACATCCTTCTCCCGTCTTCGCACAGGCTCCGCATCCGATACAACCGGCAATTTCTCCATTACCAACCCAGAAAATTTCCGATTCAATGCCATATTTCTCTAACGCACCGGCCACTTCTTTCAGCGCCGTATACGTGCAGCCTTCTTTATGAGGACTTCCATTTACCATCAGTACTTTCATGTCATCCTTCCTTTCCAATGAATCAATCACTGCTCTTTTTGATACATTTTATTATCTTATCTTGTCTAGTATAACAGAC
>OGLM01003259.1_pt1 | contig 13449 bp, 11 predicted proteins | sample 1572531 | NCBI WGS metagenome assembly OGLM01 (sample SAMEA2581909, study PRJEB24529) | metagenome | biome: Human gut stool | place: China | collected 2011 | reverse complement strand
GCTGAAAAAAAAATCAGAGTAATATCGGCTACAACGGTATTAGGAGCAGGGATAAATATAATTTTAAATATTTCGTTAGTTGTATTATGGGGAGTTATTGGAATTGCGATAGCAACTATGATTGCAAATGGAATTGTACTTGTTGTCAGAGTTCTTTATGTAAAAAAAATGATGGATTTTAGAATATCAATTTTTAGAGACATTGAGGCATATGGTTTACTTTTGGGGCAGGTTTTTGTGCAATTGATGTGTGATCCAGAGAGAAGTTATGTATTACAAGTTTGTATGATGGGAGGAATTTTGTTACTTTATAGGATAGAAATAAAACAAGCTGTCTTAAAAATGCGGGGATAAATGATATGTGTAAAGAATGTTTATTTATGTGTAATACATCATTTCAAATAATGATGGCATTAGAATTTAAAATGACGATTTTAGAGGAAGATAAAGTAGATATTTCAGTGTCAGATATTTTGCCAGGAGCAGAAAAAATATATAAAAATATCAAGAAAAGTAATGCATTTAATAATGTAATATTATGTAAAGAATATGAGATAAATTACAATAAAGAATACAATCAATATACAACGTTGAGAAAAATGTTACGACGAAAAAAAATATGCCAAGATATAATAAAAAATTTTAAAAAAAAATATGATGAACTGTATGTTTGTGACACATTTTATACAACAAACGTTATTTATGAGGAGTTAATTAGGATTAATCCTGATATTAAGGTTTTTTACTATGAGGAGAGCCCTTTAGTAGTTATGGCGGATACTGGAAACCATTTTAAAGATTCATCTTTTTACCAAGGCGCAGGGATGAAATATCTATTAAAGAAAATTTTAGGCATAAAAAATATAAATGGGAAATTTTTTGGTGCCTACACTACAGCATATAAAAAGATGGGAAAACGGTATTTTGAATGGATTGATATGCCTAGAATAACGAAAGATAAGAAAGAAGAATATATTAAAATCCTTAATTCATTTTGGACATTCGATAAATCGGATTATATGAAACTGAATGGAATAATATTTATAGAGGAGAGTTTTTTCGCTGACGGGAAGCCTTCATGTGAATTAGAAATTATGAAAGATCTTGTTGAGTTTTCTAGCGATAATCAAATTGCAGTGAAATTACATCCGAGAACAAGAAAAAATAGATTTGATTCTAAGGAAGTTATGGTTTTGGAAAACAAATCGATACCATGGGAGTTATTAGCGTTAAATAATTGCCTACAGAATGTAATAACCGTGTGTATTGCTTCCAATGCAGCTTTCTTAGCAAAGTTATATTGGAATGTAGATCAAAGAAGTGTTATGCTGATAAATTGTATAGATTATTATTTACCACAATTAGATGATAAATACTATAGAATGATCAGTGAGATATGTAAAGAAAAGAAATTGGCATATTTGCCCAAAACTAAAAGAGAATTTCAAAGTATAATAAAAAATATGACAACTAATAAAAATGATGGAGGATGGACATGAAAATAGTGGCAATAATACCAGCAAGATATTCGTCAACAAGGCTACCGGGAAAACCATTAAAAGACATATGTGGAAAACCTATGCTATGGTGGGTATATTATCAGGTAATACAGTTGAAAGTATTTGATGACATTATATGTGCAATAGACGATAAACGAATACAAAAAGTTTGCCAGGAATTTGGAATTAATTACATTATGACGAAAGATGATCATCCAAATCATATATCTAGAATTCATGAGGTTTCGACAAAGATTAAGGCTGATTATTATATATGCATTAATGGAGATGAGCCATTAATTACTAAGGAGTGTATTTTGCCAATTTTGCCCTCACGAATACAGAATGAACCATTTTTCGGAGGGGAAATGAGGGTGTTAACTGATCCGGCAGAAACGATGGATTCATCCAAAATAAAATTGGTAGTATCAGATATGACGGGAAGATGCTTATATATGTCGAGAACGCCCGTTCCGTACCCTAAGGGATCTTTATATTTTGATTATAAAAAATATATTGGGGTTGAGTGTTTTAATAAAAAAGCATTGGATTTTTTTGTTAATATGCCGATGAATGACTTAGAAAGAGTGGAAGATATTGATCATCTTAGATTTTTGGCTAATGGAGTTGATTTACATTTTAATTATGTGAAGTCAGAATCAATTTCCGTTGATACACTTAAGGATCTTGAAAAAGTAAGAAATATCATTTCTGAAAAAATAAAAAATGGAGAGATAGACATTGGCAATGATAAATAAGGTAAAAGTATTAGATTGTACACTCAGAGACGGGGGCTATATTAATAATTGGCAATTTGGAGAAAAGAATATTAGAGCGATTATTGAAAATCTTGTATTGGCAGGTGTAGATATCATAGAAACTGGATTTATAAGAGAGTGTGATTATTGCAAAGATTTATCGGTTTTTCAGAATGTAGATCAGATTAAAGATATGATTTCACCCAAAGCATCTAAAATTTTGTATGCGGCAATGATTGAACAACACAACTATAATCCTGAATTAATTTCTCAGCATGACGAAAAGTCTGTAGACATAATAAGAGTTACATTTCATCGTAATGAATGGAAACAGACACAAAATACAGTGCGTGAATTGATGAATAAAGGGTATAAAGTGTGTGTTCAACCAGTGGGAACAGTTTCTTATGAGGATAAAGATCTATTAACATTAATAGAAGATGTTAATAAACTTAAACCCTATGCGTTTTATCTTGTTGATACGTTGGTTGTTATGTATCAATATGATATGAGAAAACTTTTTTATTTGGTTGATGATAATCTTTCTCAGGATATATGCTTAGGATTCCATTCACATAATAATTTGCAGATGTCATTTGCAAATGCACAAGAGCTTATAAGATTGAACAATAAGAGGACAATCATTGTAGATTCGGCATGTTATGGAATGGGACGTGGAGTTGGAAATCTCGTAACAGAATTGTTTATAGATTATGCAAATAAAAATATTGAGCAAAAGTACGAAGTGACACCAGTTTTAAAGATAGTAGATAAGTATTTAATGCCTATTTATGCAGAGCATAGATGGGGATATGACCTGCCTTATTTTATATCGGCGACAGTAAAGTGTCATCCCAATTATGCAGCATACTTGATAAAAAAAGAAACATTAGAAATAGAAAAGATTGAAAAAATATTAAATTTAATTCCCGAGAATGAAAGAAATGAATATAATCCGGAGTTGATTGAACAATTATATATTAGAATACAAGGATGTGAAATTAATGATGAGGAGTCATATCGGGAACTAATTAGGAAGATTGGAGATAGAGATGTACTTATATTGGGGTTGGGAGCAAGTATAATTAAATATGAAAAGAACATTAACAATATAATAAAAAAACAGAATGTATTTGTTATTGCACTAAATTTTATACCCATAAATATCAAAGTAGATGCTGTATTTGTATCAAATGAAAAAAGAATTACTAATATGAAGATATCTAAAAGTAATTTTGTAATAGCAACATCAAATTTGATAGAAAAAATACAAGCAGGATTGTTTTTTAATTATACTTCGTTACTCGGAGAGGGAGATGCGTTGGATAATGCAGGGGCAATGGTAATAAGAGTATTGAGAAAATTGGATGTTAAGAAAGTATATATGGCAGGATTTGATGGATATGATGTAGATGCTTCATCATGTTATGCATTGGATGAGATAAAAAAAATGCTTGATTATGATACCGTGAATAAAAAAAATAGGGAGATTTCTAAACAATTAAAAATGGCATTGAAAGGGATGGAGTATGAATTACTTACACCAACAAAATACAAAATTAATTGTATTTGACTTAGATGGAACGATAGCAGATACCTCAGGAGGAATTTTAGATGCACACAAGTACACATTATCAACTATGGGGAGGCAAGTACCTACCGATAGAGAATTGTATAAATTGATAGGTGGAAATCTGCTAGAAATATATATAAATTGTTTTGGATTTACAGATGAGGGGGCAAGAGAGGCTGTAAAAATATATAGAGAAAGATATGCAGTTAAGGGTATACATATGGCCTCGCTTTACACAGGTGTTGCAGATATGCTAAAAGAACTTAGAAAAAGAGGTTATTTGGTAGGAATGGCTACACTTAAGGCAGAAAAATTTGCCAATATAATATTAAGTGAAAATAGTATTTTGAAATATTTTAATGCAGTATGTGGTATGGATTTAGATGATAGTTTGAACAAAGCCGAGTTGGTACGCAGATGTGTGTATTTATGTAATTCTACAGAAGAAAAAACTATTTTAATTGGTGACAGTGAAAGTGATAGAAAGGGGGCAGAAAGAGCAGATGTTAGATTTTTAGGGGTGACATACGGCTATGGATTCGGAGAGGGTATCAATTATGAATTCGAAACTGTGAATAGTGTAAACGAACTGAAAAGGAAAATTATATGGTAGAACTTATTGATGTGAAAAGTAAAATGGGGAAAAAATTGTTAACAGTATGTGAAAAACCTCAAATATGTGTTTGGGGAATGTACGAGAAAACAATTTTGGAGGCTCCACTTTATATAGGAAGAAGTCAAATAGAAGCGGAATATATTGGTGCATTTACTTTTATTAATATGAGATCCATACATCATGAAACCACAAATTGTACAATTGAAGTAAAAAGTATCGGAAGATTTTGTATGATATCGCATGGTGTTCATATTGGATGTGCAGGACATCCAACTGATTTCTTATCTAATCATTTAATTTTTAGATATGATGATAAGACATCCTATGCAAAGGATTTTATGAAGTGTCAAGATAGAGCTTTTGAACAGTATATGCATGATGTCTATGTAAAGAAAGCGAAAAAGCCATTACCCAGTATAGGAAATGATGTATGGATAGGAGCTAACGTAAGTGTACTGCCGGGAGTTACTATTGGAGATGGAACGGTTATAGGAGCTGGAAGTGTGGTTAATAAGGATATACCGTCTGGTGTTGTTGCTGCAGGTAATCCATGCAAAGTTATAAGAAAAATAACAGAAGATGACAAACATAAGTATAAAATGTATGTTGAACATTAATCTGTTTTGTGCTATGAGTACAAATGAATCATAATTAATTTGTTTCTTGATGCTATAAAATAAGTTAATAAAATTTTAACTGTTGAAGCATATAAAGAAGAGTGATATATTACACGCATAGACAGGAAACAACATAAATATAACATATTAAGAAGCAAAGGGGCTTTAGCTGGTGACGACTGGCAGAAGCCCCTTTGTTGTACATTTAAGGAGATATTTAAGTCTTCAGCAAAATATTATGTTAAATAACCTGTCAGAAAAAAGATTATTTCCAATACATTATAATTATTAAATGTTGTATGTATATGGCGATATTCTAAAAACATCAGGATATAACAAAAGTTACAAAAAACAGGAGGAATGATTATGAGTTATGGTCTTATAGCGGTAATTATAGTAATCGGTATTGTAATCGGTGCTATAGCTACTAAAAAATGCGAACCTTTTTTGATAGCGGGTTCAATAATAGGAGCTTTATTCTTATATAAACAGAATTTTATAACAGAGTGGGTGGCAACACTTGAAGAGGTCATGAGTGCAGAAGCATATCTGATACTTGTATGTGGCTTGTTTGGAAGTATTATAGCATTACTTACAGCATCTAAAGGACATTTTGGTTTTGCCAAGATTGTATCTAAAATATGTAACACTGAAAAAAAGACATTATTTACAACATTTATACTTGGTGTGATCATATTTATAGATGATTATCTTAATGTATTGTCGATTGGAACGGCTATGAAAAAGGTGTATGATAAAGTAAAGGTTCCAAGAGAGGCACTTGCCTATCTTCTTGACAGTACAGGTTCACCAGTATGTGTTATGTTCCCATTTTCTTCGTGGGCAGCATATTTCGGGGCAATATTCTTTGCACAGGAAAGTGTGCAGGCACTTGGTGCAAAGACATGGATGGGAGCATATATTAAAGCAATCCCATTCTGTGTGTATCCTATAGTTGCACTTCTTATAGTTATTCTTTTTTCAGCAGGTCTGTTTCCTAAGCTTGGTGGAATGAAGAAAGCGTATGACAGAGTTGCAGCAACTGGTAAGGTGTACAGTGATGCAAGTAAGAAGTATAATATGGATGATGCAGAAGGTGAGCAGGATGGTAATATCCTTAACTTCCTTATACCTATGCTTGTGCTTGTAGTAGTTGCATGTGTAACAGGTAATCTTGTAGTAGCACAGGTTGTATGTCTTGCTGTTACATTAGTTATGTATCTTTCAGAAAAGCTTATGACATTTACCGAATACTGGGATAACTTTGTAAAAGGTTTTGCAGATATGTTACCTATAATCATTCTTCTTATAGCTGCACTTACTTTCCAGACTATAGCAAGCAACATGCAGATGACAGAATTCTTTATAGATTTAACACAGCCTATATTATCAGCTAAGATATTCCCTATGTTAGCATTTATCATAACAGGTATATTAGCATTTATGATTGCTAATGCATGGGGTGTATGTACACTTGTGGCACCAGTATTACTTCCACTTGGTGCAAGTGTAGGTGCTAACGCAATACTTATTATGGCGGCTATCCTTTCAGGATGTGCATTTGGTAATCATGCATGCTTCTACTGTGATACAACAGTTCTTGCTTCGCAGGGCTCAGGTATTGATAATTTCGACCATGCAGTGTCACAGCTTCCATATGTGCTTATAGGTGCGGCAGTGAGTATTGTAGGTTTCCTTGTTCTTGGTTTTGTATACTAGATAATAAAAACATGCATGTAATATAGATTCAAAATATAAAGACAGAAAAAATATAATGCAATACTTCTGAAATATAGTTATGGATATTAATAAATAATATATTCATATACATGTGAATGAGGGATACTTATAAAATAAAAGGGATATATAAATATATAGGTTAAAAGCTTTAAGACTGATATTGAAAAAATCAGACAAAAAGAAAATCCTGGATAGGAGGCAGTTATGAGTGATGATAATAAATATGTAATAACAATAGCCAGACAGTTTGGCAGTCTTGGAAGACCGATAGCTAAGATGATGAGCGAGAAGCTTGGTATAGAATATTACGACAGGGATATAGTGGAACAGGCAGCAAAAAAGCTGAATCTTCCTGTATCGCATATTGATGAGCTTGAGGAAAAGGTTAAAAAGACAAGCAAGAATTCTTATATGAGGATGATGTTTCCACTTGGTACTGAATCAAGTTCTGAGCAGGATAATATATTTGAAGCACAACAGAATATTATGAGATTTCTTGTAGAAAGAGAAAGTTGTATTATAGTAGGACGTTGTTCAGATTTTGTGTTATCAGATGAACCTAATGCAATACACATATACATATATGCACCTTATGAGGAACGTGTTAAGAATTGTGTCAAGGATCTTAATCTTACAGAGGCAGATGCCAAGAAGATGATAAGGTCAGTAGATGAGGCAAGGGATGATTATCATATGCATTATGCTGGATTTCTTCCATCTGACCCTAAGCATAAGAATATTATGGTTGACAGCAGTGTACTAGGTGTAGAGGGAACAGCAGATTTTCTTGTCGATTTTATAAGAAGAAAGTTCAGGCTTAAGACATATACGTTAAGCTGACAGGATATTCAGTTAATCTGGCAGGGTAAGAATATTTAAAATGTACATTAAATCATATGTAAGTCGGTTATAAAATAAGTGAAACAGGTTGTCTGTACTATAAATGTATGGATGACCTGTTTTTTATATTGTCAAAATAATAATTACCTGCTGGCGTGTGAAAGAATTTGAATAAGATTGATTGAAAAGAAAAATCTAAGGCAAAGTTTCTAAGGTGGGGATTGTATACAAAATATCATAAATGGGTATAATTACACATAAAATGCATATAAAAATTTAATAAACTGTACAAAATGCATAAAAATAGTTATGAATGTTTGTGAATGATGGTGATTGATTATGAATGAATATGGAGTTATTATTATAGTAACTTAAAGGTACGTGACCAGAAAGGAGGAATAGAAAGTGATATATACAGTAACATTTAATCCATCGTTAGATTATATAGTTTCAGTTGATGATTTTACACTTGGCATGACGAACAGAACAAGCAGTGAGCAGATACTTGCCGGAGGTAAAGGTATTAATGTTTCCATTGTTTTAAAAAATCTTGGGCTTGATAACACAGCACTTGGTTTTGTCGCAGGGTTTACAGGTGATGAGATAAGTGGGAGGCTTAAGTGTGCCGGCATCAATACAGATTTCATAAAAGCAGCGAAAGGATTATCAAGAATTAATCTTAAGTTAAAGTCCATAGATGGAACAGAGATTAATGGCAGAGGACCAGATATTACACAGGAGAATGTCGAGGCGCTTAAGAAAAAGCTTGAAGCACTTAAGACAGGTGATGTTTTAGTACTTGCAGGAAGTATACCTTCATGTATTCCGGATGATATATATAAGAATATTATGAAGCTTCTCGATGACAAGGGCGTTATGATAGTTGTTGATGCAACAAGCAGTCTTCTTATGAATGTACTTGAATATAAGCCATTTCTTATAAAGCCTAACCAGCATGAATTAGGAGATATATTTGGGGTAAAGCTTACTACAAGGGAAGAGGTTATACCTTACGCCAGAAAGTTAAAGGATAAGGGAGCTGTGAATGTGCTTATATCAATGGGCGGCAGGGGAGCAGTACTTGTTGCAGATGATGGTAAGGTATATATGGCGGATGCACCAAAGGGAACACTTAAGAATTCAGTCGGAGCAGGGGATTCGATGGTTGCCGGCTTCATAACAGGATGGTTATCTACACATAATTATGCCAATGCATTTAAAATGGGAATAGCAGCCGGAAGTGCAAGTGCATTTTCTGATAATCTTGCAACTAAGGACGAGGTGGATAATCTGTTTGACAGGATTGAGATTGAGCAGGCAGACTAGAAGTAAATGCAGGATTATAAGATGTTGTATATTTATGCTGGATATATTAACTATAGATAAATGCGGCAATAAATAGAATATAATAAAAGTATGTAGTATATAGAAATGATGTATAAAGAACAGAAAATATTACATTAATAAAAAATCAAAAGATTGGAGGAAACTATATGAGGATTACAGAACTTTTGAAGCCTGAAAGCATAGACCTTAATGCAGCACCTAAGGACAAGAACGATACTATAAGACAGGCAGTTGCACTTATGGCAAAGAGTGGCAATATAAGTGATATTGAAGCCTACACTAAGCAGGTTATGGCAAGGGAAGAAGAGAGCACAACAGGAGTTGGTGAGGGAATAGCTATTCCCCATGGCAAGTGTGATGCAGTTACAAGACCGGGACTTGCAGCTATGATTATAAGAGATGGAGTTGACTATGATTCACTTGATGGTGAACCTGTCAATGTACTTTTCCTTATAGCAGCACCTAACACTAAGGATAATGTACATCTTGACGTACTCAGCAAGCTGTCAGTGCTTCTAATGGACGAGGACTTTACAGCGGCATTAAAGGCAGCAAAGACGACCGATGAGTTTCTTAAGGTTATAGATGATGCGGACAAAGAGAGTCAGGATATAGATGAAAGACTTGAGGATACAGCTAAAGAACCAGCTAAGATACTTGCAGTTACATCCTGCCCAACTGGAATAGCCCATACTTATATGGCAGCGGAAGGTCTTGAAAAGGCAGCTAAGAAGCTTGGTTGTTCGGTAAAGATTGAAACAAGAGGTTCTGGTGGTGCTAAAAATGTACTTACAGAACAGGAGATAGCTTCGGCAGACTGCATAATAGTTGCAGCAGATGCCAAGGTTCCTATGGAAAGATTTGCAGGAAAGAAAGTAATAGAATGTCAGGTATCAGATGGTATTAATAAGGCAGAAGAACTTATAAAAAGAGCTATGGAGGGTGATGCACCTGTATATGAAGCTCATAGTTCAGATGGAAGTGGAGGCTCAGCAGCCTCTGCCAATAAAGGCAAGTCAGGTGGCGTGGGACATCAGATATATATGCAGCTTATGAATGGTGTTTCTCATATGCTTCCTTTTGTAGTTGGCGGTGGTATCCTGATAGCTATAGCATTTCTTATAGATGGACTTAATGTTGATATGAACAGTCTGTCAGAGGCAGAGAGGGCTAACTTTGGTACGATTACACCAGTTGCAGCTATGTTTAAGACTATCGGTGGTGCAGCATTTGGTTTTATGTTACCAGTTCTTGCAGGATTTATAGCCATGGCGATAGGTGACAGACCAGCACTTGCGCTTGGTTTCGTAGGAGGCTATATAGCAGCCAACGGCAAGTCAGGCTTCCTTGGTGCACTTGTAGCAGGCTTTGTAGCAGGTTATATTATCGTTGGACTTAGAAAGCTGTGTGACAAGCTTCCAGAAGCACTTGAAAAGATAGCACCGGTGCTTATATATCCAGTTGTTGGTATACTTGTGATAGGACTTGGTATGACTTACGTCATAGAGCCAGTTATGGGAGCTATTAATACAGGACTTAATTCATTCCTTGTAAGTATGGGAAGTTCAAGCAGGGTTATATTAGGCTTTATACTTGCAGCTATGATGGCTATTGATATGGGCGGTCCATTCAACAAGGCGGCATATGTGTTTGGTACAGCAGCAATAGCTTCAGGTAATTACGATATTATGGCAGCCGTTATGATAGGCGGTATGGTTCCACCTTGTGCGATAGCACTTGCAACTATACTGTTTAAGAATAAGTTTACAAAGGAAGAAAGAGAAGCAGGACCAACTAATTTTATTATGGGACTTGCATTTATAACAGAAGGCGCAATACCTTATGCGGCAGCAGACCCGCTTCACGTTATACCAGCGTGTCTTATAGGCTCAGGTATAGCAGGCGCTATAAGTATGATATTCAGGTGTACACTTATGGCACCTCACGGCGGAATATTCGTATTCCCCGTAGTAGGCAATCCACTCTACTATGTACTTGCACTTGTTGTAGGAACTATTGTTTCAACATTTCTTCTTGGAGTTCTTAAGAAGAAGGTAGAGTAATGACTTAGAATAATGACGGGTTATAAGGCATTAATTAATAATTTATATACGTTGAATTGTAGTCTAAGCGCACAACGGCACAATTCTATGAAACGTAAAATATGAGATGTTATGGGTAAAAGATTGAAAAGTTGTTCATGTCTGCATGATAAGACTTTTGAAATTATAATCTGCAGGCATAAGTGAGAAGTAAAATGTGTTTTAACTATGATATTAATAATAACAATAACTATAATACAATATAAAAATGTGCGCAGAAAAGAGGATTATTATGAAAGAATTTAATTACACAATCACAGACCCGGAAGGAATTCATATGAGACCAGCAGGAGAGCTTGTAAAGGTGGCAAAGCAGTTTGAAAGTAAGATTACTATCTCAAAGGATGGTAAGATGGGTGACTGCAAGAAAGTATTTACAATTATGTCACTTGCAGTAAAGAACGGACAGGAAGTAACTATAAGCGTTGAAGGTCCTGACGAGGAAGAGGCAAGTAAGAAGGTAAAGGAATTCCTTGAAACAACTATGTAATGAATGTTAAGTTAAAGTCAGAAAGCATTTTGCAGGATAACGGTAAGTTATGGCAAAGGGCTTTCTGGCTTGTTATGGCAGGCAGAATTAAAGACTCAGTGCACACAGTACGGAAATGGAGATTGCTATGAGAGAATATAAGGGGAAAAGCGTATTCGCAGGAATCGCTATAGGTAGGATAAAGGTGTATAACAAGTCTGAACAGCAGGTCAAAAGAGTTCATATAGATGATACACAGCATGAAAAGGAAAGATATGCAGAGGCTGTAGAAAAGGCCGTACAACAGCTTCAGATGCTTTATGATAAGGCACTTAAGGAAGTTGGTGAGGCTAATGCAGCTATATTTGAAATGCATCAGATTATGCTTCAGGATGATGACTACAGGGAGTCAGTTGAAAATATAATAGACAGCCAGAAGGTCAATGCAGAGTATGCAGTTGCGCAGACCGGTGATAACTATGCAACTATGTTTGCAGCCATGGATGATGAATATATGAGAGGAAGGTCAGCGGATGTAAAGGATATATCCGAGCGCCTTATCAATATACTGAGCGGACAGGCAGATGCTTCGGTTATGGCAGATGAGCCGGTTATCATAGTGGCAGATGACCTTGCACCGTCAGAAACTGTCCAGATGGATAAGGATAAAATATTATCCTTCGTCAGTGTAAAGGGTTCAGTCAATTCACATACAGCTATTCTTGCAAGAACTATGGGAATACCAGCACTTATAGGCACACCTATAGAGCTTGATGACAGTATAGACGGAAAGTTAGGAATTGTTGACGGAACACTTGGCTGTATATATGTGGAGCCTGACAGTGAAAAGCTTGAATATTACAAAAAGCAGCAGGCAGAGCAGTTAAAGAAAAAGGAACTTCTCCAGCTTTTAAAGGGCAGGGAAGATGTTACAGTTGATGGAAAGAAGATAAAACTGTATGCCAATATCGGAAATGTTAAGGATATTATGGCTGTAAAGGCAAATGATGCTGCCGGAATAGGACTTTTTAGAAGTGAGTTTATATATCTTGAGAGAGATGAATTTCCAACAGAGGAAGATCAGTTTAATATATATAGGACTGTTGCAGAAAATATGGCAGGAAAGCCTGTTATAATAAGAACTCTTGATATCGGGGCAGACAAGCAGTGCGACTACTTTAATATGGATAAGGAAGATAATCCGGCGCTTGGAGTGAGGGCAATCAGAATATGCCTTACAAGAACGGAAATATTTAAGACACAGCTTCGTGCGCTGTATAGGGCAAGTGCATATGGCAATATCAATATAATGTATCCGATGATAGCCAATATGTGGGAAATCGACAGGATTAAGGAAATTGAAAATGATGTGAAGGAGGAGCTTGGAAGACAGGGTATCAATATAGGTAATCCTCAGACAGGAATAATGATAGAAACGCCTGCCGCAGTTATGATAAGCGATGAACTTGCAAAGAAGGTTGACTTCTTTAGTATAGGAACTAATGACCTCACACAGTATACACTTGCAGTTGACAGACAGAATTCAAAGCTTGATGCATTTTTTGACCCACATCATCCGGCAGTGCTTAAGATGATAAAGATGGTTGTTGACAATGCACACAAAGCAGGAATATGGGCAGGAATATGCGGTGAGCTTGGTGCTGATACATCACTTACAAGAAAGTTTTTAAAGATGGGTGTTGATGAATTATCAGTGTCACCGGGAAGAGTACTTCCTATAAGACAGATTATACTTGATACAGATGTTTCTAAGCTTTAAAAGGCATTATTAATATAATTATAATAATTATGTGCAGCAATCGCCTGAATGTGATATGATATAATGAGCGCAAAAGAAAAGGAAGCGGCTGCGAAGCAGACATTTACT
>OGLM01003256.1_pt1 | contig 13466 bp, 14 predicted proteins | sample 1572531 | NCBI WGS metagenome assembly OGLM01 (sample SAMEA2581909, study PRJEB24529) | metagenome | biome: Human gut stool | place: China | collected 2011 | reverse complement strand
TCGTTGGTCTGGATTCCACACCCGTCATGGCGAACACGAAGCAGAACAACCCGAAATCCTTTGCAAAAAACAAGTTCTCCAAGGAAAACCACCCGAAAAGCGACCCAGACTGCGCCCTCGGCGTCCACTCGGCCTCCAACCAGCACAATGAGCGGCGGTATGAGTTCTACTGGGGGTACAAAAGCCATGTGCTGGTGGACTGCATTTCCGGGCTGCCGCTCTACGAGCTGACCACACCGGGCAATGTCGCCGATTCCTCCGTCGCCGCTGAGATCCTCGCGGCCGCGGATCAGACGATCTCTTTGAAGGAATGCGCCTTCCTTGCCGACAAGGGTTACGATGTGAAAAGCATCTACAACACCGTGAAATCAGTCTATGATGGGGAAGCTTTTATCCCCCTCAATCCACGCGGCACGAAAGATTTAAAGGCACTTCCTGCCGGTAATCCGGTCTGCGAGGCAGGCCTCGCCATGCGCAAGGACGGCAAAACCACCGACAATGGGCGTACCCGCCAGAAATACTGCTGTCCGTTCCGCCAGTCCAAGACCGGTGTTTGCCCCTGCAACCACAAAAACTGGAACAACGGCAAGAAAAACCGGGGCTGCACGAAATATAAAACCGTTCCCGATGACTACAGACTTTCCATTGACCGTAGCTGCCTCTGCTTCAAGAGAACATACGCCTTGCGTACAGAGTGCGAGCGTTACAATTCTCGCTTCAAATCCACAGGTCAGGAACGGCTGTGGGTGCGCAATGGAACCAGCGCGGCAAACCTCAATACGCTGGCTCATATCTCTGCCCTGACTGTTGCGTTGGCCGCCGTTCTGCACGGCTCTCACTCCTACCGTTCTGCCAAACAGCTTCGGCGTTCCGCCTGATCTGCCTGTTCCATACCTTTTTCAGGCGCGGGGTTTACCGCGCTATGGTTTTTGCGCCCTTGAGATACCCCTAAACTCTTTTGCTTCCCATTTGCCTGTTTGCAGGCTGCTCCTTCCAACTGTTTTGCTCATCTCTTTTCTATAATGACAATCCGGAGGCCAACGCCACCTACCGGAAGTTCGGTATTCTGGCGGTGGAGATGGAGACCGCCGGTATTTACTGGACGGCTCAGCGCTTCGGCAAGCGGGCGCTGTCTATCCTTACCATTTCTGACCATATTTTTACCGGCGAAGCCCTGAGCGCTCAGGAGCGGCAGGACTCCTTCCATGAGATGATGGAGATCGCCCTGGAGACCGCGTGGAACGCGGCGGAATAAGAGAGAAAGGCATCATACATGTATCGCACAGTGATTTTTGATCTGGACGGCACGCTGCTGGATACCATCGGGGATCTGGCGGCCGCCGCCAACGCCGTCTGCCGGGAAAACGGCTGGCCGGAGTACACCGTACAGGCCGTCGAGGGCATGGTGGGTCACGGCATCCCCAATCTGGTGAGCCGGTTCTCCCCGGCGGAGGCGCAGGAGCCGCAGACGCTGGAACGGACCCTTGCGCAGTTCAACCGGTACTACGGCGCTCACAATATGGAACTGACCGCACCCTATGCCGGGATGCCGGAGCTGCTGAAAAAGCTGAAAGCCGCCGGAGTGCGGCTGGCGGTCTGCTCCAACAAGGCGGACGAATTCAGTCAGGTGATCGTAGCTCACTACTTCCCCGGTATTTTTGAGGTGATCCGGGGGAATCTCCCCGGCACACCGGTGAAGCCGGACCCCGGCGTGGCCCGCGGAATTCTGGAAAAGCTGAACGCCCGGCCGGAGGAGACGCTGATGGTGGGAGACAGCGATGTGGACATCCGCACCGGACACAACGCAGGCTTGAAGGCCTGCGGCGTGACGTGGGGCTTCCGCAGCCGGGAAAATCTGGTAAACGCGGGAGCGGATTTTCTGGCAGATACCCCGGCGGAACTGGAAAAACTCCTGATGAACTGAAAACTAAGGCGGTCCCTTTGTGGGGCCGCCTTAGTTTTTACTGTTTAGAAAAGTTACTGGAGAGGACTGAATGCACTCAAAAGTGCATAAAATGGAGCAGCGGAACGATGGGAAAACGGTTAACAAAAAAAGCTTCAATCGCTATCGATAGAGCGATAACCAATTATAGAAAAAAAGCATTAACAATCCGTTCACAATTATGGTATACTTGACGATAGAGGAGAGAGGCAACCCCGCTTTAATTGTGTAAAAACACAATAAGCAGTCCCAAGAACCTATCAACAAGCTTTGGAAGAAAAAAGGAGGAACCCTATATGGGCAATACCCTGAACAACAAGAAAGCGAATGGTCTCGCACTGCTCCCGTTCCTGGTATTCATCGTTGTCTACATGGGCGCCGGTCTGGTTTACCAGTCCAAGGGCGTCGACATGGCATTCTATCAGTTCCCCTCTGTTACCGCGATGTTCCTGGCCGTTCTGGTGGCCTTCATTATGTTCAAGGGCAGCATCAACGAAAAGTTTGATACCTTCGCCAAGGGCGCTGCCAACGTGGACGTTCTGACCATGCTGATCATCTACATCCTGGCCGGCGCGTTCGCCACCGTGGCCGCTGAGATGGGCGGCCGTGACGCTACCGTCAACCTGGGCCTGAGCCTGGTTCCCGTCCAGTTCCTGGCCGCTGGCCTGTTCGTCATCGCTGCTTTCATGGGCACCGCTACCGGTACTTCCATGGGCACCATCTCCGCCATCACTCCCATCGCTGTCGGCGTTGCGGAAAAGGGTGGCCTGAACATGATGGTCGTTCTGGGCGCAGTTATCGGCGGCGCTATGTTCGGCGATAACCTGTCCATGATCTCCGATACCACCATCGCCGCTACCCGCAGCCAGCACTGCGAGATGCGTGATAAGTTCCGCGTGAACTTCCTCACCGCTCTGCCTGCCGCACTGGTCACCATCGTAGTGCTGCTGATCGTGGGCCGTCCCGAGACCGTTACCGAGATCGGCGACCTGTCCTACAGCTTCATCAAGGTTATTCCCTATCTGCTGGTTCTGATCCTGGCTCTGGTCGGCATGAACGTGTTCCTGGTGCTGACCATCGGCATCTTCGCTGCCGGTATCGTGGGCATCGCCACCGGCGCTATCGATCTGGCCGGTTTCGCTCAGGCTGTTTACAACGGCTTCTGCGGCATGAACGAGGTCTTCTTCCTGACCCTGCTGTGCGGCGGTATGTCTGAGCTGATCGCCAAGAACGGCGGTATCGAGTGGATCATCCAGAAGCTGGGCAAGGTCATGAAGGGCAACAAGTCCGCTCAGGTGGGCATTGCCGCTATGGTCTCTCTCTGCGACTGCGCTACCGCTAACAACACCGTGGCTATCATCGTGGCTGGCGACATGGCCCGTGAGGTCTCTCACGAGTACAAGGTCGACCCCCGCCGCACCGCTTCTCTGCTGGATATGTTCTCCTGCGTGTTCCAGGGCATCATCCCCTACGGCGCGCAGCTCCTGGTAGCTTCCTCCCTGTGCAACGCTACCGTTACCAACGGCACCACCATCAGCGCCGCCAACATCCTTGGCTCTCTGTGGTATTGCTGGTTCCTGGCCGCTTTCGGCATCCTGTCTATCTTCATCCCCTTCGCCGATGGCATCTGCCGCAAGGATCCCTGGAACTGGGAGTATGACTGCGCTGAGTCCAACGTGGCCGCTAAGAAGGCCCTGCTGGAGAAGGAAGCCGCTGAGGCACAGCAGTAATCAAACATTGGATCTCTCCTATTCTCGCACTCTCACTCTCCTAACGGAAAACGCCGGCCATTGGCCGGCGTTTTCCTGTTGCCTGCACGGTTTTGCTTCAGGCGAAAAAGATCTGCGCAAAAAATAAACCGGACGAAATCGTCCGGTTCATTTATTTATATGTGCTTATTTGCCGACGATCTGACGATGCAGGGAAGAGGTATATGCAATGGAACGCTGAATAGACTGTTCCAGAAGGCGGACAAATTCTTCGGCGTGAGAGGAGAGCTTGGCGTTCTGCGGATAGATCCAGCCCAGTCGTACCGGATCCTTGTCTGCCAGAGGGATGGTGACCACATTGGCAGGGGAGAGATGCTCTGCAAGAAGGCCGCTGCCAGTGCTGTAAGCGTCCGTATTGGCCAGAACATTCATGGCGGTGGAGCGGTTGTTGACAATGATGGCCTTGGAGGGCTTACGCATGGATACCATGGGAAGCTCTTCAGAAAAGTCCACGGCTACGCCCTGAGCCTGTTCAAAGGAACTGTAAGGATAGCCCTCCAGATCTGCCTCCGACACGTGTTCCAGCTGGGTGAGGGGATGTCCTTTCCGGACGTATACACAGGGAGGCACCGCCGCCAGCTCGTGGAAGGTCAGTTCCCGGCCGTCCAGCAGGCGGCAGACGATCTTTTCCGTTAATTTGGTCAGGAAGATGACGCCGATGTCCGCCCGGTGGTCATACACATCGTCGATCACGCCGTCCATGCTGGTCTCTTTCAATGTATATTGGTAGCGGTTTTCCTGGTTTTGCTGGAGCATTTCCAAGAAAGCGTCCTCTGTAAAGGGATACCGCTGGGTGGAAACGCTGAAATGCACCGGTGCAATGGTGCTGCGGGATTCGCCGTACAGACTTTCGATCCGCTGCTTCTGCTCCAGCAGCGAGACTGCATAGCCCAGAAACTCCTTGCCCTCCGGCGTGAACTCCACGCCCCGGTTGCTGCGGACGAAGAATTTGATACCCAATTCCTCCTCCAGTTCCCGCACGGCGGTGGAAATACCGGATTGGGACAGGAACAGCTTGTGGGCGGCCTTGTTGATGGAACCGCATTTGGAGATTTCTACCACATACGTCAGCTGCTGAAAGGTCATTGGATCGTCTCCTTTTTACAAAATTCATAAAATTTTTCACAGGATGCCGCAGGGGAACACAAGTCCGTCCGCCGGGCTCCCATGGATATAGTTACGCATCGTTTGTTGAACCACATTATACGGAGCCTATCACGAAAAGTCAATCCATTATTAAAATAACTGTGAATGAATTGCGAAAAAGAGATACTAACACCTTTTCGCGGAACGTGATAGTATAATAGGTGAAATCCAATAAAAGTATCCGATGAGACTTTCTGGTTTACGGCAAATGTTTACATAAATTTTGCGTGTAAACACCTCTCTACTCGACTCGCTCTCTCCTTTTGCCAGAAACGTGGAAAGTTCTTACAGATAACTGAAAAACGATAACAACAAAATTTGCCGGTCTCACCGGCCCCGGAACAAGGAAAGGAAGGCATTTATTATGGATTGCAAGAACATGGGCTTCGCTACTCGTCAGATTCACGCTGGTAAGCATGACAACGGTGTCGGCGCACTGTGCACCCCGATTTATCAGACCTCTACCTTCGAGTTTGATACCGTGCAGCAGGGCGGCGCCCGCTTCGCTGGTCAGGAAGAGGGCTACATCTACTCCCGTCTGGGCAACCCCTCTCTGACTCAGGTCGAGGAGAAGCTGGCTGCTCTGGAAGGCGGCGAGGCTGCTCTGGCTACCGCTTCCGGCATGGGCGCTATCTCCTCCGCTCTGTGGAGTTCTGTTGAGGCCGGTGACGAGATCGTTGCCAGCGATACCCTGTACGGCTGCACCTTCGCTCTGCTGAACCACGGCATGAGCAAGTTCGGCGTGGGCGTGAAGTTCGTTGACTTCGCCGATCTCGCTGCCGTGAAAGCCGCTCTGACCGAGAAGACCAAGGTTGTCTATCTGGAGACCCCCTGCAACCCCACTCTGAAGGTGGTTGACATCGCTGAGGTCGCCAAAATCGCTCACGAGTACAACAAGAACATCCGCGTCATCGTGGATAACACCTTCTGCTCTCCTTACATCCAGCAGCCCCTGAGCCTGGGTGCTGACGTGGTTGTCCACAGCGCTACCAAGTACATCAACGGCCACGGCGACGTGATTGCGGGCTTCGTGATTTCTGACGCTGAGTTCATCGGCAAGTGCCGTATGTTCGGCCTGAAGGATATGACCGGCGCCGTTATGAGCCCGTTCAACGCCTTCCTGATCGCCCGCGGCCTCAAGACGCTGGACATCCGTATGGAGCGCCACAGCGCCAACGCCATGAAGGTTGCCGAGTTCCTGCACGATCATCCCGCCATCGACAAGGTCTATTATCCCGGTCTGGAGGACTTCGAGGGCCACGAGATCGCCAAGAAGCAGATGAAGCTGTACGGTGGCATGATGTCCATTGAGCTGAAGGCCGACCGCGATGCCGTTGCCAACGCTCTGAACAAGCTGCAGCTGTGCACCATCGCCGTGTCTCTGGGCGATGCCGAGACGCTGGTCGAGCACGCCGCTTCCATGACTCACTCCACTTACACTCCCGAGGAGCTGAAGCAGGGCGTCATCAAGGGCGACTGGGCCATTGAGCAGGTCAACGGCAAGACTGCGGTAGGGGAGACGGCTCCATACATCAAGTTCGAGCCGGTGCAGGGCCGTGTCTATGGCAACAACGGCTGCAACACCATCAACGGCAGCTACAAGTACTCGGCCGCCGACCACACTCTCGCCTTCTCACAGCTCATAACCACTCTCATGGCCTGCGGTATGACCGGCATCACTGATGCCGAAATCAACGCCGCTCTCAGCACCGTGCGCACATATACCCTGGAGGATAAGGGGCAGCAGTACTGGCTCTACCTCCAGGACGGTTCCGGCAAGACCGTCCTGGCGCTCATGCACCAGAACTTCGACTTTCTCAACGGCACCTGGCTGGTGCAGAGCATAAAGGAGAAGGTCATCAACAAGGGTAGCCGACAGCTCGTGCCCGACATGAAGCTCGTCATCGACGTGCCCGAGGGTAAGGTGCACGGCAACACCGGCTGCAACATCCTCAACGGCGACTTCACCGTGGACATGGACCGCCCCAACAGCATCTCGTTCGAGAACATGGCCACCACTCGCATGGCCTGCCCGCCCGACAACAACTACGAGACGGACCTGCTCGTGGCACTGGAGGAGGCAACCACCGCACACGCCGTAGATTCTAAGACAGTCGAGCTGCTCAACAGCCAGAAACAGGTGATAATGGTGCTCGTGCGCACTACCGACACCACCGCTAAATGAGCTCGAAGGATAAGCTGACATACATCTACCACGACGGCTTTGTGCTCGACACGCCCGAGGCCGCCGTGGTGTTCGACTACTGGAAGGACCCGGAGGCCGCAGACCCTCGCTTTCTCAAGGAGCTGGACCCGCGTAAGCCGCTCTATGTGCTGGTGACGCACCACCACAAGGACCATTTCAATCCCGAAATTTTCCAGTGGTCGGACCAGTTCGAGGAGACACACTACATTCTCAGTCGCGACACTTACCGCGCCGCCCGGCACTTCTTCACCCCCGGCTCGCTCTACAAGGGTCTTAAGCGGGTGAACCCGGAGAAAGTCTCGGATCTGGCACCCGGCGACGTCTATGCCGACGACCGCATCTCCATCCGCGCCTTCGGCTCCACAGACCTTGGCAACAGCTACATGGTGGAGGTCGATGGCAAGAGGGTGTTCCATGCCGGAGACCTAAACGCCTGGGTGTGGAAGGATGACTCCACTCAGCAGGAGATTGACGAGGCGATGGCGCATTACGATAAGGTGCTCGACACAATCAGCTCCGTCACCGACAGCTTCGACCTGGCCATGTTCCCTGCCGACCCGCGTCTGGGCACTGATTTCTGGACCGGCGCATATGTGTTCGTGCGACGCTTCGACGTGGGCATCTTCGTGCCGATGCACTTCACCCTGGCCGAGCAGCCGGACAGCCAGCTCGACTACATAGCCCAGGCCACCGACTTCCGTGCATACGCCAACCCCGACAGGGGCCGGTACGTTGCACTGACCACACCGGGTGCCTCATTGGAATTTTAAATCTTACTCTTTGAATGTTTCACGGCGCGTCCGCTTGGGATACCAGCCCTTGCGGACGCGTTCGCGCTGTTCGCGCACTTCGAGGATGGACCAGAAGCAGCTGCAGGGTGTGACTCTCGTGCTGAGTATGGTGGCTACGGTGCATGCTACGCCGCCGATGGCGAAGATCCAGTTGCTTTTCTGGCCCAGGTAATATTCTCCCTTGATTACCAGGGGGTGGAAGAGGCCGATTATGAGGAAGGTGCAGAGGCCGATGGCGATGCCCAGCAACCCGTGCGAGTTCAGGAATTCAGTCATTTATGATGGATGGGTGCGCCGCGGAGAAGAGAGTGGGGCGAAGCCACCTCGCGGACGTCAAATTCTAAGGAAATAGTTATGGCTGATCGATGTAGCGGTTCAGGATTGGCTGATAGGCGTCGATGCGGCGGTCGCGGAGGAAGGGCCACCAGCGGCGCACCTGCTCGCTGCGGCCGAGATCGACGTCTACCAGGGGGGATTCGGCGTCGATGCCGGCGCGGTAGAGCCATTCGCCCTGCGGGCCGGCCACGAAGCTGTTGCCCCAGAAGGTGATGCCGGCGGTGGCGCCGCTCGGGTCGGGCTCGTAACCGCATCGGTTGACTGTCACCACTGGCAGGCCGTTGGCCACGGCATGGCCGCGTTGCACGGTCTGCCAGGCGTCGAGCTGACGCTGCTGCTCTTCGTGGGTGTCGTTGCTCTCCCATCCGATGGCGGTGGGGTAGATGAGCAGGTCGGCGCCGCCCATGGCCATAAGGCGTGCGGCCTCCGGATACCACTGGTCCCAGCACACGAGCACGCCGAGCTTGCCCACGCTCGTCTGTATGGGTCTGAAGCCGAGGTCGCCGGGGGCGAAGTAGAATTTCTCGTAATAGGCCGGGTCGTCGGGGATGTGCATCTTGCGGTACATCCCGGCCAGTGAGCCGTCGGAGTCGTGCACCAGGGCAGTGTTGTGGTACAGACCCGGGGCGCGGCGTTCGAAGTGGCTGCTGACCAGCACTACGCCGGCCGAGGCGGCGAGCTCTGAGTAGTAGTCGGCGGCGGGACCGTCGAGCGGCACGGCCAGGTCGAAGGTGTCGACGTCCTCCGTCTGGCAGAAGTAGGGGCCGTCGTGGAGTTCGCTGAGGACGACGAGGCGGGCGCCGAGGGCGGCGAGTTCGTGCACCTCCTGGCTGATGGCCGAACGGTTGGCCCAGACGGTGGGCAGGTTGGCGCGTTGCACCAGGCCCACTTTGAGTATGTTGTCTTCCAAGGCTTGAAAGTTTTTTGTTAATATGTGGGCAGCTGCATGGTGGCGCAGTGCAGGGAGCCGTGCTGTCGCAGGTATGCGCGGCAGTCTACCGGCACCGGGATGTGTCCGGGAAAGACGCTGTGCAGGGTGCGCACCGCCAGCTCGTCCTTCATAGGCTGGGCGTATGTGGGCACGAAGATGTGCGTGGGGGTGATGAGGTAGTTGGCATAGGTGGCGGGCAGGCGCGAGCCGTCGTCGTCATACACCGGGTCGGGCAACGGTAGCTCCACGAGGTTGAAAGGATGCCCCTCGGCGGTTCGGAACGACCGCAGCTGCCGGGCCATGAGACGCAGCTCCTCGCCCTGGGCGCCCTGCTCCCCGCCGTCGCTTATATATAATAATGTGTCGTGGGGAGCCATACGTGCCAGCGTGTCGATATGGCTGTCGGTGTCGTCGCCTTCCAGCGCGCCGAAGTCGAGCCAGAGCACGTGGTCGGCGCCGAGGTATTGGTGGAGCAGGTCGTTGAGCTCGGCCTTGCCCTTGCCGCCGTTGCGGTTGGGTGAGCAGAGACAGCGCGTGGTGGTAAGGATGGTGCCTAATCCGTCGGTGTCGATGGAGCCCCCTTCGAGGATGAAGTCGCGGCAGTTGCGCACGTCCGTCAGCACGCCCCCCTCTTCGAGCCGGAGGGTGACGAGGTTGTCGCGGTCGGCGGCGAATTTGAGACCCCAGGCGTTGAAGCCGAAGTCGAGTAGACGGAGGGTGCCGTCGGAGCGGCGTACCGTCAGCGGGCCGTAGTCGCGTGTCCAGGTGTCGTTGTATTCCACCTCGACGGTCTGAAGCAGCGGATGTGCGGGCAGTTCGCCCCGGTGGTGCGGCGGCACGAGCAGCAGCACCCTCTGCTCGGCGCCAAGCATGGCACGCACGAGGCGCAGGCATTGGTCCTGCGCCTGGCCGAGCATGTATGCCCAGTCGGTGTGTTCGGCAGGCAGTGACATCAGCATCTTGCAAGGACGCTCCCATTCCGCCTCCAGGCGGTAGCGGCCCGAGGCGTTATAGGTCTTCATCTTCGCTGAAAATGTCCCAGCCGCCTTCGCGGCGTTCATTGCGTTCGCGGCCATATTCCAGGAACCCGTGGCGCTCCGTGGTGTCGTGTTCCGAACACCATCGCCGGTATGCGCGGTGCATGTCAGCATCGTCGAGGAGCATGCGCTTGAAGTCGCTTTCGGCCATGTCGAGGCTCCCGGCCTGGTCGAGGATGGAGTCGAAAAGCTCTGTGATGTTATCCATATACGCCACAAAGATATATATAATTCCCGTGCATACCAAATATACCGTAAAAAATCACTACCTTTGCGGTCGAGATGAAAATTAGCCTTAAGGTCGAGAAAGTCTCGACTCGCCCCGATACCGATGCGGAGTTCGCCGCCGCCAAGGCCGAGTGCCGCGAGCTGTTCGTACGCAAGATGGCCGACTACGGCACGTCCTGGCGCGTGATGCGTCCCTCTTCCCTCACCGACCAGATCTACATCAAGGCGCGGCGCGTGCGTTCCCTGCAGGAGAAGCACGAGGCCCGAGTGCCCGAAGGACAGGAGGATTCCTTCATTGGCATGGTCAACTACTCCGTCATGGCCCTGATACAGCTTCATATGCCCGGTAGCGACGACCTCGCCCCGTCCGAGGCCGAACGCCTATACGATGAGATGCTCGACCGCGCCACCGCCCTCATGGCCGACAAGAACCACGACTATGACGAGGCCTGGCGCCTCATGCGCGTCAGCTCCATCACCGACATCATCCTCCAGAAGCTCCACCGCATCAAGGAAATCGAGGACCATGCCGGGCGCACCTGCGTCAGCGAGGGCGTGGAAGGCGGATACATGGACATCGTCAACTACTCCCTGTTCGCCCTGATACTCCTTCACGAGCAGCCACGGGCATGAAAGGGGAGAGGAGCTACATCGCCATAGCCACTGCCGTGGTGGGTTGGCTGCTGCGCATTGCTGTCGGCGCCACCTTTATCTTCTCCGGCTTCAGCAAGGCCGTGGAAGAGGTAGCCGTTGCGGTCGAAGACTACGGCGGCGATGCCGAGCTCGATGGCCTTCTTTGCTATTTCTTCGCCTACTTTGGCGGCGATTTCTACTTTGTTGCCCTCCATCTCCTTGGTGGAATGGGCGGCGGCGAGGGTGCGCCCGGCGAGGTCGTCGATGAGCTGCACGTAGATGCCGCGGTTGGAGCGGAACACGCTCATGCGGGGACGCTGGGCGGTGCCGGAGATGCGGCCGCGGATGCGGGCCTTGATCTTGTTGCGTCTTGCTATCTTGGATATCATGTCAGTAGCGGTTTATTTACTTGGCGGCTGCCGATTTGCCCGACTTGCGACGGATTACTTCGCCGACGAACTTGATGCCCTTGCCCTTGTACGGCTCGGGCTTGCGCAGGGAGCGGATCTTGGCGCACACCTGGCCGAGAAGCTGCTTGTCGTAGCTGGAGATAGTGATCAGGGGTGCCTTGTTGCGCTCCATCTTAGCCTCCACCTTGACTTCCTTGGGAAGCTTGATGTAGATGGCGTGGGAGTAGCCGAGGCTGAGTTCGAGCACCTGCCCGGTGGCGGTGGCGCGGTAGCCGACGCCGATGAGCTCCATCTGCTTGGTGTAGCCTTCGCTGACGCCTACCACCATGTTGTGGATCAGCGCGCGGTACAGGCCGTGCATGGCGCGGTGCTCGCGCTGGTCGTCGGGACGGGTGACGCGCACCTGGCCGCCTTCTACCTCAACGTGGATGTCGGGGTTGATATCCTGGGTGAGCTCGCCTTTGGGGCCTTTGACGGTCACGGTGTTGCCTTTGACGGTAACGGTGGTGCCGGCCGGTATGGCGATGGGGAGTTTACCTATTCTTGACATTGCTGTTTTCTCTCCTATTCAGATTAATAAACGTAGCAGAGGACTTCGCCGCCGAGCTTCTGGGCTGCGGCTTCCTTGTTGGTCATGACACCCGGCGAGGGGGAGATGACGGCGATGCCCAGTCCGTTGAGCACGCGGGGCATGTCCTTGTAGCCGGTGTACTGGCGCAGACCGGGGCGGGAGATGCGGTGGAGGTTGCGGATGGCGCTGGTGTGGTCCTGGGGATCGTACTTGAGCGCGATCTTGATGACGCGGTCCTTGGGCTTGTCGCTGTCGATGAACTTGTAGTTGAGGGTGTAGCCCTGCTCGCGCGCCAGCTTGAAGATGCCGACGATGCGGTTAAGCTCTTCATCCACGGCTTCCGGCTCGACGGCGTTCTCTTCCTCACACGGCGCGGCCTGTTCCGCCTCGGGCTCCTGTGTTGCCTCCTGCGTCGATTCGGTAACACCCTCCGGCATCGCTTCGCAGGCGTCGGTCATGACCGTCGGCTCCTTTTGACCGTGGACGGTCAAGGCTGTCCAAAACGAGCGGAGCAGGGAAGCGAGGAGCGTACCGAAAAGTGTACGCTTTTTCGGCGTCAGGTTGACGACCTCCTCGGCCTTCACCTCGTCGATCTCGCTGAGTGTCACTGTCAGCCTTCCGGTCTCCACATAAGCTGCGGAGAGGAAGCAGGACACGGCGGCGCTCTCTGAGGCGAAAACCTCCGGGGACTGCACGCGCTTGGCGAGCAGGCGCTTGCAGACGATGCTGCCGGCTTCCACATCATCGACACGGATCACATCCGCGTCGATGGGTCCGGCGCTGATCGTCCCCTGGCCCGTGATCGTTCTGGCTTTGATGCCGTTGGACACCTGAAGGCAGCCGTGAACGACCAGATGCTCCATCATGAGCGACTCATAGCGGATGATTTCTCCCTTGGGAATGTAGACGGTTTTCATATTGCATTTCTCCTTTTCCTTATATGGGCAGCGTGTGCCTCCCATTTTTCTTTTGGTACTCAGGCGGCCCTCTCCTCACGCAGACGGACGGGCAGTACCAGCGCAAAATCGCTGCGTTCCTCCGCCTCGATCACGATGGGGGTGTAGATGCCGCTGAGCTTGAGGCGCACCTCCGGTTCCTTCCGAAATTGTTTTAGCGCCTCGAGCATATAGCGAAGATCAAAGCCTACGATCATATCGCCCCGTCCGGACATGGAGACATGGGTCGCCAAATGGCCGGAGGGCGCGTTCATGGAAAGCTTTTCTCCCGCAAAGCGCACATACGGATATGCGCAGACACCGGCGCACTCTTTGAGATAGGTAAGCTCACGGATCAGCTCATCCGTTCGCACCGTGATCACTTCCTGATACTTTTTGGGGATCGCGGTATCGGGATCATAGGTGTCCGCGCCATACCTGCGGGCATACAATTTGAGCGTGCCGCTCGAAAAGCAGACGGCACGTTCATCGACCTGCATCGTGACCTCACAATCCCCAAATGCCTTCAGG
>OGLM01003252.1_pt1 | contig 13484 bp, 12 predicted proteins | sample 1572531 | NCBI WGS metagenome assembly OGLM01 (sample SAMEA2581909, study PRJEB24529) | metagenome | biome: Human gut stool | place: China | collected 2011 | reverse complement strand
CTAAATCGTTAGGCGGCTTCGCCGTGCGAGAGTTCGAATCTCTCTCGCTCCGCCACTTTAAAATGTAGAGTCTTTGGATTTTATAATCTAAAGGCTCTTTTTGTTTTTATTGACTTGTGATGATAAACAAGATATGATTAAGTTAGGATATAATTTTGTATCGGTCATAATAAGAAAGGAACTTTATTATGAAAAAAATGGTTAAATACTTTATGATGGTTATTACCTTATGTATATTTGCTTTAACGGCAAATAGTTTTTCCATGGCTGAAGCTTCAGCATTATATACTCCAGCTAGCTATTGGAATAATGATACAAATTATCCATTAGCATTTTCACAAAACGGTGTAAATAGATATGTTGACTTATCTTCAGCAAAAATTATTGAGCAAGAAGAAAAAGTTGAAGAAAATACCAAAACAGCAGTATTTTCTTATGATGTTGTGATGGTAGATGGAGATAAAACAACAAAATTCACTTATAAAACGATGATAAGATTTATAAATGATGAAATGTATGTTGCTAGTGCTAGAGGAAATGGCGATGGCTGGTTCCAATTAAGCAGTCGTTCTTTTGATCAACCACAATATAATGCAACGCTGATTTTAGCAGATTATTTTGGGATAAATAAATAAAAAATAATAGTAGAAAAGGCAGTTTATGATTAATTTCATAAACTGCCTTTTTTTAATGGATTTTTATGAACCATTTGAAGAAATGGAAGCTAATAATGTTTGGTTTTTTTCTTCTAGATCTAATTCATATTCAACAATTTTACGTTTTTCTTCTATAGTTAATTTGTGATCTGGTTTTGTTAAAACGGGAGAATTGTCAATATTTTTTGAAGTCAATAATCTTAATAAAGAAAGAAAATGTTGACGATCTTTAGCTGGTAAATTGATATATTTTGTAATAAAAGATATATCATCTATATTTAGATTATATTCATTAGCTAGTTTTTCTAAGTTATCAGTTGCTTTTGGATTGGGTTTATCTTTTATATTTAGATTATCATAAATCAATGAATTTATATCAACATCTAAAGCATCTGTGATAGCTATAAGAGTACCAATTTTGGGATCTTTGATAACAGAAGATAAAATCTTATTCAAAGTACTGAGGGGAATACCTGATTTTTGAGCTAAAACTTCATTAGTATAACCTTTTTCTTGTTTTATTTTTTTTATTTTTTCCAATATAGGTTTAAAGGATTCCATAATATATTATTCCTCCATTTCGGATTATTGAAATAGTATATCATTTATAAATTTTAGTGTAAAGTTGACAGATTTCTAAAAATTTTAATATTTTCCTGTGAGTTATTTGACTTTTTCCATAAATGGAAGTAAAATAAAACTAAAATATTTCCATATTTGGAAAGGTGGTGATGTTATGTATAATAATTTAGTTAATGAGATTGTAAAAAAAGGCTATAAAACAGAAGAAATAGCACATATATTAGCTAATTTGCTAAATTGTTCAGAAGAAATTATCGAAAATAAGCTAAAACATGTTGGGGAATTTACATTCCAAGAAGTAATAAAGATAAATAGTGAGATTTTTAATAATGAAATGGATATAAAATATCTATTTACAGAAGAACAAGATAATGAAGCTACATATCATGACGATATTATACAGAAATCAAAGCCGTCTAAATGGTGGATATAAATGAATAGTAGTTATTTTATTATTTTTTGAAGCAATAATTACTAAACCGAGGGAGGATATTTTTATGGCAAGTAATAAAAAAGCCCAGATTTTAGCAGCAGTAATGTGTGCTTCTTCCATTTTTGGAAGTTATACAGTGGTATCAGCAGCAGATACACCTACTAAAATAGAAAGTACAGATAAAAATTCATCTGTAACAGCTAATGGTAGTACTATCACAGCTACAGCTGGAGCACAAGGTAGTCAACAATCTACAATTACTTTAGGTAATAAAAGTTTAGCTATTAATGTTGGTAAACAAACAACAACAGATGGAACTACTTATGGTACATTTACTTTAAATAGTAGTAATCTTGCTGTAAATAATAGTGGTTTGTCTGTTAAAAATACTAAGGGAATTGCAGTGGGTAGTATTAGTAATACAGGAGCTATTACTGGTACAGGATTAACTATAAAAAATGGTACTGGTACTACATTAGCAAGTTTAAATAATAATGGGTTGAATATTTATGATGGTATTAATACGAAAGCAACAGCTACTATTACTAAGGCAGGGGCTATTACTGGTACAGGATTAACTGTAAAAGCAGTATCTGATACTATTAAACCAGAGGGCAATTATGTTGAATCAAAAGTAACAACTAGTGGAGTAGCAGATACTATAAAACAGGGTGGTTTTACTAGAGCTACATCTAATGTAACAACTAATTCTATAAAAGATACAATATACACTGACAGTGGAACAGAATTGTCATCTATAAATGTATTTAAAAATACTGCTGCAAATGGTATTGAAAATGGTAAAGTATCATTAACAGCTAAAAAAATAGTTACTGATAATCAAACATCAACTACAACAACATCTACTTTAACTTTAGGTGGAGATAATGCAAGTTTAAAAGTAGGTAACTATGGATTTACTGTTGATAGTAATAACAATGTATTATTTAGCGGTAAAAATGCAAGCTTAACATCTACAGGATTAACTGTAAATGGAACAGGAACTTCTAGTATTAAATCTACAAATGCAACAACAGGTGCTATGGGACAAAGCCAAGTATCTTACAATGGTGTAACAGATACAGTAACAAATGCATCTAATCAAACACTAGCACAATCACAAGTAAATACTGCTGGTATAACATTAACAGCTAATAAATATGATGAAGAAAATACTAAAACATCATCTTCATTATCGATAAAAGGTGATAGTGCAACATTAACATCAGGTACTGCTTATGTGAAAGTAGATAATACTTTAGGAAATGTAACATTATCTGGTAATAATGCAACATTATCTGGTAGTACATTTACATTAAAAGATGCAACAAATGGAAAAACTTTAGCAAGCTTAGGTGCTAGTGGATTAAGCATTAATAATGCTGATGGTATTAAAGTTGGTGGTATTAGTAATACTGGAAATCTTATAGCTAATGATGGAATGAATGTTACAGATAAGAATTCTAGTTGGGTAAATATTGGAACATCAACAATGCAAAAGGATATAACAGCTACTACGACTACATCATATGCTGGAATTACTAATAAAATTGATACAACATTAGCTGGTAATAAAACATATACATCTGGTACAGTAGTAGGACCTACAAGTGTAACAACAACTGTACAAGGTAGTACTACAACAGATGCGATTTCTGGTAATAAGAATAAAACAACATCTACAGTAAGTGCTACAGGTGTAACAGATACAGTATACAATGTAAAAGGCAATCAAGTAGCTTCTTCAAGTGTAACAACAAATGGCATTGTTAATACAACAACAAATTTAAGTATAGATGGATCTACTAATAATACAATGAGTACTAGTATATATCAAGATAAAAGAGGTATATCTGCAAGTGCTACTAAAAAAGATGAAAATGGAACAGTTGGTACATCAACTTTAACTTTAGCTGGAAATAGTGCAAGTTTAAAAGTAGGTAACTATGGATTTGCTGTTGATAGTAATAACAATGTATCAATTGCTGGTAATAATGCAACATTATCTGGTAGTACATTTACATTAAAAGATGCTAATGGTAAAACAGCAACATTAAATACTAGTGGATTAACATTAAAAGATGAAGATGGTAATACTACTGGTGGTATTAGTTCTACAGGTGCTATTACTGGTACAAGCTTAAGAATTACTACTTCTGAAGATACAAATGGAAATAAAACAGTATCTACTGTAGCAACTAATGGTGTAACAGATACGGTAACAAATAATAAAACTAATAATAAAACAACATCTCAAGTAAGTGCTAATGGTGTAACAGATACTGTATATGGTACTGATGGAACAACTAAAGTAGCAAGTTCAAGTGTATCAACTAGTGGCATTTCTAATACAACATCTTTAAAAACTACTACAGGAAAAATAGATACAGCGATTAATCAGAATACATCTGGAGTAGGTATTAGCTCTACAAAATATGATACTAATAATAATGTTACAGACAAAACATCTGTTAGTGTAAATGGTGGTACATCATCTATTACTTCTTATGGAAGTTATATTTATGGTGAAGATGGAAAAGCAACATCTTATAATCAAGCCTCTATAAGCTTAAATGGTAATACTGGTACAGCTACAATAAGAGGTGGTAGCAACACAGCTTCTTCAACATTGACTCTTAATGAAGCAGGTGTAGCTTTATCTGGTAAAAATGTAGGCTTAAATGCAAATGGATTAACATTGTACAAAGATGTTGATGGTGTAAAAACTCAATATGCAAGTTTATCTGCTGGTGGTTTAGATGTAAAGGGTACAGGTAGTACTACTATTAAATCTACAAATGCAACAACAGGTGCTATAGGACAAAGCCAAGTATCTTATGATGGTGTAACAGATAGCTTTACAAAAGATGATGTAACAAATTCTGTAACAACAAATGCTAATGGAACAACTTTTTCAAGTACAGAAAATGGTTCTACAACAATAAAAGGTGACACAATAAAAACTACTAATCTTATAGTTAATGGTAAAGATATAGGAGGAGTAGCTACTGATGTAGCAGGTATTGATCGTAATACTGAAAACGAAGATGGATTAGGTTATTATACTCAAATTGAAGGAAAAACAAAAATATATAACACAGGTCGTTTTTCTACAGCTAATGGTAATTTTGTAGTAGATCCATATGGAAGCATAACATCAAAAGCTGGTAATTACCGTTTTAATATGGATAGAACAAGTGGTTTTGATTTGGGCTATGCAGCAACAACTAGTTTCTCTTTAGATAACACAGGTGTAAGTCTTGGTTTTAGAAATAACAGTTTTATATTAGATAAAAATGGTGCAACATTTATAAATGCTAATGGAGAAAATGTATCTTTTACATCTATTAATGGTGGAACTATTACAACAGGTGAAACTGTAATAAATGGTTCTTCAATCACTACAAAAGATTTATATGTAGATAATATTCATTTGAATGGTGCTATTACAGATGGTAATGGTAATGTTGTAGGTGGAGGAGATTTATCACTTGGTGCAGATGGTACATTAGATCTTAAATATAATGCTAATGGTATTACTAATACTTTTGTTAGTGGTGCAACAGGGGTTCATTCTTCCTTTAGCAATGGTACAACAACAGCTAGCAGCAGTGTAGGATATATTGATGATAAAAATACAATAGGAATTAAAGATCAAGTAGGAAATACTAGTGTTACTACAACTACTGATGGTACAACATTTGCAAATGGTAGTGGTTCTACAACAATTAATGGCGGTAATATTACAACAACTGGTGATGTAACAGTTGGTGGAGATTTATCTGTTGGAGATAACTTTAAAGTTGATGGAACAACTGGTAATGTAACTGGTGGAACATATAATGGAGTACAAATTTCTACAGATAAAGATGGTAATGCTATAATTGGTGGCACAAATATTGGCGATTTAGCAACAAATGAAGAAGTAAATAAAGTAAATGATAAAGTAGATGCAGTTGATAATAAAGTTGGAGATACATCAAAACTTGATAAAGAAATTACAGACAATCAGAATTATAAAGATAATCAAAATCTTGTTGGTGCAGTAAATGCCGAAGCTGATATTCGTCGTAATGAAATTTCTAGAATTGATGGTCAGATTGAACAATTAGATGGTAGAGTAGGTAGTTTGGAAAATCGTATGAGTGATGTAGAAGATCGCATCGATAAAGTAGGTGCTATGTCTGCAGCTATCGCAAACCTTCGTACTATGGGCTTTGACCCAGAAGCTCCAACAGAAATCGCTATTGGTGTAGGTCAGTATAAGAGCGAAACAGGTCTTGCTCTTGGTGTATTCCATTATCCAAATCAAGACTTCATGCTCAGTGCAAGCATTTCCACTTCTGGTGATGAAGTAATGGGCGGTATCGGTGCTACATGGAAACTCGGTCGTAAATCTGCTGCTGAAAAAGCAAAAGATGAAGAAGCAAGACGTCTTGAAAAAGCTGAAGAAATGAAAAAATTAGCTCAAGATGCAAAAGTAAAAGCTCAGGCTGAAAGACATGCTAAATTATTAGCAGAAAGAGAAGCTCAAAAAACAGCTTAATAGTTAAATTATAAGTTATAAATCTAGAGGATAAGCGACAGATATTCTGTCGCTTATCTATTATAAAAAAATAGTGATAGTAAAGGACGTTGTTTAATATGAAAAAAGTTATATTTACAGTAACATTAATTATGATGATGGCTTTTAGTGGATTATGTTTTGCAGCTGATGGTAATGATTTAAATAAAGAACAAAAAGTAGTAGAAACTTTTATGGAAGTATTCACTAAAGATCAAATTCCTGCATATGATGTAGTTAGTAAAGATTTTTCAGATACCTTAAAAACAAATGTAAATGAAAAAGCTTACAAAGATTTATCTAAACAAATCAAAGAACAATATGGTAATGTTAAAGAAGTTAAGTTCTATAATTTCCAAAGATTTGACCAAGGCGATAGAGTAACTTATGTAGCAGCATTTGATAAAGAACAAGCTGTAGCTATTATGCTTGCATTTGATAAAGACAAAAAATTAACAGATTATGTATTTACTCCATTACAAGTAGAAGAAGCTTCTAAATAATATAGGTAGTGAATATGGACATTCTAAAAGATAATATAGGCATAATAGGAGTTTTTTTTGTAGTTATTATAGGTGTGGGTATATTTTTTTTGAGTAAACCTGCAAAACCAGTAGAAGCACAATCAAATAAAATGATTGGAGAAACAAATATTGGTACTGTATATATAGATACAGATACTATAGAAACAGTAAAAAAAGATGGACATTTTTATTTAATAGTATCTGCTGAAGAACACTACAAAGAAAGTGATTTTTTAACTGAACTTAGAAAAGGTGAAGATTTAAAAGATACTGTTTCTTCATTAACATTATATATGTTTACTAATGATGGAAGATATTATTGTATGCCACAAAGATATTTAATTGATTCACAAGGTAAAGTTTGTGGTGATTTAGGTTCTAGTATGCAATTACAAATGATTGATGATGAAATAATTTTTAAGATTTATACAAATGCATTAAAAACTTTAGAAGATAAAAATCGTTTTCGAAAAATGATGGAGAAATAAATGCATTTAAATAAGATATGCCCAGTTTGTCATCAATCTTTCGAAGCTAGAAGAAAAGATCAAGTGTATTGTACCTATTATTGTCGAAAAAAACATCATAAAGAAACATACTATAGCAAAAATAGGATTGTAGAAGATATAAATGATGAAGAAAATACAGGAGTTATACTAAGACAATTTAGATGTAAAAAATGTCATGAATTAGTAACAGTTGTGAATAAGCATGATAGGCGAACTATTTTTTGTTCACCTCGTTGTGAAAAGTTATATTGGAAACATCCTAAAAAGATAATAAATAAAAATTAAATATTGTAAAGAAGAAAGTAAAAGAGGAAATTAAATTTTTTAATTTAATTTCCTTTTTTTATTTGCTTTTTTTTATTTTTTATGTATAATAAAGGTAATAGGTATTACCTTTTAAGAAAGAGGGTTGATTATGGAACAAATTGGGAAAAAAGACTATATTAATGAAAAAATTCCTGTAAGTAAATTAACAATATTAGGGTTTCAACATGTATTAGTAATGTATTCAGCGGCAGTAATTGTGCCAATAATTTTAGCTAATGCTTTGCAATTATCTAATTTAGATTTAGCTTTTTTGATTTCGGCAGATTTATTTACTTGTGGTATTGCTACTTTTTTACAATCCTTTGGTATTGGTCGATTTATTGGAATTAAATTACCAGTAGTATTGGGATGTGCAGTAATAACTTTAGGTCCTATGATTTCTATCGGTAAAACTGGTGGAATGACAGTTTTATATGGTGCAATTTTATTATCTAGTGTATTAGTTTTTGCGTGTTCATTTTTTATTAATAAGATTATTAAATTCTTTCCACCAATAGTAATAGGGTCTTTAGTAACTATCATTGGTTTTTCATTAGTTCCTTTGGCTTTACAAGATATGGCAGGTGGAATTGGATCAGAAAATTTTGGTGACCCAATAAATTATTTAGTTGCTATTTTTGTATTGATAATTATTTTGTTGATAAATCGTTTTTGCAAAGGTTTTGCAAAATCTATAGCTATTTTAGTAGGTTTAATTTTAGGTACAATATTTGCTAGTTTCTTTGGTATGGTAGATTTATCTCATTTAAATGATGCAGATTGGTTTAAGCTTATTCATCCATTGCATTTTGGGGCTCCAGAATTCACATTCAACAGTGTAGTTGTAATGTCTATCTTTTTAGTTATTAGTGTGGCTGAATCTGTGGGGATTTTTTACATGATTGCTGATATTTGTGAAGTGAAAATAACGCCAAAAGATATAGCAAATGGTATTCGAGCTGAAGGTTGTGCTCAATTTTTAGGTGGATTATTCAATTCTTTCCCATATGTTACTTTTTCTGAAAATGCAGGACTTATGACTGTTACAGGCGTAAGAAATAGATTTGTATTAGTAGCTGCGGCAATAATTTTAGTTATCTTAGGTCTTGTACCTAAATTTGCGATGCTCACTACATTAATTCCTCATCCAGTATTAGGAGGAGCTATGATATGTCTATTTGGTACAATTGGTGCAAATGGTATTAAAATCTTATCTAGTGTAGATTTTAAAAAGAATGAGAATATTATTATTGTAGCTTGTAGTATTGGTATTGGTTTAGGAACAACTGTTACACCAGGGCTTTTTAATGAAATGCCAGAAATTTTGAAAATGCTTCTAGAAAATGGTATTTTTACAGGCACTGTTACAGCTATTATTTTGAATACTTTATTTAATTATAGTGAAATTTTTAAAACAAAATAAAATATGGATATATCTGGTAGAGATAAATTGACAGCTTGATTTTTTCAGTCATATAATTAAAACAAAATTAGTTAATTAGTAGAGGATTTGTAAATGAAATTTTGTAAAGTAAAAGAACAAGCATTGAGTCAATTAACAAAACAATCTATTTTACAGTATATACAATCAATGGATTTATCTATATCAAACAAGCTTCCTAGAGAAGAATTATTGGCTCAAGAATTAGGTGTTAGTAGAATTACTGTAAGAAGTGCATTAAATGAGCTTGCTAGTGAAGGTATTATTTTTCGTAAACAGGGAAAAGGAACATTCGTTAATCAACAAGCTTTGGGCATGAATGTAGTATTTAATCCTATTGGAGATTTACGTGATGTAATTGCTAATAGTGGTTATGAGGTAAAAACAGAAGTGTTATCTACTAATAAGCGTTTAGCTACAGATGATGAAGCTAAGAAATTACAGTTAGATAATAATGAAGAAGTTTTTATTGTTGAGCGAATGTTTTATGCTAATGAGATGCCAGCTATTTATTGTGTTGATAGAATTCCTGTAAAAATAGTTAAAGAGAATTTTTTGCAAAACTGCTTAGATATGTCTATATATAAATATTTTAGCGAATTTTTAAAGCGTACAATTATTTGGGACAAAGTAGAATTATCTACAATAACAAATCAGGAATTATCTTCTTTGACTGATTATTTTAAATGTGAACAAATAACAAGCTTTTTAAATTGCGATATTATCAATTTTGATAATAATGATGAACCTGTCTTTTATGCTAATGAATATGTAGATACAAAATTTATTCATTATCAATTAATTAGACAAAAGAAATATTAATTATAAGTAATTTGTGAGGTAAAATTATGGATCATTTATTTTATTTAAGAAAAGCAATTGAAGTATCAAAAAAATCTCGTGAACATGGAAATACTCCATTTGGTGCTATCTTAGTAGACGGTGAAGGCAATATTTTATTAGAACAAGAAAATATTGAAATCACAGAATATAATTGTAGTGGTCATGCTGAAACTAGCTTAATGATAAAAGCTTCTAAAAAATACAGTAAAGATTTCTTATGGAATTGCACTCTTTATTCTACTGCTGAACCTTGTGCAATGTGTGCAGGTGCTATATATTGGGGTAATGTAGGTAAAGTAGTTTATGGTATTAGTGAAAAACGCCTTTTGGAATTAACTGGTGATGATGAACAAAATCCTACTTTTGATTTACCATGTAGAGAAGTATTCGCTAGAGGTCAAAAAGATATAAAAGTAGAAGGTCCATTCCCAGAAGTGGAAAATGAAGTAGTAGAAGTTCATAAAGATTATTGGAATAAATAATTTAAGATAAATAATAAAATAAGTAATATAGGAAAGCTTGATGAAATCTTAGAAAATATAGATAAGATTTTATCAAGCTTTTTATTTTTAGCTATTAATCATAGAGCATTTTGTAAATAATAAGGTTTATTATGGATAAAATGTATAAAATTTTTATCTTTTTTCTTAAAAATAATGTAAATATGTAAATTTTTTATGGATTGTATGATATAATGGAAAGCGTATTATTTTATAAATTAAGGGTGTGATAATTTGAAAAATCTTAGTATGAGCGCTAAAGTTTTTCTAGGTTTTGGGATAGGGATTATCTTAGGTCTTATTTTTCAAAAAGATATTTTATGGTTACAACCTATTGGAGATTTATTTTTAAAACTCATTAAAATGATTGTTGTTCCTGTTGTATTTTTATCTATTATTAGTGGAATATCTAGTATAGGTGATATTGGAAAATTAAAACGCATAGGAACAAAGGTAGTAGGGTTTTATATTGTAACTACAGTGCTTTCTGCAATTATTGGTCTTATTGTGGCACATATAATGAAGCCAGGTGCTGATTTTGCTGTAAGTCAAATTGTAGATACAGGCGAAGTGATAAAACCTGCTGAGCCAATGACTGTTAGCCAGACTATTTTGAGCATGGTTCCTGATAATCCGATAACAGCTTTAGCTACAGGTAATTTAATGCAAATTATCGTATTTGGGGTATTTATTGGTATTGCGATAACTATTTTGGGTGATAGAGTAAAAAATATTAAAAAAGTTATTGATGAAGCCAATATTATTATGTTTAAAATCACAGATATGGTAATGCAAGTAACTCCATTTGGGGTAACTGCTTTAGTTGCTTGTAGTGTTGGCGAATATGGTTTATCTATTTTTAATATTTTAGGTAAATTTATTTTAACTCATTACATAGGTGCTTTTTCTGTAGTGTTATTTATGTATGTATTTATTATTAAATACATTGCTAAGATTTCATTGAAAGATTTCTTTACTAAAATTACAGAGGTTTGGTTAGTAGCATTTAGTACAACAAGTAGTTCTGGTACTTTACCTGTTAGCTTACGTGTTACTGAAGAAAAATTTAAAGTAAAAGATGAATTGGCATCATTTACTTTGCCTATTGGTGCAACTATCAATATGAATGGGATTGCTGTATATTATGCTGTTACTGTATTATTTGTAGCTCAAGTATATGGTGTAGAACTTTCTTTAATGCAACAAGTGATGTTTATCTTTATGACTACATTGATTTCCATAGGTACTCCTGGTATTCCAAACAGTGGCATTGTATTGACTATAATGTTACTTACAACAATGGGGCTTCCTATTGAAATTATGGGTATGATAGTTGGTATCTTCCGTTTAATAGATATGATTCATACTGCACTCAATGTAACAGGCGATGTAGTAAGTACATTGGCTGTAGCACGTATTGAACATATGTATAAAGAATAATTTTAAAGGTGGATTATTATGAGTGATGAAAATAATAAAATGAAGCGAGGGCTGAAAAATCGCCATATGCAAATGATTGCACTTGGTACTTCTATTGGTACGGGGCTGTTTTATGGTTCTGCACCAACAATTAAATTAGTAGGTCCAGGGATTATTTTATCTTATGCTTTAGCTGGTGTTTTCATTTTCTGTATCATGAGAATGGTAGGGGAAATGTCTGTAAAAGAGCCTGTTTCTGGTTCATTTGTTTATTTTGCGAATAAATATTTAGGTCCTTTTGCAGGTTATTTAGCAGGTTGGAATTATTGGTTTTTATATTTATTAGTTTGCTTTGCGGAATTATCTGCAATTGCTATTTATGTAAATTATTGGTTTCCTGATGTACCTCATTGGATAACAGTTTTAGTCTGTATTGTAGTAGTAACAACTGTAAATTTAATCAATGTAAAAACTTTTGGTGAAGCAGAATTTTGGGCATCATTTATTAAAATTTTAGCTATCTGCTGTATGATTGTATTTGGTTTTTATTTGATATTTTTCATTTTTCTAGTTCTATTTTTTTATTATTCTACCACGGAATGGCACCATAAAGCAATACCGCAGCGACAGCTCCAATTACCGGTCCTACTAAAGTTACGCCACCATATCCCCAGTTTGAACTTCCTTTTCCTTTGATTGGAAGTACTGCATGAGCCAGACGTGGTCCAAGATCTCTTGCCGGGTTGATCGCATAACCGGTAAGTCCGCCGAGGGACATACCTACGGAAACGATGATTCCGAATACGAAGAGTTTATCAACACCTGTAAAATGTTCACCTTTAGCGAGCAATTTTTTCAGTACGTCACTGTCAGCTTTTTTATTGCTCCAATTACAATCAATCAGACAAATAACATCAGTATCGTCAGCAATAAAATCAACTGAAATTTTATTACTGCCGCTGCCCTGCCACCACGGGCTTATTTGCTCAAAATCGCACATAAAATCATTGCGTTTTTTTAATTTATAACAATACTGCAAACAGATCTTTTTAAAAATATGGGCAGCAAATAAGTCTATTCTCGGCATAATATTATTGCGCAGAACCTGATGCCCGCGTCCGATCGCAATCGAACTCATATATGGAAAAACAAACTGATACCAGAAAACAAACATATTATTAGCAATTTCATAATAGCTGATTTTGTTACTGCTGCTAAAAGCAGGATTGACACGCTGCAAAATTCCCATTGTCAGCAGTACATTCAAGTATTTTGAAACCTTGTTGCATTCCATATCGGCAGCCGCTGCTATTTCGTTCAGCCGCCCTGCCCCGCAGGCAACAGAACAAAGGATAGTATTATATGTAGCGGGTTCCCTTAAATCAAGTTTTAAGAGCTGTATTTGTTCCTTATACAATGGAGCTGCTGGTTCAAAAAACAATTTTTTCAGATTGTCCTTAAAAGACAGTTCCGCATCCAAATAACTCATATAATGGGGATTGCCACCGGCTGCGCCATATAAAAATAATTTCTCTTCTTCTAGTATTAAAGCTTCAACTTCTGCTCTTTTTTCATATAATTCTTTATAACATTCTGAGCTTGTTCCAAATAGTATTTCTAATATTATTTATTTTTGTTTTGACATATTCTTATCTTAATACTAATTTTAGTCAAAAAGGAAATATAGACTATAAAAGAAAATATTAT
>OGLM01003251.1_pt1 | contig 13487 bp, 15 predicted proteins | sample 1572531 | NCBI WGS metagenome assembly OGLM01 (sample SAMEA2581909, study PRJEB24529) | metagenome | biome: Human gut stool | place: China | collected 2011 | reverse complement strand
GCTGTTTTCTCGTTCGAGGATATGCTGGAGGCCAAACAGTGGGCGCTCGATACCCAGAAGGGCCGCCGCAACTTGGAAAAGTGGGAGCTTGGCAAGATTGCCCTGAAGCTGAAACCGGAGATCGAAGCCAAGGCAAAAGCCAACATGGCTGCTGGCGGACAGAATTTCCGCCCCAGCGAGGCCGAGGAAGGTTCGGCAACATTGCCAAACCTTCCTTCTGTTGAAAAAGCGGTAGATACCCGCAAGGAGCTGGCCGAAGCAGTTGGTCTGGGCGAACGCACGATGGGCAAGGTCATGCAGATCGACGAGAACGCCCCGGAGGTCATCAAGGAGGCTCTGGATAAGAAGGAACTGTCCATCAACAAGGGCTATGACCTGACCCGGCAGCTTCAGGACCTGCCGGAAGAGCAGCGGGAGCAGGCAGCTGCTGAAGCGCTGGAATACGAAAAAGCGAAAAAAGAACTGAAAAAGCAGGACGCCGAGATCGACCGGAAAGGAAAGATCGCGGCGCTTTTCTGCAAAGCGTATGAAAAAGCCGTCCTGCTGACGCCGTCCGAGGAAAATGTCCGCTGCTGGACGGACGGGACGCGGATGACCCCGGAGGAAATGCAGGATACCGTAAAGGAATCCCGCGAGCTGGCGGAGGTGTTCCGGACGATTGCGGATATCATCGAGCAGAAGATCCTGCCTGCGGATTGGAGGTGTGTCGATGCAGGAAACGAAGAAAATGGCGCCCAGCCGGACGGGAATCCCGCCTGACGCGCAGGCGGAGATTTTGCAAAAGCTGTCTGCCGAAACGAAGATCACTTCCTGTGAGATCGCGGAGATCTTGAAAAAGCACGATGTCTGCGGAGATATGGACGCGCTCCAGGACGCCTACCGGAAACGACTGGGACAGCGTCTCCTGTCCGGCATCCGGGACGAGAACGGCAAGCGGGAAATCCTTTCCACCAGCGGCGGCGAGTATGTCATCGTAGACTGCTGCAATGATCCGCAGAAGCTGAAAGCCATCCAGCGCCGTATTCAGGCGCAGATGAATGGGCTGGATGTGTCTGCCGGGAAGGTGCGCGGACGGGTTCACCTTTTGGAGCGCTTTATGGGTTGGGTAAGAAAGGAGCGGTCAGATGGAGCAGCATGACAAAATGCTATCCCCGGAGGAACAGTACGCGCAGCTTGCGCCAGCGCTGGACACAGACGGTTTCTCGCTGTATGCCGCCGCGGAAGAAGTCACCGGGCTCAAGGTCTATGAAGAATTTCCCTATGAGGATAACCGGGGAATGTTTGAGATGGCAGACGGACACACGCTGCTGCGGTATCTGGAAGCGGCATACTTTGGGACCGTTACCTGGGAGATCGTCCCCGGCACGCCCTATGAGCGGGCGATTCTCGGTGAAGTGGATAAGACCACACCGGAGTATCGCGCGTTCTATCAAAAAATCTGTGATGGTGCGGTGGCACGCATCAAAAATCAACTTGAAAAGGAGATTCAGAATGTGAAGGGACCGATCACAGAGATCAACAAAGAATCCTTCTGGAACCTGATCCATGAGGCAAAAAACGCCTGCGGGCAGGATATGGACGCCATGCTGGCCTATCTGAAAGACCGGCTGGTTTCTATGGGCCCCACGCAGGCGCAGATTTTTCACGACATCATCCACGCCTATGAAGATCTCGCGGACAAGTTCGGCTTGTGGGACGCGGCAGGGATCATGAAGGAATACGGCTGCAGCGATGATGGGTTTATCGATTTTCGCGCCTGGCTCATCGCACAGGGGCGCGAAGTCTATTTTGCCGCGCTGGCAGACCCGGACAGCCTTGCGGATGTCGTTCCCTACGGCGATTGCTGCTTTGAGCAGTTGAGCTATGTCGGGGACTATGCCTACGAGCAGCTCACCGGGAAAAGCGCCTATGATCAGACAGATTGGAGCGCATATGAAGCGCTTTTGATGAAGCTGGAACAAGATATCGTCTATAAGGACGGCATCGAGTTTCCCAGAGAGGGCGCGGATCTGAAGAAATATCTGCCCCGGCTCTGTGCGAAGCATCCGGAGTGGGACGGTCAAACGCGCTGGAATCTGCAGCTGAAGGAGATCCGGGATCTGATCCATGCCGGAAAGGACTATGACCGGCGCCAGACATCAAATAAGAAGAAACGCAGCCGTGGAGGTGAGGCAAGATGAGCGAGTCCATGATTGTTGGTGTTGACCACGGCTATGCCGCTATGAAAACAGCCCATTTCTCTTTTCCATCTGGTCTGGTGGCGTATGAGCATGAGCCATATACGCTGAAGGACGTGCTGGAATACGGCGGAAAATTCTATGTGGTGGGCAGCGGGCGTCAGGCGCTTCAGAAGAACAAAACGCAGACAGAGGACTACTCCCTCCTTACGCTGGCAGCCATCGCAAAGGAGCTCTCCTTCCGTCGTGCGGAGCCTGCGGCAGAGATCCATCTGGCGGCCGGACTGCCCCTCACCAGCTTTGGACGGGAGAAAAATGCATTCCGGGACTATCTGCTCCGGGATGGGAGAACGGTGAGTTTCCGCTATGAAGGACAGGACTACTCCATCGTCATCCGTAAGGTGTCACTGTTCCCGCAGGGCTATGCCGCAGTCTTGACCCAGAGCATCCTGCTGGATGAGCCTTCTGTGATCGTGGCGGATATCGGTGGCTGGACGGTGGATCTGATGCGTTTGGACAACCGTATCCCCAATGCATCGACCTGCCGCAGTCTGGAACTCGGTATGATCCGCTGTCTGGATGAGATCGGTGAGCAGATCCGCCGCGCACTGGGCCTGTCTATGACGGCGGCACAGATGGAAAGCGTGCTGCGCGGCGATGCTGTCCATATCAACGAGGATGCCAGAAAAATTATTGACCGGCAGGCAGACGCCTATGTCCATCGCCTGCTCTCCGCCATTACGGAGAGCGGACTGGATACCCGCGCCATGCCTGCTGTTTTTCTGGGCGGCGGCGCGGCGATGCTGAAGCGGAATGTATCCGCCGCAGACGGCCTTTGCCGCCCAGTCATCCTTGACGATGTGTCCCTCAACGCCAAAGGCTATGAGCGGCTGGCAGAGCGGCTCACAAAGAACGATGAGCAGTAACAAAAAGCGGATCAATCTGTCATTTTCCATGTCCTCGCCCATACAGCGCAGGGCGTGGAAGAAGCTGACGGAGATCCCCGCAGGACAGCGTACCGCCGCGGTCTGCCGCATGGTCTGTGAGTATAAAGGGCAGCAGGAACTGCTGGATGCCGTTCGCCAGACCATTCGGCAGGAACTGCGGGGAGTGCAGCTCACCAAAGAAGAAGCGCAGGATAGCGGCAGAGCCGGGGATGTAGATGAAAGCGTCCTCGGCTTTTTGCTTGCCCTGCAGGAAGGAGATGAGATGACCTGATCCGATATTTTGATATGTTTGCCGGCATCGGCGGCTTCCGCACGGGATTGACCCGCGCGGGCGGTTTCCAGTGCGTAGGACACTGCGAGATCGACAAATACGCCAATGCCAGCTATGAGGCCATTTATGAGCCGGGAAAGGAGGAACGTTATTATCCCGATGCCACAAAGATCGACCCCGCAGACCTGCCGGACTTCGACCTCCTGTGCGGAGGATTCCCTTGTCAGGCATTTTCAATCGCTGGCAGAAGAAGGGGCTTTGACGATACCCGCGGCACTCTCTTCTTTGAAATTGCCCGATTGGCTCAATCCAAGCGACCTTCGTATCTTCTGCTCGAAAACGTTCCGGGACTGCTGTCGCATGACAAAGGCCGGACGTTTTCTGTCATCCTCGCCACGCTTAATGACCTGGGGTACCGCGTGGAATGGATGGTGCTTAACAGCAAACATTTTGGAGTCCCGCAATCCAGAAGGCGGCTGCTCCTTATCTGCTATCTTAATCCCCGATGCGCCGGAAAAATATTTCCTGTCTTCGGCACAGGTGGAAAAGCTCTTATACAAGTCCTCGGAGGCTCACAAGGCTCCCGTGTCTACGACGCAAATGGAATAGCGTGTACACAGACAGCAGGCGCTGGAGGTGTGGGCGGCAAAACAGGATTGTATATCATTCCGCAGGACAGACCCTTTGTGGATCTATGTGCCGGGGAGGCGAGACAAACGGAGGCCGCCCGCTGCCTCACTGCCCGTTATGGTCAGACAACGCTGTCCAATCATAGAGCAGAGCGTTCCGGCGTTCTGCTCATCAAGGAAGCCACGAAAAAAGGCTATAAAGAGGCGAATCCCGGTGACAGCGTCGATCTCGGCTTTTCCGGGAGCAATACCCGCCGTGGTCGTGTGGGACAGGATATCGCCCACACATTGGAGACGAGCTGCATCCAGGGCATCGTGGAACGTGGCGGATGCATCCGGCGTCTGATGCCGCGGGAGTGTCTGCGGCTGCAGGGCTTCGATGAGTGGCAGATCGACCGCATCCTCGCCATCCAGTCTGACGCACAGGCGTATAAGCAGGCGGGCAACAGCGTCACCGCCAATGTCATTGAAGCCATCGGGCGCCGTATCCGGGAGGTGGATGCGGAACTGAAAGCCGGTGCTGCCGCATGATCGGGCTGAAGGACCAGTGCTTCGGCGTGGAAGTTGAAATGACCGGCATCACCCGTGAGCAGGCGGCAACAGCGCTGGCCGCGTATTTTGCAACGGACGCCCGCTATGTGGGCGGCGCTTACGATAAATGGTGTGTGACGGATCGGGACGGCAAAGAGTGGACAGTCATGAGCGACTCCAGCATCCACGGGGAGCAGAAGATCTGCAGCGGCTATCGTGCAACGGGCGACTACAGATACCGCGTGGAGATGGTAACGCCAAAGCTCACCTATGCGGAACTGCCCAAGCTGCAGGAGTGTGTCCGGCAGGTACGCCACGCAGGAGCCAAGGCCAACAGCTCCTGCGGCATCCATGTCCATGTGGACGCAGCCAATCATAACCGGCAGAGTCTGAAAAACCTCATCGGCATCATGTACTCCAAGGAGGATATCCTGTTCAAAGCGCTGCAGGTCAATGAAAGCCGGGCGTCCCGCTGGTGTCAGAAGGTGCGGGAACCCATGCTGAAGCAGGCACGCAGGCTCTCGTCGGATGAGACAAGGGATCTGACGCAGCTGGAGAATATCTGGTACGAGGGAGATAACGGCAGCGCAGACCATTATAACTGGACCCGCTATTACGCGCTGAACCTGCATTCGGTCTTTTACCGGGGGACGGTGGAATGGCGCTGCTTCAATTCCACACTCCACGCGGGAAAAGTCGCCGCCTATGTGAATCTGTGCCTTGCCATCTCCGCCCAGGCTATCGCCCAGCGCAGCACGGTCATGCGCAAGACCCACAGTGACAATGAACTGTTCACCTTCCGGGTCTGGTTGGTGCGGTTGGGGCTCAACGGCGAGGAATTCAAGCATACCCGTGACCACCTGTTGGCAAATCTGGACGGTGATCGGGCGTGGCGTTTCGATAAGGACAGCTATGCAGTCAATCAAAAGAAGAAAAAATCCAGAGAAATGGAGAGGTGAAGCCTTTGAAGATTCAAATTGAAGATACCGTGTACGAAGGGACCGCAGCCGGGATCATGGAACAGCTTCGGGATCTCAGCTTTGATCCCACAGAGTTCCCGGATGTGGAGACCTACATCTGGTTTGTACAGAACAATGTCATCCGCACCACGGGAATGGACTGTCCGCTGCCGGATGGCGATGCGGAGACACAGGCGGCAGCCCTGCTCCGTCATCTGGAACGCTTTGGCGCTCTGAAGCTGCTGGAGGTGTGACGTGGAGGAAAACCTGTATTTTGCCTACGGCAGCAACCTTGATCTGGAGCAGATGGCGCAGCGCTGTCCGGATGCCGAGATCGTGGGACCGGTCAGGCTTGAAAACTACGAACTGCGGTTCTGCGGCAGCGGCTTTGCTACGGTGGCACCCCGGAAAGGTAGCGTTGTCTACGGACTGGTGTGGAAGCTCACGCCAAACTGCGAACAGTCTCTGGACCGCTATGAGGGGTATCCCCGCCATTACACGAAAGAAACGATGACGGTTAAAGATGCGGCCGGTGCAGAGATCCCCGTCATGGTCTATATCATGGCGGAGCCGTATTGCCGCCAGCCTGCACTGCCGTCCCCGTATTATTACCGCGTGATCCAGCGAGGCTTTGAAGCCAACGGCCTGCCGGTGGACTCCCTTCGGGATGCGTGGAGCAGGACCATTGACGAGGTGTGGAGCGGCAGGATCGACAAGCCAAAGCGAGCACCTGAGCGAAACAGAGGGCCGGAGCGGTAACTCAGAGCAGCGCCGGCGTCTGTGCAAGAAAGAAGATCACCAGAATAGAGATCACAAAGGCCAAGATCCCAACGAGCAGGAAAACCTTTTTGCCGGGGCGGATTTTTGCCGCCTTGCCGATCAGCGCGGCCGCGGCGACGCATACCGCGGAAACCAGTAAAGCGACGCCAAGCATCTTCCACAACCATGAAAGCTCCCAAAACCATATCATCACAGCCGCCTCCTCATATTTTTGTTCGTAAGCACAGTGTATCACAGGCGCGGTATCCGCGCAACAGGCAGTCGGAGTGAAAAAAGAGGTGTTCATTTTCTTTCGTTTGTGTTACAATATCCCCTGTTTGCGGAAAGGGTGCGGATATGTTTTACACGATGGAGGAAGCAGCTGTCCTCGGCGGCTTTCTGGAACTGTATCTGGAACGGGACAGCGTGGACCCGGCCGTGCGGGAGCGGCATCGAAGATTTCGGCAGGGGCTGCTGGGCGGCGCACTGGAACGGGCCGATTATGAATGGGCGGCTGCGGCACTGGGATTCCTGCGCCCCCAATGGTGGCAGGAGCATGAAGATCATCGGGCGTTGGAGAATGCCCTGCTGAAGACCCGGACGCTGGCATCAAAAAAAGAATAAGAATCACCATTTGCGGCAACGGCAGTGCAAACTGCTGCTGCCGCTTTTCTTTTGGGAAGGAGGAACCCATATCAGCACAGAAAAAATGAAAGTCCTTGTGGTGCGCCCCATGGAAATGCCTGCGGTGCAGGAGATCGACCACACTCTTTCTGCCATGCAGGAGCTCGTAGGCGGCACCATTCAGGCAGTCTACCCCTTCGATGACCCGGTGGCGCTCATCGCAAATGACGAGGGCAAGCTGCTGGGCCTGCCGTGGAACCGCGCCCTGACCGATGATCACGGTGTGCCGTATGACATTGTCTGCGGCACATTTTTTGTTGCCGGTCTTAAAGAGGATGATTTTGCCTCGCTGACGGAGCAGCAGATCGAAAAGTACAAGGACAAATACAGCAACGAAATGATCCTCTCTGTTCCGAAACAGCCGGAGGCACATAAGAAACCGATGAAAAAGGAGAAACATGAATATGAAAGATAACTGCATTCTGACCGCTGAGTCAGTCACCGAGGGGCATCCCGACAAGCTCTGCGACACCATCGCGGACGCGGTGGTGGATGCCTGTCTTACGCAGGACGCCGCTGCCCGCGTTGCCTGCGAGGTCATGGCCACAGCCGGAAAGATCATCGCCGCAGGCGAGATCACGGCAGCGAAGATTCCGGATATCCCTGCCATTATTTGCAGAACGGTGCGGGAAGCCGGATACGGCGGCAGCGACTATGAAGTGGAGGTCATCACCCATGAGCAGAGTCCCGACATTGCGGAAGCCATGTGCGGCGGCACGGAGACCGGCGCAGGAGATCAGGGAATCCTGTACGGCTTTGCCTGCGATGAAACAAAGGAGCTGCTGCCTCTGCCTGTGGTGCTGGCGCATCGACTGACCCGCTTGTTGACCGATACCCGCAGACAGGGCATCATCCCCGGCCTGCGTCCGGACGGCAAGGCGCAGGTGTCTGTGGAATACCGCTCTGGAGTCCCGTACCGCGTTGCCGCAGTGGTGGTATCCTGCCAGCATGAGGAGGAGCTGCCCCTGCCGGAACTGCGCCGGGACATCCTGCGCCATGTGATCCGACCCGCCATGCAGGAACTTCCGCTGGACGAACATACCGAAGTGCTGGTCAATCCCTCCGGTCGATTTGTCCAGGGCGGTTTTGAAGCGGACACCGGACTCACCGGACGCAAGCTGATGGTGGATACCTACGGCGGCCTCGCCCCTCATGGCGGCGGCGCGCTGTCCGGCAAGGATGGAACGAAGGTGGACCGCAGCGGCGCGTACATGGCCCGTTACATTGCCAAGAATATCGTAGCGGCAGGACTGGCCAAGCGCTGCACCATCAGCCTTGCCTATGCCATCGGCAAGGCACAGCCTGTGGCGGTGACGGTGGATACGGAGCATACCGGCATCTATTCCGATGATGTGCTGGAACAGGCTGTCCGCACGGTATTCAACCTGACGCCGGACGGCATGATCGGAACGCTGGGACTGGATCAGCCTATGTTCCAAAAGTTCTGCAATTACGGACACTTCACCCATGCGGACGCGCCCTGGGAGCGCACGGATATGACGGAGGTGCTGGAAAGCGCCTGCCGCGCCAAAGATATGGGGGCATCGGAGCGATGAAGCATATCGCGTCCTGCTCCTTCGGCAAAGACAGCCTTGCCACGATCCTGCTGGCGCTGGAGCACGAGGAACCGCTGGATGAAGCGGTCTACTGTGAGGTGATGTTCGATAAAAGAACCTCCGGCGAGGTGCCGGAGCATCGGGCATTCATCTATGAGACTGCGATCCCCAGGCTGGAACAGTTGGGGGTTCCTGTCCGTGTGCTGCGTTCGGATAAGACCTATCTGGATTTGTTTGCAGGAACAGTTACCCGCGGTCCGAAAAAAGGACTTCGGCGCGGATTCCCTCTGTGCGGGCATTGCTACGTTCAGCGGGACTGCAAACTCCGTCCCATCCGCCGGTATAACAGGACTCTGACGCCGGATACTGTGCAGTATGTGGGCATCGCCAGCGATGAGCCGGTGCGCTTGCACCGCTTGCAGGGAGATCAGGTGTCCCTGCTGGAAAAATATCACTACACCGAAGAGGATGCAAAGCAGCTCTGCCAAACGGCAGGGCTGCTTTCACCTGTCTATGCGTTTACAGACCGTGGCGGCTGCTGGTTCTGCCCGAATGCCAAGCGGAAGGAACTGCGGCACCTTTATGACAACCATCCGGAGCTGTGGGCGAAAATGCTGGAACTGCAGGCCATGCCGGGAAAGGTGTCCGAGAAATTCAACCGCACGGAGCGCTTTTCCGACATTGATGCGGCATTCCGAAAAGAAGATGCCCTGTGCCCAAAAGCGGCATAAAAAAGAAAAAGGAGATGAGAACCATCAGCAATCAGAAATATGAGATCACAGACATGGCCCATGAGGAATATCCGTTCCTGCACCGCATCCGTGCGCTGCGGGATATCTGCGGCGAGATCTGCGCAGGCGACATAGGCGGTTTCGTGGAAAGCGAAAGCAACCTGTCCGCGGAGCCGGGAGACTGCGCGTGGATCTTCGATGACGCCATTGCAGCGGGTGACGCCTATGTGGATCGGGATGCCTGTCTGCGGGGCGACGCCATTGCCTGTGGCAGCGCCTATGTTTCCAAAGGCAGCGTGATGAGCGGCCACAGCCGCGCCGAGGACAACGCCTATCTCCGCGGGGCCTCCATGACCGGAAAAGCGCTGGCTTCCGGAAACGCGCAGATCATTCACGATCCCCATACGATGGGGACTCCCATCCTGTCCGGCAACTGCAAGGTGTATGGCACGGTGCAGGGGGATATCCGCATCACCGGTTCTGCCGTGATCCTGCCCTGCGAGGAAGTCCGCAACGATACAAGGGATACCTTTGTCCTGAGCGGCAAGAGCCGGAGCGTGATCCGCGGCATCGGGCGTGAGACCTTGAAACCTCTGCAAAAAGAAGTAAGCCCTATGAAAACAAAAACGCCAAAGAAACGAGGTGTGGAGCGATGACCGTGTATGAGCAGGAGCTGCGAAAGCTGTTTGAACACAGCAATCTCGTGGATCGGCCTCAATTCTCCGGGCGTGTGTGCGTGGGAGATCTCGGAAAGGACCTGCGTGTACGGGCGGAGTTTCTCTCTACCCATATCTCCAGCCAATACGACGCCATCCGCCTCACGGTGCTCAACCGCACGGAGGGCGTGGTGGACCGGACGCTGCTGCGCTTTCAGGATGTCTGGGGTAAAAAGCAGGTGCCGAACAATCCCAACTTCCGCAGCGGCGTCATTCCCCACCTGTGGGATGACTACGGAAAAGTGGAATGGTACGCCTATCATCCCACTGCCGCGGACTATGCCGCTCTGCGGGATGCCGTCGGACAGTATCTGTCCGCATTCCGGGAGCGCACGCCGGAGCTGGAACGGAGCGGCCCCAAGCTGGTCTATATCTGTGCTCCGCTGCGGGGCGATGTGACAAACAATGTGGAGTTTGCGCGGCAGAAAGCGCAGGAGGTGTTTGCGGAGGGGAATATCCCTATCTGTCCGCATCTGCTGTTCCCGCCTGTCGCAGATCCCGCAGATCCCGCCCAGGACGAAAAAGCCAGGGCGATGGGACTGCGCCTGCTGGAATCCTGCCAGCAGATGAATGTGTACGGTCCGGTCTGGACGGATGGGATGTGGCAGGAGATCTATAAAGCCGGTGAGCTGGGCATCCCCGTGTTGACGGATCAGAAAACCATTGGCCGGACGCCGCCTGCCAGACGCCCTGGAAGAAAGGAGCGATAAATGCCGATTGAGAGGATCGCCGCGGACGATCTGCGGGATATGGAGCATCAGGAGGGACTGGTGCTGCAAGGCTGCGGCGGCGAGGCGCGGGGGTGGCTGGATGGCATCAACGACCTGTTGACGCAGGACGGCATCCTGCAGAATGGCAGCCGCTTTGAGACGGTCAAGGTTTTTCAGCACGATGGACTCACCAATCTGCTGTTCCCCTTCGAGGACATTCAGGTGGATATGGGGAAACTGGCAATGTGGCGCTTGCAGACGCACGGCGCATTCGGCGGCACATGGCTGTCCGACTATGTTCCCAACAGGTTGGGCGGATTTCGCTCCGCCCGGCAGGAGAACCCCCGCCCTCTCTGCCCTCTGCTGGGGCAGGACGGCAACATCTTCCATCTGATGGGTATTGCCGCCAGAGTTCTCCGGCAGAATGGCATGGTGGCAGAAGCAAAGGAAATGCAGACCCGCATCATGGGCGGAGCGTGCCACAGCTACGAGGAAGCACTGGGAATCATCAGCGAATATGTGGAGACGGAGCTGTCTCCGCCCCGCGAAAATCGAACGAAAAAGAAGGAGAAGCATGAGCATGAGCGATAATCAGAAATGGAGCATCCTCCAGGGGGATGCCCTGAAGGTGCTGGGGACCTTTGCCCCCAACACCTTTGACGCGGTCATCACCGATCCTCCCTATGCGTCCGGTGGGCGCACCCAGGCGGAGAAAAACAAATCCACCGCCCGGAAGTATTCCAGCATGGGCGAGAACGCGCCGCCCCCTTTCGACGGGGACGCCAAGGACCAGCGCTCCTGGACCCGCTGGGCGGCAGAGTGGCTGTATGAGGCAAGAAAGGTCTGCAAGAGCGGCGCACCGGTCTGTATGTTCATTGACTGGCGGCAGCTCCCGGCAGCCACAGACGCCCTCCAGTGGGCGGGTTGGATCTGGCGGGGTACCGCTGTCTGGGATAAGGGCAACAGCCGCCCCCAGAAGGGGCGCTTCCGCCAGCAGGCGGAATATATCGTCTGGGGCTCCAACGGCGATATGCCTATCAGCCGCCCGGTCCCGTGTCTGCCGGGGGTGTTCAAATACGGCAATCCCCAGAGCCGCATCCATCTGACGGAGAAGCCGCTGCAGCTGATGCGGGACATCGTGAAGATCACGGAACCGGGCGGGCACATTCTGGACCCCTTTGCCGGCAGCGGTACCACGGTGCTGGCGGCTGTGCAGGAGGGCTATACCGCAACCGGTATCGAAGTCACAGACACCTACGCGGAGCTGGCACGGGAACGTATTCGGAAGGAACTGGCGTGCGCCGCCTGAGCCTGCGCTGTGTGGCAACAGCACTTGCTATGCGCCTCTTGTGGCATTCTTTGTAGAGGAACAGACGAGCTATTATCAACAGGTAGAAGGATTCGTCCTTCCATTCGACGCAGCTCGAACTACTGCACGAAACAGCAGGCAGAAAACGGAAGAGATCGAGCGTTGATTCAATATTTGAACGGGCAGGGTGTCTTGATGACACCCTGCCATTTCTATTTTGGGTGTTACATTGACACCCTGTGCGGAAGGACCCTGCGAAACCGGATGTCTGGCGCTGCTGCCAGACATTTCTTTTTTCTGGAAAAGGTGCGGACCGTGTCCGCCTGTATTGGAATCAACCTACCTCTCAAAAAACGCCCCGCCGACGGCGGGGAACAGCCAACGCCGCCGTGGGCGGCGCTGGCGCAAGCATCGCGCAAATGTACATTTGCACAGCTTGCCGAGGATACCCCGGTCCCCTATGCCGCCTGCTGGCGGAAAAACTTGCGGCTATACGCCGCAGGAAGGAGAAAAATGTGGATGCGAACAAGAAAGAACACCATCTACACATCGTACTGACAACACAGCAGTATCAGCTGCTGTGCTGTCAGGCCAAAGAGTGCAGGCTGACAAAACGGGCATATCTTGCACGGCTTATTGAGGGACGACCGGTCAAAGCCCGCCCTACAAAAGAAATTAAAGAGCTCCGGACGGAAATACATCATATCGGCAACAACATCAACCAGATCGCCCGCAGCGTCAATGCCGGAATTGCGAAGCCGGAGGATGCCAAACGGGGGCTCTATCTTCTGGATCAGGTATATGAGCTTATGTTCCGGATAGCGAATAAGTAATGGCTGTTACGAAAATCCTGCCCCGTAACGGCGGCTTAAAAGAAGCCATTGATTATGTTCTGAACGGTGACAAAACGGATGGGCATATTTTAACAGCACATTTTAATTGCGATCCAGGGAGAGAGTACCGCGAGATGATGAAAACAAAGCTGGAAACCGGACGATTGGATAAGCGTCAATGCTATCACATCATTCAATCGTTCAAGCCTGGTGAAATCACACCTGAACTTGCTTTAGAAATTGCTAAAGCATTCGCGCAGGAACACTTGGACGGCTTTGAGGTTGTGATTGGGACCCATGTAGACCGGCATCATATCCATTCGCATATTGTATTTAATTCGGTGAATGCAGATACCGGTGAAAAGTATCACAGTACGCAGCAAAGCTACTACCAGCAGATCCGTGCCATTTCAGACCGGCTCTGCCGGGAGCATGGATTATCCGTCATCGTGCAGGGCGCGCCTGCCAGGTCGGTCAGCTACATTGAGTGGCTGCGCCAGTCCAGGGGGCAGCCCACCTTCCGTTCCATGCTGGAGGCAGATCTGCATGACGCCATCCGGGACGCCAACGACCTCGGCCACTTCTTCCTGCTCATGGAGCATAAGGGGTATGAGATCCATCATGGCGGCAGGCTCGGCTTCCGCCTGCGTGGACAGGAGCGATTCCAGTACCCCG
>OGLM01003246.1_pt1 | contig 13496 bp, 11 predicted proteins | sample 1572531 | NCBI WGS metagenome assembly OGLM01 (sample SAMEA2581909, study PRJEB24529) | metagenome | biome: Human gut stool | place: China | collected 2011 | reverse complement strand
CCCAAAGCACCGCCCTGCTCAAAGTGAGCTACACCTGGTGCGAAACCATCGAAGAGTAAATTCAGAAAAACAATATAAAATCACTAACAGACAAGCATGAAACTAAAAGCTTTATCACTTGTTATTTTTATGGCATGTTCGCCCCTGCTCATGGCGCAGTCGGGCATGACCGACCAGCAAGTGCTGGAATATGCTAAAGATGGAGTAAAACAAGGCAAAGACCAGCGTACCATAGCTACCGAGCTGGCACGCCGAGGTGTAACCCGCGAACAGGCGGAACGCGTGAAGAAAATGTACGAACAGCAGACAAACACCGGCTCGGAAGACCTGAGCGGAACTGCCAAGGCAGAAGCACGCCTGCGCCAGCAAGTGCAGGAAGACAATTCTACCCTGCTCGACGAACAGCCACAGGCACAGGAAGTGGCACAACAGGACGCCGTATTCGGCCGCAACATCTTCAATACCCGCAACCTTACGTTCGAACCGAACGTCAACATAGCCACCCCGCCCAACTACCGCCTCGGTCCGGGCGATGAAGTGGTAATCGATATCTGGGGAGCCAGCCAGAACACGATCCGCCAGCAGATCTCGCCCGACGGAACCATCAACCTCGAACAGCTCGGCCCCGTATTCCTGAGCGGCATGAGCATCGAGCGCGCACAGCAGTACCTCACCGGCGAGCTCCGCAAGATCTATTCCGACCAGAGCAACCAGATACGCGTCACGCTGGGCAACACCCGCACCATCCAGATCAACGTGATGGGCGAAGTGATACAGCCGGGCACCTATGCCCTCTCGGCCTTCTCTACCGTATTCCACGCCCTCTACCGTGCAGGCGGTGTGAGCGACATCGGTAGCCTCCGTAACGTGAAAGTATCGCGCGGCGGACAGACCGTAGCTACGGTAGACGTTTACCAGTTCATCATGCAAGGCAAGACCCGCGACGACATCCGCCTGGAAGAAGGCGACGTGATCATCGTTCCTGCCTACGAAGAACTGGTACAGATTACAGGCAACGTGAAACGCCCCATGCGCTACGAAATGAAGAAAGGCGAAACCCTTTCTACCCTGCTGAAATATGCCGGCGGATTTACCAGCGACGCCTATACCAAGAGCCTGCGCATCGTTCGCCAGAACGGTAAGGAATATCAGGTAAACACCGTGGATGACACCGACTACAGCGTATGCAAGCTGCACGACGGCGACGTAATCACTGCCGAAGCCATTCTGGACCGCTTCACCAACAAGCTGGAAGTGCGCGGCGCCGTATACCGTCCGGGCATCTACGAGCTGGGCGGCAAGCTGAACACCGTACGCGAACTGGTAGAGAAAGCCGACGGACTGATGGCAGACGCCTTTACCGGCCGTGCCGTACTGTACCGCGAGCGTGAAAACAAGACCCGCGAAGTGAAGCAGATAGACATCCGCGCCATCATGGACGGCAGCCAGCCCGACATCCCGCTGCAGAAAAACGACGTACTCTACATCCCCAGCATCCACGACCTGGAAGACCTGGGCAACGTACAGATATTCGGCGAAGTAGCTCATCCGGGCGACTATCCGTATGCCGACAACATGACCCTCGAAGACCTCGTGATTACCGCAGGCGGTCTGCGTGAATCAGCTTCCGTAGTACGTGTCGACGTGGCACGCCGCGTAAAAGATCCGAAGAGCACCGAAAGCCCCGCTACCATCGGACAGAACTTCTCTTTCGGCCTGAAAGACGGCTTTGTGGTAGACGGCGAACTGGGATTTACTCTCCAGCCTTACGACCAGGTATTCGTACGCCGCAGCCCGGGCTACAGCGCACAGCAGAACGTGGTAGTAGACGGTGAAGTGCTTTACGGCGGAACTTATGCCCTGAGCAGCAAGAACGAACGCATCAGCAGCATCATTGCCAAGGCAGGAGGCGCCACTCAGTTTGCCTACGTAAAGGGAGCCAAGCTGACCCGTGTAGCAAACGACGAAGAGAAACGCCGCATGCAGGATGTAGTGGACATGATGCGCAAGGAAATGGGTAACGGAGCAGTCGACTCACTCGGTCTGAAAGTACTCGACACCTTTACCGTAGGTATCAACCTGGAAGAAGCCCTTGCCAATCCGGGCAGCGATGCCGACATCGTATTGCGTGCAGGCGACGTAATCAGCGTACCCGAATACGTGAACACCGTGAAAATCAGTGGTGCAGTGATGATGAGCAACACCGTATCCTACAAGCAGGGCGAAGGCGTGAAATACTACCTGAGCCAGGCAGGAGGCTACAGCCAGAACGCCAAGAAGAGCAAGAAGTTCATTGTCTACATGAACGGCCAGATAGCCGAAGTGAAAGGCAGCGGCAAGAAGCAAATCGAACCGGGCTGCGAGATTATCGTGCCCAGCAAACGCCACAAGCCGAACCAGCTAGGCAGCATACTGGGCTACGCCACTTCGTTCGCTTCACTGGGAACCATGGCAGCATCCATTGCTAACTTGATAAAATAATATAATAATATAGATTTCTCATAAGCCACAGGGAGCACGGTAAGGAACACTTTACTGCAACTTTTCTCACTTACCAAGCCGTGCCGACTGTGGTATTTTCCACATAAACATATATGACTGAAAACAAGAACTACCAGAATCCGGACGTACAGGAGCCGGAAAACGATGAACTCGAAATAAATTGGATGGAGATATTACGCAAAATTATCACTATCCGTAAAACACTCTACAAAGCAGCCGGTATAGGACTGGTGCTAGGTATTATCATTGCCCTGAGTATTCCCAAACAGTACACCGTAACAGTCACTCTTTCTCCAGAAATGGGTGGAGATAAAGCAAGTGGAGGACTTGCAAGTCTAGCTTCTTCATTTCTAGGTGGAACAGCAACAGGTAGCAGTAGTGATGCGCTAAATGTAACTTTAGCACCGGATATCGTAACCTCCACTCCGTTCATACTTGAACTATTTAATACCCGTGTACAAACACTCGATGGAAAATTGGATACTACTCTAGTAGCTTACCTTGATGAACAAAAATCACCTTGGTTCAGTTATATTGTGAAAGCTCCCAATATGGCCATAAAAGTTATCAAATCATTTCTGAAAGAAGAAGCAGATACAATATCCTCTTTGAATCCATTTCAACTAACAGAAGAAGAATATCAAAAGGTTAAAGGATTAAGAAAAATTATTACAGCAGACGTAGACAAAAAAACAGCAATAACAACTATTAGAGTCACTTTACAAGATCCCAAAGTAACCGCTATTGTAGCCGACAGCGTAGTAGCTAAACTCCAACAATACATTGTGGACTATCGTATTAAGAAAGCAAAAGAAGACTGCGCTTATTTGGAAGAGCTTTACAAAGAGCGCCAGCAGGAATATTACGATGCCCAAAGCAAATATGCACACTATTTCGACACCAACCGCAATATTGCATTCCAAAGCGTACGTGCCGAACAGGAACGCCTGCAAAACGATATGAATCTTGCCTATCAGGTATACAGTCAGGTAGCGCAACAACTTCAAGTAGCGCGTGCAAAAATACAAGAAGAAAAACCAGTTTTTGCTGTGGTGGAACCGGCAACCGTGCCACTATTACCATCTAGCACAAATAAAAAAATTATTCTATTAGGAATTGTATTTTTAGTTGTCTCGGGCACCGGAGTATGGATATTAATAGGTCGAGATTATTGGGAACAGTTAAAAAGTAAATTCTGAAGCATATTTATAATTAACAATATTAATATAGACATTAAATGGAAAGATTTAAATTTTTAAAATCTACTAAAACAATAGATAAAGAAAACGAATAAGAACATCTATTACTTCGGTAAAAATATGTTTTTTACACCATCTTCAATATCTACACTTGTTCCCTTCAAATAGCGTCAATAGATAGAAAACAACAAATTAGATGCCTATTTCCCATAAAAAATCTACATAAATTCAGTCTATTGAATAAAAACACTATTTAATTTTGCTAGAACATAAATAATTGATTAGAGGTGATTATTTACCAAGTGATTTACTATTTAAATCTTATTTTCTCAAATTAATAGCTAAATCTATAAAATATCATTGTAAAAATATTCTTAAATTATTATGTCCAGTAAGAGATAAAATGAATTTACATTTTTAAAGAAAATTATAGCCAATATTTAAATACTTTCCATACAAATACAATGAAAGAATACTAAATAGTATAAGCATATACGATATAAAATCGTATAAAAATATAATCCAAACTTTTTATTAAAGAATATAAAAGTCATTATTCTACTTAATGATAAAAATCTGTTTTATAAACAGGATATAAACGTTTATTATATCTAAAGAAGTTTTTCTGAAAAAATTATAAATACTCACAAATTCCTATTATAAAAATACTACAATATTTATGGTTGACACAGTTGAAAAAAATAAACGAATCATAAAAAATACCTTATTACTATACACTAGAATGTTATTTACAATGGTAATAGGATTATATACAAGTAGAATAGTTTTAGATGTATTAGGAGTAGAAGATTTTGGTATTTATAATGTAGTAGCTTCTATAACCGGAATGTTCGTATTTTTCCAAAGTAGCTTATCTAATGCAACTCAAAGATATATAAATATTGCCTTAGCTGAAAATAAAACAAATAATATAAAGAAAATATTTACACAAAGTTTTACAATACATATTATATTGGGCATTTTAGTCCTCATAATAGGGGAAATATCAGGAACATGGTTTATCCAAGAAAAACTTGTAATACCCACAAATAGAATTGATGCCGCAATTAATGTATTTCATTTTACTTTATTTAGCATTTTCTTTACAATACTACAAATACCATTCATAAGTGGTATCATAGCCCGAGAACGTATGGGTATTTATGCTTACATAGGAATTATTGAAGTAACGGCTAAGCTTCTTATTGTCTTTTTATTGACTTTTTGTCATAATATAGATAGTCTAATTTTATATGCATTTCTTTTATCAGGAGTGACTTTTATAATTTGGCTTATATTAGTCATCTATTGTCACAAAAACTTCAAAGAATATCAAATAGGTTTCTATTGGAATATTCCTTTAATAAAAGATATGTCTAAATTTATTGGATTTAATTTAATTGGCTGCATAGGATGGACTATCGGATATCAAGGTACTGAAATTATATTAAATTTATTTTTTGGAACTATTGCCAATGCAGCACGAGGAGTAGCTAATCAAGTACAAAGTGCAGTTGATCGGCTAACCCAAAACATTATCATTGCAGCAAACCCCCAAATAACCCAATTACAAGCCTTAAAAGAATACAATGAAATGTTTTTATTAGTTAAGCGAATTTCTAAATTAACTTTTTGTTTCATGTTAATTCTTTCAGTTCCAATTATCATAGAATCACATTTTTTATTATCACTATGGCTAAAAGAAATTCCTAAATATGCTGTAATTTTTACACAGTTAGTTTTAGTAAACTCACTTATAAGTATTCTAATATCGCCATGGCACACAGTTATATTTGCAACAGGACGAATCAAAAATATTTGTATTTTTCAAATGTTTATTATGATATTTGGATTATTCCTATCATACATTCTATTAAAACTAAAATTTTCAATAACAACACCATTAATAATTTCAATATTAATGCAAATCTTTTATTTTCTATACCATCTTTATGATGGATACAAAAAGGTAAAGTTTAATATACAAGAATACATTATACAAGTTTTATTACCAATAACATATATTTCTGTTATCTTAATTATTCCACTTATCATTGCCCAAAATATAATGGATGAAGGATGGTATAGATTAATGACTATTGGTATATTAGATATTAGCATAGGAGGAGGAGCAACCTATTTCCTAGGGTTAAATCACTCAGAACAACAACATCTAAAAAGAGTATTTTTAAAAAAAATAAAACAAATTCATTAAAGTACAAAGTCATGATACCTAAAATTATTCATTATTGCTGGTTTGGAAGAAATCCACTACCAGAATCAGCAACAAAATGCATTGAATCATGGAAAAAATATATGCCAGATTATACAATAAAAGAATGGAATGAGGATAATTTCAACGTAAACATTATACGATACACTGCAGAAGCATATAAATTAAAAAAATATGCATTTGTTAGTGATTATGCTCGTTTCTGGATACTTTATCATTATGGAGGCGTATATTTTGACGTTGATGTAGAACTTATAAAACCTATTGATGATATAATAGCAAAAGGAGCTTTCATGGGTAGAGAAAAATCCAAATATCTTAACATGTCTATAAATCCCAATTCAGGTCTAGGAATGGCAGCTCCTAGTAATTTAACTTTTTATAAAAAAGTACTAGAAACATATAATAAGAAACACTTTGCAACATGGAATGGAAATATATCCGAAACAGTGGTCAGTATAGTAAAGGAACTATTAAAAGACGAACCTTATGAAACAAATTCTCAAGGTATCATTTTCTGTCAAGGCATTTATATATATCCAGACGATTATTTTTGTCCACTACATTATTATACTAAAGAATTAACGATCACAAATAATACAAGATCAATTCACCATTATGTTGCAAGTTGGTCTAATAAAAAAGAAAATATATTTCATAAAATTAAAAAAAGATTATCCTATATTCTAACTCGATTAATTATAACATTTACATATGGTTACAAATAATATACTTACACGTATCATAAGCTTTATCAATCACCAAAAAGCCTTACGATCAAGCGATAGTTATATCAAATTCCTTCGTGCTAAAGGTATAAAAATAGGAGAAGGTTGTTATATTCCCAATCCTAAAAGTGTTCAAATAGACTATTCTAGACCAACTCTTTTAGAAATCGGGAATAACGTTCGACTTAATCAGGACTTAACAATTATGACGCATGATTTTGCTAGTCATGTATTCATAAATGCGTATAATGAGTTTATTCCGTCGCATAAAAAAATAAAAATAGGAAATAACATCTATTTTGGACGGAAATGTACCGTATTAAAAGGAGTTACAATTGGAGATAATTGTATTATTGGATATGGTTCAGTTATTATGAAAGATATACCCAATAATTCTGTAGCAGCAGGAAGTCCTGCTAAAGTTATTTGTTCCTTAGATGAATATTTTGAAAAAAGAAAAAGACAATATAGACAAGAAGCTATTGAGTTTGGAAGAAGTATAAGAGAACGATATAATCGAAATCCACAGATTGAAGATTTCTACGATGATTTTCCAGCTTTTGTAAATGCTGATAATATGTCTAAATATCCTTTCAATTATAACAGAATATTTACGACAGAACAATTAGAAGTATGGAAAAGAAACCATCAACCATATTTTCAATCATTTGAAGAATTCTTAAAAGAAATATCTTCCCAATGAAGACTTTATTTTATTTAATATCATTTATGACATTATTCCTAGGTGTAAATATACTTTACACTCTAGGATTTAAAGATCCTTTTGATACAAGTATTTCATTGAGTTCAGGTGTACCATTATCCACATGGCTATTATTAATGGTAGGTAGTATTTATCTGTTTACAAAAAAGAAACTTATAAAAAATTATGAGATTTCTTTTCTTATATTCTGTTTTATATACACTTTTTTTAATACGATAATATTACAACGTTCTGCTAATCTCGTCATAATCATTAATTCATTTATTGCTCCTATTTTTATTAGTCTATTAGCAAAAAATATACCCAATGCTAAAAAAATTATTTATAAAATTATTTTATTATACTTTATAACAGAATGTGGAGTGGCCATTTTAGAAAGAATTTTCAGTGAGAATTTTTTAATAGCAGCATCAGAAACTACTTTTATGGATACAAATATGTCCCATGATGAAGGTTTTCGTAGTGCTAGTATACATGGTCATCCACTTCAAGGAGCATTAATGATAAGCGTCATAATGGGATTTATTTATATAGCAAATATTAATATAAAAAATAAAATTGCATTATTAATACTAGGATGTATGGCATTACTGTCCTTCAATACACGTAGTTCTATATGTTTTTGGGGAGGTATGCTAACTTTACTATTACTTCAAATAATATCTTCCAGAAAATATACTATAACAAGTAAAATTTCAAGTTTTTTTCTATTAAGTATTGCAGCTATCGGAGTATGGAATTTATTACAAAGTGGTTGGGGAGGACGTTTACTTGAGTTATCACTTTTTGATGAAGATTCTGCACAAGAACGAATTGATGTTTTTCAAATGTTCAATTTCATATCTTTTAATCAGATTCTATGGGGAATTTCAGAAAAAGATATTATTAGTATTATGTCTAAATCAGGTATTGGAATTATTGAAAATTATTGGATAAGTTATATTTTAAGTTTTGGATTAATATGCACATTAATTTTTGTTATTTTTGTTTTTTTGTGTCTAAAACCTTTATTTAAAAATATATCTACAATAAAAATAATAATTTCTGTAGGAAGCTTTCTTATCATCAGTTCAACAAACAATTCTATGTTGTCAGGTGTACCTGCACTCATGTTATTAGTTTTATGTGTATATGCATTTCCTATTAAAAGAATTAATTATGAAACCAGCAATCAGTATAATAGTACCAATATATAACGTTGAAAAATATTTAGACCGATGTATAACGTCATTACGTAACCAGACATTAAAAAATATTGAGATTATTCTTGTCGACGATGGCTCTCCTGATAACTGTCCAAACCTATGCGATAAGTATGCACAACAAGATTCTCGTATTAAAGTCATTCATCAAAAAAATAAAGGTTTAGGTCTTGCGCGTAATGCTGGTTTAGACATAGCTCAAGGAAAATTTGTCGCTTTTGTTGATAGTGATGACTATGTTTCTACAAAGATGTATGAACAGTTATATAATGAATCTCTAAAACAAGACTTTGATGTCATTTACTGTGGAGTTAATAGTCAAAAAAGCAATGGCAACATAATACAAGAACACGTAACAGACAGAATTATTACAGATAATAAAATAATAGATTTGTTAGGAAATATGATTGCTTGTGACGTTTCTATAAGACAGGAACGTAGTGAACCCATGTCTGTTTGGCATTGTATTTATAAAAAAGAAATCATTGATATATATAATATCCGATTCATGTCAGAAAGAGAAATACTTTCAGAAGATATTATTTTTGATATTCAACTATTACCACATTGTAAAAAAATTCGTTTCATTCCTCAAGCTTTGTACAATTACTGCTACAATGATACTTCTTTAAGCAAGACATTTCAAAAAAATAAATTAATGCGTAATTATGCTTTATTAGAGAAAAGTTTATATTTACTGAAAAAACAGAATTTATCTTTTTTAGAGGTTAGAGCGCTAAGATTATTTATTGGATATAACCGTAGTTTCTTAAAATCTATCCTATCTTCTAGCATCTCATATAAAGAAAAAAAATCTTTATGTTTTGAACTTTATAACAACAAAGGTTGGAAAATTATATTTCAACAATATCCTATTTATCAAATGCCTATTTCTCATAGAATTATAATATTTCTTATAAAACATAGACTATTCAATATGAATTATATTCTTTACAAATTACTTTTCTATTTTAATAAATAAATATGTACCAAATAAGTATTATCATTCCAATTTATAAAACAGAAAAATATATCGAGAGATGTGCTATATCTCTTTTTGAACAAACACTAAAATCAATAGAATATATTTTTGTAAATGACTGCACACCAGATAACAGCATTCAAATATTAAAAAATGTATTAAAAAGATATCCTAATAGAATTTCTGATACCAAAATTATTAATCATGAATTCAATAGAGGACTAGCAGCAGCTCGAAATACAGGAAGAAGTATTGCACAAGGCGAATATATAATAGATTGTGATAGTGATGATTGGGTGAGTCCAAATGCATATGAGATGATGTATCAACAAGCTATTGATACAAACTCAGATATTGTGGTATGTGACTGGAATGAAATATATGCTACTCATGTAAAACATGTACACGTTACTCCATTTACTAACAATATAGATTGTGTTATAGCTATTTTATCAGGTCAAATGCACGGTGGCGTGTGGAATAAGCTAATAAAAAAATCCCTATATAAAGAACATCATATAACTTGTACCGAAGGTATCAATTTCCTAGAAGATCTAAGTGTTACATATAAACTTTTTTACTTTGCGAAATCTATTACATATATAAACAAACCATTATATAACTATTCTAAAGAAAATACAAACTCATATACTTCTACATGTCTCAGTGAACAGTCTCAAAAAGGAATGATCAAATTAACTGAACAAATACAATTTTTCTTCGAAAAAGAAAATTACAAAACACTTTCATTAAATCAAGCAATACTATTTTTTAAATTAGCAGTTAAATCCACAATATTACTACAAGGGAAACCAATTGTATCTACAGACGATCTTTGTATTAACACGTCTTTGAAAGAAATATTATCACATCCAACCTTATCTATATACTTCAAATCAGCTCTTATATTAGATTATATACATTGTCGACAAGGGATAAAATTTCTTCGTTATCTTAAAAGAATATGAAACAGAAAATATTTTTGATATTATATTATGGATTCGCAATGTGGTTACCAAGCTCTTATTCTCCTTTAATAGGCAAATTGTGTAATTACATAAGAATATATTGTGCCAAAAGAATATTTAAGAAATGTGGTAAAATAACGACTATTGACCGGAAAGCATATTTTGGAACAGGTAAAGAGATTGAAATAGGAGATTACAGTGGTATTGGTGCTAATTGTACAATACCTAATAACATCATTATAGACGTGAGTTCGGGATAAGATATAGCTTATAAAAGTTGGTAATCTCGCAAATATTTTGTAACTTTATAGCTGTAAATCAATCAGTTATCAAAAACATAAGCGATGATTACCGAAAACAAAGTTATAGAAATTTTCTGTATTATGGATGAGTTTTGCCGGAATTTTGCATCCGAGTGTGAGAAAAACCTCCTTTTGGAGGACAAAGAGCACCGTCACCGCAACCGCAAGGGAAAGTTAAGCCATAGTGAGATAATGACAATACTTGTCTGTTACCACTTCGGCTCGTTCGCCAATTTCAAGCATTACTACCTCTTTTATATACGTCAGCACCTGTCCGGTTGTTTTCCTGATGCCGTTTCGTACAACCGCTTTGTCGAACTCATGCCCCGCGTGTTCTTCCACATGATGCTCTTCATGAAGCTTCAAGGCTTTGGCAAATGCAGCGGCATCAGTTTTGTGGACTCCACGATGATACCCGTGTGCCACAACCTGCGCCGCTATGCCAACAAGGTGTTCAAGGGCTTGGCGACGGACGGCAAGGGGACGATGGGATGGTGTCACGGCTTCAAGTTGCACCTTCTGTGCAATGACAGCGGAGAGATCATAACCTTTTGTCTTACAGGCGCAAATGTGGATGACAGGGACAAACGGGTGTGGACAATCTTCGCCAAAGAACTCTACGGAAAGGTCTTCGCCGACAGGGGATACATCAAACAGACGCTCTTCGAGGACCTCTTCGACAGGGGCATACATCTTGTGCATGGATTGAGGGCTAACATGAAGAACAGGCTCATGTCCATGTGGGACAAAATCATGCTGCGCAAAAGGTACATCATTGAATGTATCAACGACCTGCTCAAAAACAAGGCAAACATCGTACATTCGAGGCATCGTTCCATACACAACTTCATCATGAACATCTGTGCCGCACTTACGGCGTACTCCTTTTTCGAGAACAAGCCGGAGGCACTGCCTGTACATGTGGAAAAATCAAACCAACTCACGCTCTTTTGAACAAAACTTATCCCGAACTCGCGTATTATAGGTAAATTTGTTATGATGGCTCCTAATGTATACATATTATCAAACAATCATAAGTTCGATAGTTTAACTACACCAATGTGCTTCCAAGGATATACTAATTTTCAAAACCCAACTCAGATAGATGATGATTGTTGGATAGGATATGGAGTTATTATGACTCCAGGAAGACACATAAAAAAAGGAAGTATAATAGCTGCAGGTTGTGTTTTAACTAAAGATTTTGATGAATATTCAATAATTGGAGGAAATCCAGGAAAAATAATCAAAAAAAGACAATCAAAATGAATATACTATTAGTAACTAACATGTACCCATGTGATGATGCTCCAGCCTATGGAATTTTTGTTAAAGAACAAGAAAATGCCGTATGTAATGAATATCCCAATATTCACTACACTATAGCATTCATAAATGGAAGATTTAGTAAAAAAGAATATATTACATCTATATTTAGAATTCGTAAATTAATAAGAGAAAAGAATTTTGATTTAATTCATGTACATTATGGTTTCTCCGGCCTATTCTTATTATTAGGAAAACTTCCTAAAAAAATACCTGTATTAGTTACCCTTCATGGTGGAGATATACAAGCTGAACAAGGAAAAACTATACAAGTATGGTTTACTAAACAAATTCTCAAAAGAGCTAATGCTGCTATTACTTTAAACGAAAAAATGGATAAAATAGTTAGAAAGTATGTAAAAGATACAAGAATTATTCCTTGTTCTGTTAACACAGAAGTTTTTCTACCTGCGCCTATTCCCAAAATCGTAAATCTTAAAGAAAAAATACATATCATATTCCCAAGTGACAGAAATCGATTGGTTAAAAACTATCCTTTATTCGAACAAACAATATCTATATTACAAAACAAATATAAATTAGAATGTCAAATATCAGAAGTAAAAAACATGTCACGCTTAGAAGTCTCTAAATTATATCAAAAAGCAGATTTAATGATTATGACTTCGATATCTGAAGGTTCACCACAAGTTGTAAAAGAAGCAATGGCCTGTAACTTACCAGTCATATCAACAAATGTAGGAGATGTTTCTTTTTTATTAGAGAACGTACGTAATTCTGCTGTTGCACAAACTATGAATGCTGAAGAACTCGCATACCTTGCTTATCAAGCTTTAACTAATCAAATTGAAGGAATCAACGGTAGAGATAAAATACTTCAAATGAAATTAGATGACAAATCAATAGCACAAAAAATTTATAAAACATATTCATCACTCTTATCAAGATAACCTAATGCCATACAAATCAATACAATTATTAAACATTTCTATCCAATCTATAAAACAAATAGAACTTCTAAAAAGACTAAAAAAGGGAGTTCTTATCACTCCTAATGTAGATCATTTGGTTAAACTTCAAAAAGATAAAGAATTTTACGACGTATATCAACAAGCAGAATGGGTAATATGCGATAGTAAAATTTTATATTCACTTTCTAAACTTTTGAAGAATCCTTTACCAGAAGCAATTCCCGGTTCTAGTTTCTTTACAGCATTTTATGAATATCATAAAAATGATCCTAATTGCAAAATATTTTTGTTAGGAGCAGCAGAAGGAATAGCAGCAAAAGCTATGGAAAGAATAAACCAAAAAGTAGGAAGCTTCGTAGTAGATATACCCGATGAGCGCCGTGTAGAGCAGCGTCTCC
>OGLM01003231.1_pt1 | contig 13548 bp, 14 predicted proteins | sample 1572531 | NCBI WGS metagenome assembly OGLM01 (sample SAMEA2581909, study PRJEB24529) | metagenome | biome: Human gut stool | place: China | collected 2011 | reverse complement strand
TCTTGTCGCCGAGGATCGAACCGCCGCTGCGCTCCGAGCTGGGGTCGATGGCCAGCACCGCCAGGCGGTGGTGCAGCGATACGACCATGTTGCCCACGGCCTCGATGAAGGTCGACTTGCCGGCACCCGGAACGCCCGTGATGCCGATGCGCACCGACCGCCCGGCGTGGGGCAGGCATCGCTCGATGATCTGCTGCGCCTGATCGTAGTGCTCGGGCTTGTTGCTCTCGATGAGGGTTATGGCCTGCGAGAGGATCGTTATGTCGCCGCGCAGAATGCCCTCGACATATTCATCCGTCGAGAAGGTGCGGCGGCGCTTGCGCACGAAATGGGGATTGACGATGGGCTGGTCGGCAACACCCTCGGTGACGTTCAGCGCCGTGTCGTGGTGCGTGTCGGCATACTCCTTTTCGAAGTGTTCTATCTTTGAATACGATGTCATGGTTGGGTTACTTCTTCTTGTTCTTGTTTTTGCTTTTATATTTGACCTTTGAGGCATTGATCAGTTTCTCGAGGGCCTTCTCATCCAGATTGGCCGCGTTGCCGCACCATACGGCGCGACGCTTGTGGTCGCATACCACACAATATGGTATATAGTTGACCAGAAAGTAGCGGAACGTCCTGCAGTCTTCGTCGAAGGCCACGCCTATGAGGTCGTCGAGATGCTCGGTAAGGGTCACGCCCGCCGCGTCGTAATCCTCCTTGGTCACGATGACGGCGTTCATGCGGCCGTCGAAGTGGTCGATGACGCGTTTTATGACAGGGAGCGCACGCCGGCACATCGGACTTTCCGAGTGGTAGAAGACGATGCATGTATAGTCGGCCGGCGCGGGCCGGAAATCCATCAGCCACTGGCGTACGTGTATCTTTGGCACGGGTTCGCCGATGACGATGTTCTCGGCTCTCAGGGCCGTTGCCGCAAGTATCAGCAGCAGTGCCGTGAGTATCTTTTTGCTCATGCGGTATATCTCTTTTCTCGGAGCGAATTTAGCAACTTTCATACAAAGAAACAAACCTTTGGCGACAATCTGCGGCCTACCGCGGCGAGGCTGCGCGGCGGAGGCCTGCGGGACGTGTCGAGAACGGTTTTGGGGCCGGTTCGCGCGGCCGCCGGAACCTTGTCCCGAAATGGCCCGAAATGTATCAAAAAGACTTTTGGGTCGTCTAAAAGCAATTAAAATATTTCTTTATTCAAGATATTACTTATATCTTTGTACTGTTTTGTGCGAAATGAAACGAATCGAAAAAAAACATAACCGAAAATTCTATAATCACTAAACTTTACAATTATGAAAGTTTCACACATTGAGCATCTTGGCATTGCTGTGAAGAGCCTCGAAGAGGCTATTCCGTATTGGGAGAATGTATTGGGCCTGAAGTGCTACGCCATCGAGGAAGTAGCCGACCAGAAGGTGAAGACCGCCTTCTTCAAACTGGGCCAGACGAAGATCGAACTTCTGGAGCCCACGTCGGACGAGTCGACCATCGCAAAGTATATCGAGAAGCGCGGCGAGGGCATTCACCACATGGCTCTGGCATGCGAGAATATCGAGGAGCAGCTGGCCGACGCCGAGGCCAAGGGTCTGCGCCTTATAGACAAGACTCCGCGCAAGGGCGCCGAGGGTCTGACCATAGCATTCCTGCACCCGAAGTCGACGCAGGGTATCCTGACCGAGCTGTGCGAGGACAAGAACAAGAAATAATCATACTATAAATAAGCATAACAGTTCTATGAGCGAAATTCAAAAACAACAGGTAGCGAATCTGATCGAGAATCGTGAGGTGGCCCGTTTGGGCGGCGGTGAGAAGGCTATCGAGAAACAGCATTCGAAGGGCAAGTACACGGCCCGCGAGCGTATTCATATGCTTCTGGACGAGGGCAGCTTCGAGGAGTTCGATATGTTCGTCACGCACCGCTGCTATGATTTCGGTATGGAGAAGAAACATACCTTCGGCGACGGCGTGGTAACCGGTTACGGTACCATCGACGGCCGTCTGGTATATGTCTTCGCACAGGATTTCACGGTTACGGCCGGCTCGCTGTCTATATCTATGGCGGAGAAGATCTGCAAGGTGATGGATATGGCCATGCGCAACGGCGCACCCTGCATCGGTCTGAACGACTCGGGCGGCGCCCGCATTCAGGAGGGCGTGAACGCTCTGGCAGGATATGCCAACATCTTCATGCGTAACGTGATGGCGTCGGGTATGATCCCGCAGATCTCGGCTATCTTCGGTCCCTGCGCCGGCGGTGCCGTCTATTCTCCGGCCCTGACCGACTTCATCATCATGCGCCGCGAGACCTCGTACATGTTCCTCACGGGCCCGAAGGTCGTGAAGACCGTAACGGGTGAGGACGTAACGCAGGAGCAGCTCGGAGGCGCCACGATGCACACCACCAAGAGCGGTGTTGCGCAGTTTGCCGTCGATACCGAGGAGGAGGGTATAGCCCTGATCCGCGACCTGCTGTCGTATATGCCCCAGAACAATCTGGAGAGCGCTCCCGAGGTTCCCTGCACGGACGATATCGCCCGCAAGGAGGATACGCTCAACGAGATCATCCCCGACCATCCGAACAAGCCCTACGACATGTATGACGTTATTCGTGCCATCGTCGACAACGGCGAGTATCTGGAGAGTGCCGCTTCGTTCGCAAAGAACATCATCACCTGCTTCGCCCGCTTCAACGGCCAGAGCGTGGGTATCATCGCCAACCAGCCCAACTTCATGGCCGGTGTGCTCGATATCAACGCCAGCCGCAAGGCCGCACGTTTCGTACGTTTCTGCGACGCGTTCAATATTCCTATCGTAACGTTGGTTGACGTTCCGGGCTTCCTGCCGGGTACGGCTCAGGAGTACGGCGGCGTTATCACCCACGGCGCAAAGCTGCTCTTCGCATATTGCGAGGCTACGGTGCCCAAGGTTACCGTTACGCTGCGCAAGGCTTACGGCGGTGCATACATCGTCATGTCGTCGAAGCATATCCGCGGCGACATCAACTACGCATGGCCTACGGCCGAGATCGCCGTCATGGGTGCCAGCGGCGCCGTTGAGGTGCTCCACGCCAAGGAGCTGGCCGCCATCACCGATCCCGAGGAGAAGGCCAAGTATGTCGAGAAGCTCGAGCAGGAGTACAAGGACAAGTTCTCGAACCCCTACAACGCCGCACGCTACGGTTATATCGACGACGTGATAGAGCCGCGCAATACCCGTTTCCGCGTGATCCGCGCTCTGGAGTCGCTGCGTAACAAGCGCACGCACAATCCCAATAAGAAACACTGCAACATTCCGTTGTAATTTAACAGATTCCGATTATGACAATGTTAGCGATAAATTGGGGAAATGCTCTGATCATCACGGTGATCGGTTTCTCGTTGGTATTCATCGTACTGATACTGCTTATAGGTGTGATCGTCGCCTTCGGCAAGATCTTCGCCCGTAAGCCGGCGCAGCCGCAGGTTGCAGCCGCTCCCGTCGTCGAGTCACACGACGAGGAGATGGCGGCCGTGGCCTTCGCCCTGCACCTGTACTATGACGTACACGACGAGGAGAGCGACGTGCTTACCATCAAGCGCGAGGATTCTCCCTATTGGACCTTGAGCCAAGAAAATAATGTATCATTTTAATTGAAATCGAGAGATGCAAAAACTTAAATTCAGCATAAACGGAACCAAGTACGAGGCTACGGTGGCGGAGAAGGAGCACAATGTGGCCGAAGTGGAACTCAACGGCAAGAAGTATGTCGTGGAGGTTGAGCGCGCTGAGAGCGTAGCGATGCCTCACCTTCCCACGCCCAAGCACACTCCCGCAGCTCAGGCTACGGTGACGCCGGCGGCTCCCAAGGCAGCGGCTTCGGCCAATTCGATCACCGCACCCCTGCCGGGCAGCATTACCGCCGTCAATGTCAAGGCGGGTGACGCCGTGAAGGCCGGCGATACTCTTCTGATCATCGAGGCGATGAAGATGGAGAACGAAGTGATGGCTCCGGCCGATGGTACAGTGAAGGCTGTACACGTATCGGCTGGTCAGGCAGTGCAGCAGGGCGACGCTCTGATCGATTTGGCTTAATCCGTTAAACCTTGCTACAGATGAAGAACATTAAGAAATACCTGTTTATGTTGCTGGCTGTGGCGGCAGTCGGTCTTACCGTGCAGGCGTGGGGTTCGGCCTCGGCGCAGCAGGACGGTACGGTCGCCGTGACGCCGACCACAGAGCAGGCGGCAGATGCCGATATTCAGGTCGGCGAGTCGCTGTTGAACTTTGTGCAGAGCATGGGTTTTGTCGGCCTTGTGCAGGATTGGCGTTTCATCGTCATGCTGGTCATAGCCTGTGTGCTGCTCTATCTGGCCATTGTCAAGCAGTATGAGCCGTTGCTGCTGCTGCCCATAGCGTTCGGTATGGTACTTACGAACCTGCCGGGTGCAGGCATGTATCACTCGGAACTCTTTGCCGGCGGCCATGTCCACTGGCAGGGCTTCGACTCTCTGGCCGGACTTGTGGATTACCTCTATCTGGGTGTCAAGCTCGGCATATATCCCTGTCTCATCTTTGTGGGCGTAGGCGCTATGACCGACTTCGGTCCGCTGATCGCCAACCCCAAGAGCCTGCTGCTCGGCGCGGCAGCGCAGTTGGGTATCTTTGCCACCTATCTCGGCGCTACGGCTTTGGGCTTCACCCCCGCCGAGGCTGCCTCGACGGGTATCATCGGCGGTGCCGACGGACCCACGGCGATATACCTTACCTCGAAGCTGGCGCCCCACCTTCTGGGCCCCATTGCCGTTGCCGCATACTCGTATATGGCATTGGTACCCGTGATCCAGCCCCCCATTATGAAGGCCCTCACCACGAAGGAGGAGCGTAAGATCGTGATGAAGCAGCTGCGTCCCGTATCTAAGACCGAGAAGATCCTCTTCCCGATCGTGCTTACGATCATCATCTCGCTGCTCCTGCCTTCGGCTGCGCCTCTGATCGGCAGCCTCATGCTGGGTAACTTGATGAAGGAGTGCGGTGTCGTGGAGCGCTTGAGCAAGACTGTCCAGAATGAGTTGATGAACATCGTGACCATTTTCCTCGGTATATCGGTGGGTGCTACGGCCACAGCCGACGCCTTCCTCAACTGGCAGACGCTGGGCATCCTCGTGCTGGGTGTTACGGCATTCGGCCTCGGTACCGCGGGCGGTGTGATTCTGGCAAAGATCATCAACATTTTCAGCAAGGAGAAGATCAACCCGCTGATCGGTTCTGCCGGCGTGTCGGCCGTGCCTATGGCTGCGCGCGTATCGCAGAAGGTGGGTCAAGCGGAGAACCCTGCCAACTTCCTGCTCATGCACGCCCTGGGCCCGAATGTGGCAGGTGTGATCGGCTCGGCCGTTGCTGCCGGTATCCTGCTCTCGTTCCTCGGATAGTGTGAACGCTCAATAACGTCAAGGCCCGACCTTCACAGGTCGGGCCTTTTTTTGTTTTGTCGGTGAAGGCGGATTATGGAATGTCGATGCTGCGGACGGTGATCTCTTCAGATCCTATGGCTGACCCTATGACTTCGGCTACATAGTGCGATACCGACGCGGTTCCCGACGCGGGGAACTTCACAAACGAGGCGACGGCGGCGACGGTGCCGTCCTCGGCAGGGCGGTATGTGACGAGGACGCTGTACGGAGCGTCGTATGCGAATAACATTATTATCGTATGTTTAAGGATGGGGCAGAGGAGCGTATCGTCTACCTGCAGTATGGATGTCGCGGATAACGGTTGCGTGCCGTTGAGTCCGTTTATCATGGCAGCCGCTGAGCGTATGGCGCGCTCCACGATGTGCTTATGGACAAAATCCAAAGTGTCGGTCTCGAAACTCTTGCCGTCGATAATAAATATCTCTTTCGGAGTGGTATAGTCGGCGGCAGATATCAAGGAGATCTCGTTCTGGATGGGTTGTGACGAGGTCATCATCGATACATACTCCTTGCTGCGGGCGAGCTGGCCCATCTGTCCGATCAGTTGCCGGCCTTTTGCGGCAAGAAGTGACTCCATCGCGGCCGGATTGTCGATATTATCCTTATCCTTGTCAGTGACATATATGGCCGTCGGGCCGTCCGCTGATCCAATGATACCCTCTTTGGCTTTTGTGTCGTCGGTAACGGTTATCTGCGTCGGGCCGTCGGCAGAGCCTGTGACGGCTGGATCCGTGTGGCGGCCGCATGATGTTGTCGATATGGCGGCGAGGGCGGCAAGAAGCGTAAGGGTGATGTACGGTCTTTTCATGGCAATGGATTTTTGGTTGGTGTGTTCGAATATTGCAAGATACTTATAATAATGCAAATATACGGCGGACGGGAAATAAAAAAGCGGCCTGAATTTTTAGGCCGCCGAAACTTTATTCATGTATGATTGGGTTATTCGGGGCGTGGGGTCACTCCCGACTCGATGGCTGCCTTTGCTACGGCTGCGGGGATGATCTCGCGCAGACGCGGGTCGAAGGGCGAGGGGATGATGTAGTCGGGCCCGAATGACAAATCCTCGCGGCCGAGCAGTTCGCGCACCTGCTGCGGTACCTCTTCGCGTGCGAGTTGTGCGAGAGCGTGGGCTGCGGCGATCTTCATCTGCTCGGTTATGCGGCGTGCGCGCACGTCGAGCGCTCCGCGGAACATATAGGGGAAGCAGAGCAGGTTGTTCACCTGATTGGGCGTATCCGAGCGGCCCGAGGCGTAGATTACGTCTTTGCGGGCCGAGAGGGCCTCGTCGCGCGTGATCTCGGGATCGGGGTTGGCCAGAGCGAGTATTATGGGGTGGGGTGCCATCGTGCGTATCATCTCTGCCGTCAGCACGCCGGGTTTTGATACCCCGAGGAAGACATCGGCATCGACGAGCGCCTCGGCCATTGATGCGATGTGGCGCGTAGTGGCGAATTCACGTTTTTCGGCCGTGAGGTCCTTTCGTTCGGCCGAGACGATACCGTGGCTGTCGTTAAGGACGATATTCTCACGTTTGAGTCCGAGCTCCAAGAACATGTGCACGGCAGCTATGGCTGCGGCGCCGGCGCCGCTCACGACCACGCGCAGCGATTTGAGGTCCTTGCCCGTGCAGTATGCGGCGTTGATCATGGCTGCCGAGATGATTATGGCCGTACCGTGCTGGTCGTCATGCATGACGGGTATGTCGAGCGCCTCCACAAGACGGCGTTCGATCTCGAAGCACTCGGGAGCCTTGATATCCTCAAGGTTGATGCCTCCGAATGTGGGGGCTATGCGGCGCACGCACTCGACAAACTGGTCGGGCGTCGAGGCGTCAACCTCGATATCGAATGCGTCGATGCCGGCCATTGCCTTGAAAAGGAGGCATTTGCCCTCCATTACGGGCTTTGCCGCCAAGGGACCTATATTTCCCAGACCCAGAACTGCCGTGCCGTTGCTGATGACGGCCACTAGATTTCCGCGACCCGTATATTCGTAGCTGAGGGCGGGGTCGGATGCTATGGCGAGCGACGGCGCCGCCACGCCCGGCGAGTATGCCAGCGAGAGGTCGTATTGCGTAGCGTGTGGTTTGGTGGGGCGGATCTCGATCTTGCCCGGGTGCCCTTCGGTGTGGTAGCGGAGGGCTTCGGCGTATAGTTGTTCTTTGGTCATATTGATTTTCGTTAAACTGTTTGCTATTGCTGTATGTTTACACTTTGTCTGATGCAAAGTTAGTGAAAATTCTTAATAATGTGCATTTATATACGGCAAATTAGACTTTTTTATGCATAAAAATTATAGTTTGCATTTTCTTCCATAAACCTCAAAGAGCAGTTGTCCTTTTGTTTGGGTGGTCGTTGTCGTAATTCAATAGGATTGTGTCAGGAAGGACGTCATTACGGCGGCCGGTGTCTATCGTTTGTGGGTGTGCAGCGAAAATCTCTTTTGACGGAGTGAATTTTTTTGATATTGTAATTCGTAATCGGATGGTTTGTCCGGTCGGATACAATGCGTTGCGCCGAGTGTGATCATCAAGCGCGCGTGGCTCTTCGGAGGGTGTAGTGATGTTTGCAATCGTATGATGATTTGTAAACGGGAGATTAAAAAATTATGAATTTTTATGCGTAATATCACTTTTGCAACCATTCAAGCGCAGCCGATACGCTGAAATATGCGGCTTTAGGGGCTTGGGAAGTGGAAAAGGGTGGTTTTTACGACCGTGATGGTGGATTTTGTGTGCAAACTGACGGCCGTAATGTTTGCGATTATAATGGCATTATACGCAGTTATATATTATAAGGTAAGTGCGGGAAAATAATGTCCAATCAATGCCTGAAATGTCGCGCCGGATTCAAAAAATGGCTTTTTATGCGTGTCTGCGGCACTTTTTGCCGCGTAAATTTGGTGGTTAAGGATTTTTATCTTATACTTGCATTCGGAAACATAACCGAGAGCATAATGGCGTTTTATCATGACATAACTACGACGGATATTGCGACGACACTGGTCGGCGCCGTCGGCGTTGTCATTACCGTCATTGCTGTCGGTACCGGTATCGGTACCGGTACCACCCCTGTGGGGGTTGGGGTTCATATTTGCCGATAGAGGCGCGCGTTGGTCTGCGCCGTTCCGCCAAGGTCGCGGAGGTCGAATTTTCAGTTTTTAATCACACATTACAAGTTTCAGCCGACTGCCGGCGGTGGCTTTTTGTACGGTTTTGCGTATCGTATGGCCATCTGTGCGGTCGGGAAAAAGATAAGGAAAATGAACAGCATGAAAGAGATACGTGTATTCGCGCCCGCAACGGTGGCTAATATGGGATGTGGATTCGATATAATGGGAATGACGCTCGATGCCGTGGGCGACGTGTTGAAGGTCGAGGCGGCCGAGGGTGACGGTGTCGAGGATGGCATCAGGATTGAGAACCGCAGTGCGGCCGCACTGCCCGAGGATCCCGAGCGAAATGTCATAACGCCTGCCCTGCGGGCCTTTATGGCCGTATATGGCGCCCCGCTGTCGGTGAAGGTGACCGTCGAGCATAAGATCACGCCGGGCAGCGGTATAGGGTCGAGCGCCGCATCGTCGGCAGCGGCCGTCTACGGGTTGAACGAGCTTTTGGGCCGTCCTTTCAAGGATGAAGAGCTCGTGGCGTTCGCCATGGAGGGCGAGAAGCTCATAAGCGGGGGTACGCCCCACGCCGACAATGTCGGGCCGTCGTTGTTGGGCGGCGTGGTGTTGTTACGCGGGTATGAGCCTCTGGATGTGGTTCGGCTGCCGGTGCCGGAGCGTTTTTGCTGTACGGTTGCCCACCCCGCAATCATGGTCAGCACGCGCGAGGCGCGCGAGGTGCTGCCGCGAGAGATACCGCTGCGCAGCGCCGTGAGCCAGTGGGGTAATGTCGGAGGTCTGGTCGCTGGGCTTATGTCGGGGGATGTGGAGCTTGTCGGGCGCTCGATGCGCGATGTGGTGGCGGAGCCACACCGCAAACGCTTCATACCGGGTTTCGACTCCCTGCGTGACGCCGTACTTGAGGCCGGTGCGCTTGCGATGAACATATCGGGTGCGGGGCCGTCGGTGTTTGCCCTTTCGTCGTCGATGGAGACGGCCGCGCGCGTGGGAGAGGTGATGAAGGCCCACTTCGCCGACAGAGGCATATCGTCGGACATATATGTATCGAAGGTGTCGAACCGCGGAGCCCGTGTGTTGAACGATTAATGCGCGTACGACCATGAAGTATTACAGTACAAGAGATCACGGCCGCCGACATCCGTACGGACTTTCGGAGGCGGCATTCATGGGTCTGGCGCCCGACGGCGGGCTTTTCGTGCCGGAGCGTATCCCGCAGGTGGACATGGAGCGTGTGGAATATCTGGCCGGGCGGTCGTATGCCGATATGGCGGCATATCTGGCCTCTGAGATAATGGATGACATGGATCCCGAGATGTTGCGCAAGGCGGTGCATGAGGCATACGACTTCCCGATCGTGCTGCGGCATCTGGACGGAAAGTTATATACGCTGGAGCTGTTCCACGGGCCGACATTTGCATTCAAGGATTTCGGGGCGCGGTTCATGGGCCGCGTGGCGGCCATGCTCAACGGAGGGCGCGTGCTTACTGTTCTGGCGGCCACGTCGGGCGATACGGGCAGCGCCGTGGCGCACGGATTCAGCGGCGTGCCGGGCGTGCGCGTGGTGATACTTTACCCCGAAGGCAAGGTGAGCCCGTTGCAGGAGGCGCAGATGACTACGCTCGGCGGCAACATATACCCGCTGCGTGTGGACGGGACGTTCGACGACTGCCAGCGGCTTGTCAAGGAGATGTTCTGCGACGAGACGCTGCGCCGCAGCGTGCGCATCACGTCGGCCAACTCAATAAACCTGCTGCGGTGGCTGCCGCAGTCGTTCTACTACTTCTACGGCTGGGCTGCATGGCGCAGGATTACGGGGCGTACGCATCCCGACGTCGTGGTGCCGAGCGGCAACTACGGCAACCTTGCGGCGGGGATGCTGGCACAGCGTATGGGCCTTCCCGTGGGCAGGTTCGTGGCGGCATCGAATGCCAACGATGTGGTGCCCGAGTTTCTGCGCACGGGACAATATCGTCCGAGGGCTTCGGTGCGGACGGTGGCAAATGCGATGGATGTCGGTGCGCCGAGCAACTTCGAGCGCATGGAGTGGCTCTATGGCGGCGACAGGGAGGCGCTGCGGCGCGATGTCGATGGATACTCTTGTGACGATGCGTCGATTCTGTCGCTTATCGCCGAGCAGAAACTCCGATACGGATATCTCTCCGACCCGCACAGCGCCGTCGGGTACGGCGCCGCCAAGACTCTGGACGTTGACGGTTTCTGGGTCTCGACGGCGCATGCGGCCAAGTTCGGCGATGCGCTGCGCCGGGCTACGGGCGCTGAGGCGCCGCTGCCGCAGGCCCTCGCCGAGGCCATGCGCCGTGAACGCCATTCGGTGCCTGTGGCGGCCGATGCCGCCGCCCTGAGAGAGTACCTCGTGGCAATGGGGTGATTTGAGGCTTGTTTTGGCTCCCGCATCACGGCGCAGATACCCCGCAACGGACGATTTATTCGCTTTATCTGCAATATTTTTAGCCGATGGATGGTAGTGTGAAAAAATATTACTATCTTTGCGCACCCGTAAAGTGCGGGATGGATTACAATAACAAGTATTAACTAAACGTAACAAGATGGATTCAAGAAGTTACAAGACTATCTCGTTGAACGCCGGTACCGTCCAGAAGGAGTGGTACGTGATCGACGCCACCAACGAGGTATTGGGACGTCTTGCATCGCAGGTGGCTAAGATCCTCCGAGGCAAGAACAAGCCCGGCTACACCCCCCACGTCGATTGCGGTGACAATGTCATCGTCATCAACGCCGCCAAGGTGAAGCTCACGGGCAACAAGATGACCGATAAGGTCTACACGCGTTACACGGGATATCCGGGTGGACAGCGTTTCGCTACGCCGGCCGATTTTCTGGCCCGCCGCCCCGAGTTCGTGATCGAGCACGCGGTAAAGGGCATGCTCCCCAAGACCAAGCTCGGCGCACGCCAGCTCAACAACCTCTACGTCTACAACGGCGCAGAGCACCCCTTCGAGAGCCAGAACCCCAAAACTATCGACATCAATAAACTGAAATAATCGAGATGGAAGTAATCAATGCCATTGGCCGTCGCAAAGCTGCGGTAGCACGCGTTTACCTCACCGAGGGAACCGGCAACATCACCATCAACAAGCGCCCGCTGGAGGTTTATTTCCCCTCGCCCATCCTTCAGTACATCGTAAAGCAGCCCCTCAAGACCATCGAGGCCGAGGGCAGCTTCGACATCAAGGCCAACCTCGACGGCGGCGGCTACAAAGGTCAGGCCGAGGCACTCCGCCTCGCCATCGCCCGAGCCCTGGTCAAGAACAACGCCGAGGTTAAGCCCGCACTCCGCGCCGAAGGCTTCATGACCCGCGACGCACGCGTCGTCGAGCGCAAGAAACCCGGCCAGCCCAAGGCCCGCAAGCGCTTCCAGTTCAGCAAACGTTAATGCATCTGCTGTCAACTGCATTCTGACAACCCACACGCTTGGCGCCGGAGGCCTGTCTTCCGGCGCCAGGCGATACTCGGTTTATAGCCCCACGGGCAAGCACCTATCAGCATAAGCGAAAGCCTCAAGGCGAAAGACCGTATACCCCTCCTCTCCCTCGTGTTTAGTATCTAAACCGGCAGGATGGCCTCGTTCCCTACCCGCCGGTTGCAATGTCCAACAGAACGTAAACAAAAAACACAACCAAAATCAATGGCAACACCCACCTTTGAGCAATGGCTCCCTACATCTTCATGGAGCGCAACGGAATCCACATCATCGACCTCTACAAGACCGCAGCCAAGCTCGAAACCGCAGCCAACGCACTCAAGCAGATTGCCAAGAGCGGCAAGAAGGTCCTCTTCGTGGCCACCAAGAAGCAGGCCAAGGACGTCATCGCCGAACGCGCCCAGAGCGTAGAAATGCCCTTCGTCAACGAGCGTTGGCCGGGCGGCATGCTCACCAACTTCCCCACCATCCGCAAGGCCGTCAAGAAGATGACCACCATCGACAAGATGAGCAAGGACGGCACCTTCGACAACCTCTCCAAGCGCGAGAAGCTCCAGATCACCCGTCAGCGCGCCAAGCTCGAGAAGAACCTCGGCTCCATCGCAGACCTCAGCCGTCTCCCCTCCGCACTCTTCGTGGTTGACGTCATGAAGGAGCACATCGCCGTCGCTGAGGCCAACCGCCTCGGCATCCCCGTCTTCGGCATGGTCGACACCAACTCCAATCCCGAGAACATCGACTTCGTAATCCCCGTCAACGACGACGCCTCCAAGAGCATCGAACTCGTGCTCGACACCGTAGTGGCCGCCATCGCCGAAGGCCTCCAGGAGCGCAAGATCGAGAAGCTCGACAACGAGGAGCCCGAAGAGGAAGAGGCAGCAGCCCCGGCCCCCGGCAAGCGCCGCCGCGTACGCCGCAACGAGAACGCCGAGCCCCGCCGCGAGGCCCGCGCCGAAGCCCCTAAGGCCGAAGAGCCCCAGGCTGAGGCTCCTGCCGAGGCTGCTCCCGCCGAAGAGGCTCCCAAGGCTGAGGCTTAAGCCCGCAGCCTGATTCACGGAAGGTGCCACACCGGCACCCCTCCACCCCAAAACCCATAAAAACAACGAACAATGGCAGTAAGCATAGAAGATATCAAGAAACTGCGTCAGATGACCGGCGCAGGCATGATGGACTGCAAGAACGCCCTGGCCGAGACCGGCGGCGACATCCAGGCTTCCATCGAGATCATCCGTAAGAAGGGCCAGGCTGTGGCCGCCAAGCGCGAAGACCGCGAGGCCGCCGAAGGCTGCGTACTCGCCGGCACCAACGGCGACTTCGCCGCCATCGTAGCCCTCAAGTGCGAGACCGACTTCGTGGCCCAGAACTCCGAGTATTCGGCTTCGGCCGAGGCCATGCTGGAGGTCGCCGTGAAGAACGACGCTGCCGACCGCGATGCGCTGATGGCTGCGAAAAACGCAGAGGGCCGCACCGTCGAGGAGATGGTGACCGAGAAATCGGGTCAGACCGGCGAGA
>OGLM01003230.1_pt1 | contig 13550 bp, 6 predicted proteins | sample 1572531 | NCBI WGS metagenome assembly OGLM01 (sample SAMEA2581909, study PRJEB24529) | metagenome | biome: Human gut stool | place: China | collected 2011 | reverse complement strand
ACAATGCCGGATTATTCATATTAAAAATACTTTGGATCACCGCAAATGCATGCTGTATTGTATCTGCACGGAAAAAAATCCAAGTAAAATCCACTAATATAAAGGTCACAAACATATAAACTATCATTAATGGCAAGCAATTTTTCTTCAGGTGTAAATTTTCTTTGATTTTATTTCTAAGAGGTGTAAAAATTGCTCCTATTACCTGATAAACACCATTCAGACCTCCCCATACAACATATGACCAATTTGCTCCATGCCAAAGACCGCTTACCAGAAACACGATCATAATATTTATATATTTTCTGATTTTTCCTTTTCTGTTTCCTCCTAATGGAATATAAAGATAATCTTTAAACCAGGAAGAGAGTGAAATATGCCATCTTCTCCAAAATTCTGCAACAGACTGAGACAGATATGGACTATTAAAGTTCTCCATCAATTCAAATCCCATAACCTCTGCAGCTCCAATTGCGATTGTGGAATATCCCGCGAAATCACAGTATATCTGAAATGCAAACAATACACTGGCTAAAAGTAAATACCTTCCATCATAAATGTCAACATTCGCATATACATTATCTACAAAGATTGCAATTCGGTCTGCAATCACCAATTTCAAAAAATATCCCCAAATCATTAGTAACAGTCCATCACACATTCTCCCATAATGATATGATTTCGGATTTCGCAGCTGATTCAATAAATTCTTTGAGCGTTCAATTGGTCCTGCTACAAGTTGTGGAAAAAAAGATACAAATAACGCGTATCGAAAGAAATTCTTTTCCGCCTCAATCTCTCTACGATACACGTCCACAGTGTATCCTAAAGCCTGAAATGTATAAAAAGAAATCCCTACTGGAAGTAATACATCTAACGATGTATTTACTGTCGGCAAACTCGTGTGATCCAATACTGCATTTATACTTTCGATTGTGAAATTAAAATATTTAAAGAAAAATAAAATTGCAAGATTAGCTACAATACATCCTACAACTACCCATTTTTTTGCCTCTATTTTTTCAGGGCGATTATCATTCAACCACTGAATCACTATACCACTTATGTAAGTAATTGCTGTAGACAATAACAACAATAATGCATACTTTGCATTCCACCCCATGTAAAAATAATAACTTGCAGTCAAAAGCCACAGATAACTTACTCTTTTGGGTAATAGGAAATAAACTACGACAACTATTGGGAAAAATACAAAAAAACTATATGAATTAAAAAGCATACCTTCTCCTACGTTATATATCTTTTATTTATATTGATACAAATACTTTTCTGGATTATCTAACATCTCATAATTTGTCATAAAAATCTCATTTAAAACTATTCTAAGTGTATTAATCCCACTTTTACCTTCAATATCCATCTCTTTTCCCTGATAATAAACACAGTTTAAAATATTCTGCATATAAGGTGTTTCTATAGTTGCGTCATACTCAGGCGTTCCGTAGCACTCCATCATATGATAAGGATAACGAACTCCATGATCAGATTGTATAATAATAGCATTTCTATCATTTTGTAAAATGCCATCCACTGCATTCTCCATACAGGCATTTACATACTTTAATTGATTTAAATAAAGACTCTTGTCTGCCCAATTGGATGTATTTCTATAATCAACTGCTCCCCCTTCCTCATTGATTACAAATGGAGGATGAGGACATGACACATACCCTATTGTTAAGGTGGGGTTCTCCTTATCAACCATTTTATAGCATGTCTGCATCGTATTTAATATATTTTTTAAATCTGATACATAATATTGTGTATCTGTACTGGTTTCAATTTGTTCTGCTTTATAATCTTTTATTAATTGAAAAATACTTTTTTGCAAAATATAGGTTGAAATTGTATCCACTACATCTGATGTTGCAATAACATTGCACCCATCTTCATCCAAAAACTGGGTATGATTTATCAAATTAATCGTATATCCATTCGTTTTAAAAATTTGATATAACTTAGGATTTTTCATATATTTTAAATTATTTGCTTCCAGTTCGTCTGGAGAAGCAACATACTCCAAATTTAATAAATTAGGTATATTTACTGTCGTAGAACATGACTCATAATTATGACTTGTTGTTGAAATATTAAACCCATTTTCCTCAATATGTTTTAAAAAGACTCTATTATCATAATTATAATACCGTTCCAGACCCTCTACCCCAGCATATTCATCACATATAAAAAAATATACATTTGGCTTTTCTTCAGACACATATTCTATATTCTCTGAATTTTCCACTTTTTGATAATTTAGTTTTGAACATATTGTTGGAAGCGCCACAAAAAAATTCATTGCAATTAGTACCAGAAAATTTATTCCAATCACATGATCTACTTTGCTTAAAAATACATTAAAATTAGTTAAGATAAAAAGTATTACATCACTGGCTAACACTGCCTTACCAGTATTCTTCATGAAAATAATACAAATTACAAACACTACTATCGCTAATGCCAAAAATTTTTCGAATGCAGGTAATGCATCAATAAGTTTTGCCTCATCGGCATTCTGGAAATACATAAATAAACATGGATACAAAATAACAAACGCTATTGTACTTATTGTAAAAATTTTTTATACTTCTTCTCATTTACTTTTACCTGTTTTGTTGCATATATCACTAAAATCCTGTACTTGCCTTAAAGCCTTCCGGTGCCGGCAGCATCTCATAATCAGTTCCAAAGTAAGTATTCAGTACCGTTCTCCATGTATTAATACTTGTCATACTTTCTATATCAAGCTTTTCACCCTTATAATAGACACAATTTAAAATATTCTGCATATATAAAGTCTCTACTGACGCATCATAGGCTTTGGCACCATAATGATCAACCTGCCAGTGCGGATATCTTGCTCCATGGTCAGACATTAGTATAATTAATGCATCCGGATCGTTTTTCTGAATATCCTCTACAATTCTTTCCATACATTTTGTAATATATTTGTATTGGTTAAGATATATGCTTTTATCTTTCCAATTTGTTTCATCCTCTTTCGCTATCCGATTACCATCTGCGTCAAATGTAAAATATTCATGTGGACATTCTGCATAAGCAAAAGTAAATGTTGGTTTACTATCACTCGTATAATCTGTAATATTTTCCATAATAGTCAACACATCACTCAGATTCGTATAATAATCATTGGAGTTTCCGCTTAATTTTTGTTTTCCCCAACTCACAAAAGAATCAACTTCACTCCAGATACCATTGTCAAGAACATAAGTAGATAAATTTTCTTTCTTCTGTTTATAATTTAAAACATTACAATTGGTATCTGAAAATGTATTCAAATGATTGACCATATTAATCTGATATCCATTATTGGCAAAGAGCTGATATAGATACGCATTCTCCGATCGCTCCATATTATCAATAGAGTAAATATCATCACTTGCTACATATGAGAGATTCAGAATATTGGGTACAATTGTAGATGTCCAAATAGACTCTGTGTTATGACTTCCATATGAAATATTAAATCCCCTCTGTGTAAGAAAATCTGAAAATTCCTGATTATCGTAATCATAATAGTGTTCAATATTCTCAAAACCCGCATATTCATCAAATAAAAAGAAATATACATTCGGCTTGTCTCCGGTAAATCTTTTTTCGGCAATATCATTTTCTTCCTGTGGGACAGCTGTCTTATTATTATTGGTTAATATCTGTGGAATTGAACTTATCAGGTTGAAAACTATGAGAACGAAAAACACAATTCCGAGAATTGTACAAATATTTTCCGGCTCATTTATTTTTCTTTTTATAACAGAGAATACTATCGTTAATATAACTGCAACAATCACAAAAAAATATGCTTTTCTCATACCCGGGATTATTTTTTTGATTGCTCCAAGAATCGTATTAAAATTCATAAAAAGAAGTAATGCTATCTCACTTGTTAAAAAAGCCTTTCTTATGTTTCTAAATAGTACACTAAATGCAACTAATAAAACTACTGCTAAAATCAAATTTTTCCCGATCGATGGTAAAATTTCTATAAAATGTCCCTCCGACATGTTCTGAAAATACATAAACATGCTCGGATATAAAATAATTGCGATCATCGAAATAAAGCATTTGACATTATTTTTAATTTTCATCTCTTTATCCTCTGTTTTATCAAAAGTTTGTCATCCTAATAATAAGAATCTACCATCGGAAAAATTTCATGTAATTCATTATCATATTGATACTGGATTGCACCAAGATTTCCATCATATTCGTATTTATAATAAATATTTGCTCCTCCCTGCATCCCATCGTATCTTTTCACATCCGGATATTCCGTATCATATGTTCTATCATAGAAAACACGATGTCGCACCTCATCCTGCTTAAACTCATGAAAACTCTTTCCAAAAGCAGAATGATCTTCTCCTAATAGCTCTACGATTGTTGGCACAAGTTCCTCATAGGTAATAGGCGCATTATTTTCCTGCATTACATCATGTGTCTCATGAGGTTCTTTCATAAAGAAAACAGGTTGGGCATTTCTACCTGTTCCATGATCCGTCATAATAATAATTGTGGAATCATCATAGGATCCCGATTCCTTAATCTGATTAATATACTCTTCTGCTAACAAAAAAATACCTTTTATAGTATCATCTCTATCTGGATCCTGCGCATATTGACAATTTGCATCATTAATAAATTCATGTCCACCATTTAAGTGATTCACAACAAAATAATTGCTGGAATCATCAATCGTCAGACCTTTTTCCATCATTGTATTGTAAAAATTCGGATTTGAATACTGCATCGTATTATTCGGATACGATACAATACTTGCATATTGTTCATTCTGTACATCAAATTTTGGTTTAAAATATTCCGGCATATATCGGTACAATGACATTTTCAGCATAGTTTTATATAAAAGAGGCTTATCAATTTCTCTTGCATCATCTTTTTCTATAATATTGTCCACTTTTCCTTCCGCAATTTCAAGACTATTACCTCCCGTCATAACTTCTGATAAATATGAAAATACATTCATCTTATAATTATGACTATGTAAAATATCAAAATATGCATTGGTTCTCGCATTGTCCCAACTTTGTTTAAAATAATCATTTACAGACAAACTCAGATCCAATGGATTTCCTGTCAAAATATGAATAAAAGATGGATATGTTCCATAATAATTGCAATCTGCATTGTTATAGTATGTGAAATCTTCTAACCCTTTTGTGATATCCGGATAAGTTGCTCTTGCTTCCTCAAACCATTCATTTGGCAAATTATCAAAAAGAAGTACAATAATATTCTCATTGGAAGAGATTGTAAACTGCTGCTCCATGTTTAAACAAAGTTCATTTTCAGCATAATGAAAAGCTCCATCATCTGTTGTCAGAAATAAGGAGCCGTATGCAACCAGCTGGACTAATAAAAGCACTGTTGTTGTAAGCTGTATTACCTTACTCCATTTCTTTTTGCAAACAAATGTGATGACAAATGTAATTGCAATTGCAGCTCCCCAAAAAACAGCATTCTTTATTACTCTGTCGGCATCTGGAATATACCCCTCTGCTGTCACACCAATCTGGTCAATCCCTTTATTTAAAAACATAACCTGAATATATCCGGCAATGGATAATCCCCAGACAACTGCTAATATAATTTTCCGAATTATTTCTGGGAAAAATACCAAAACAAATGCAATTATGATGGAAATGGTAAATCCAACCACAAAAAATAACCAACCGAATTCCCCATATACAACTCCCAACTCTGTATAATTACCAAAAAAGACTTCGGACGGACCAAAAATTCCAATCATAAAGATAAATAGAAAGACAGATTCCCAACATAAAAAAAATTTTTTCAAATATTCTTTTTTTTTCATTTTTGCACCTCATATAAAGTTAATAACTCATATCATTTTACATGATAACCCTGTGTATTTCAAGAATTTTCAACTGAATACTATCCCTTCCCTGTGTTCTATGCTATAATTGCATTCGTAATTTTTCAATCGAAATACATTTAATAAGAAAGAGGAAATTTATGTTAAAAAAAGCTGTTACACCTGGTTCTTTTCTTAAAAACTATTTATTTACACTTTTGATCGTATTTCTGCCATTGTTCATGTTTGGCGTTTTCGGACCGTCTGAGATTTTTTTCGGCAACTACAGTGAATTTGGTTTTATCTATAGGGAATTTGGATGGAAATTTCTGGGAATTTCTGTAGTCCTTGCGCTTTTTATCGCCCTAATCTTACAGATTGTTCCAAAATTTCCGCGAACACTGATTCTCTCCGTTTTATGGGGTTTTACCATTGCCGGGTATATTCAGACCATGTTTCTGAATAAAAATCTCGACCAGATTGGGGTATCTGCTGAAGGATATACAGCCAATGCTACACGGGTCATCCTGAATGCTTTATTCTGGCTTGTTATCCTGGCTGCATCTGTGCTTATCTGTGTTTTCAAAAAAGACCTTTGTACCCGACTGCTGACCGTAACCAGTAGTATTCTCCTTGGTATCCAGATTGTAGGATTTGTGTCTTTATTTCTTACAGCAGATGCTTCTGCAATGGCTTACAATGACACCGATGGAGAACTCTCCCTAAGCGGTGCCGGACAATATACACTCTCCTCTAATGAAAATATTATCCTGTTTGTTCTGGATAATTTTTCCAACACCTTCTGGGATGAAGCGCTCGCTTCCTACCCAGACATGACAGATTCTCTTTCTGATTTTACATACTATAATAATGCTGACTGTGCCTACTGGGGAACTTATCCATCACTTGCACATATGCTTACCGGTAATCCTCTGGATACCGGTCTTTCTGTAAACGACTGGTTAAACCAATGCTGGAATAACGATTCCACAAACACATACTATAAACTTCTCGAAAAACACAATTACAAAGTAAATCTGTACACTCCTGTGACCAGTCTTCTTACCGGGACCGATACTCTGGAATTACTTCAGGGGAAAATAGATAATGTAGGAACTGAATCTTCTTCAAGAGAGATTGACTATGAAAAACTCAATAAAACGATGCTGCAAATGTCCTGCTATCGTTTTTTACCTGAATATTTCAAACCTCAATTTGATGTAAATAATTCTCAATATACAAGCATTGTATCTTACCCAGACAATGAAATGATGTATTCCAACTATAGTTTTTATGAAAAACTGCAAGATACCGGATTAAGCCTTGATTCAGCATCCAACTATTTTACGATCCAGCATCTGAATGGCACGCATGAATTCGTCAACGACGAAAACTGCGCTTATGATCCTGATAATGCAACCTGCGCAACAACTGTAAAAGGTATTTTTACAATGCTTGATGCCTACTTACAGCAGCTTAAAGACCTTGGTATTTATGATAACTCAACGATTATCATTACCGCCGATCATGGTTCAGAAGCACGTTCACAGATGATTTTCTTTATGAAAGGAAAAAATGAAACGCACGACTCTATGCAGACAACGAATGCTCCAATCAGCCTGAATGATCTTGTTCCTACCATTGTGGAAGCTATAGGTGAAGATTATGCTCCATACGGTCAGAGTGTCCACGATTTTTCTGCTGACGAGTCCAGGGAACGCAGCGTTTACATCCGCGTAAGAGACGATGCATATCCTGCCGTCAAACGCTTCGATGGCGTGACCGAAGGCGGCATGAATGCTTATCATGTATATACTTATTATGGCACACTGAAAGACCTTGTCTTTCTTTATGACAATGGATATTATACGCCTGTACAGGTAATTGATTCCTATTTCTAATGATTACTTAAGGAGATTTTTATGTCATTTAACTCATCTGACTTTTTAATTTTTTTCCCGATTGTGGTATTGATATACTTTCTGATTCCACAAAAGCTGAAAAACTACTGGCTTCTGATTGCCAGCTACTATTTCTATATGTGCTGGAATGCCAAATATGCTCTGATCATTCTTTTTTCTACCATTGTGACATACCTTAGCGGTCTTGCATTGGATACGCTCCAGCAAAGATCTGCTGATCCGCTTATCACGCGGAAGAAAAAAATAGTTGTAGCTATTAGTGTTTTATTAAACCTGTCCCTGCTTTTTTATTTTAAATATATTAATTTTGCAATCGGAATTTTAGGGAATGCACTGTCCGTCTTCCATATACAGCTCAATCTTCCATCTGTCGATATTCTTCTTCCTGTCGGCATCTCTTTCTATACCTTTCAGGCACTGGGATATACGATTGATGTTTACCGTGGAAATACCTGTGCTGAAAAGAATTTTTTTCAGTATGCACTTTTTGTATCATTCTTTCCGCAGCTGGTCGCCGGTCCAATCGAACGTTCCAGCCACCTGCTGCAACAGCTTGCCACACCACATAAGTTTAATTCGGATGAAGCCAAAAGCGGTCTTTTACTGATGCTCTGGGGATTTTTCTTAAAAATTGTACTGGCTGACCGTATTGCAATCTTCGTTGACTGGGTTTACGGTGATTATCACACCTTTGGTGGATGGTATCTGATCGTAGCCACTGCACTTTTTGCCATTCAGATCTACTGTGATTTTGCCGGATACTCTATTATCGCTATGGGGGCTGCCCAGATTCTCGGTATCCGGTTAATGGAAAACTTCCAGTCTCCTTATCTGGCAGTTTCTGTTGCTGACTTCTGGAGAAGATGGCATATTTCCCTGACTTCCTGGTTCAGGGACTACCTCTACATTCCGCTCGGTGGAAGCAGATGCAGTAAATGGCGCAAATATATGAACAAAATGATTGTTTTCCTCGTAAGTGGTCTCTGGCATGGTGCCAAAATCTCATTTGTCGTGTGGGGTGGACTTAACGGTCTTTACCAGATCATCGGAGAGATCCTGCAGCCTTTGCGTGATAAACTTGTAAAACTTTTTCGCTTAAACCGCAATTCCATCGGACATAAAGCCGTTCATATTATAGTGACTTTTGTCCTGATTGATTTCACCTGGATATTTTTCCGCGCCAACAGTTTTTCAGAAGCACTCACGATTCTCTCACAGATTATCCATGTACATAATCCATGGATTCTCTTTGATGGATCGCTTTATAATTGCGGACTAAATTCCAAAAACTTCTGCTTTATGCTTTTATGTATTTTGTTACTTTTTGTAACGGATTATTTAAAACAGAAGAAAATATGTATCCGTGAAATTGTCGCCAGACAGGATGCCTGGTGCCAGGTTCTGATCATAGCATTTTCCGTTGTTTTTATTCTTGTATTCGGAATCTACGGGACTTCCTATGACGCATCCAAATTTATTTATTTTCAATTTTAGAGGTAAAAATAATGAAAAAAATAGTATGCTGCATCAGTTGTGCTGCCATCATTGGTATCTCCGTATTCTATGCCGGACGCCTTTTACAACCTAATTTTACAGTGGATGCTTTCCATGCAATAGAATCTTTTCATTCCATGCCTGAAAATTCATTCGATGTCATTGCCTGTGGCTCCAGCCATGTATATAAAGGATTAAATGTAAATGAAATGACAGAAAGATATGGATTCAGTGCTTATAATTATGGCTGTAACTGGCAATTTCTTAATACCACCACTTTGTTCTTTGAGGACGCCCTAAGAACACAATCTCCTAAAGTGATATTAATTGAAACCTTTAACGTAGACAAAGTTCATGAAGACACGGATCTCAATGGTGAAATTTATTACACAAAAGGCATTTCCGATTTTAAAGGAAAAAGAGAATATTTAGCCCAATGCTTTGGTAAGAATAAGGATCGTTACTTATCTTACTATATCCCATTACTTGCCTTTCACGAAAACTGGACAAACGTTAATTATTACAGTTTTGATTCCGGAACTTCCGTCGAAGAGTATCAGGCAGCGCATGGTTTTTCAGGCAGCGACCATATTGTTCCAACAGTGATCTCCAATCCAGCAACGTTCGAGCAGAAAGAGCTGCCTGATAGTTCTGTCAGATTATTAGATAAAATTGTAAACATCTGCAATGAAAATAATATTCGTCTTATCTTTTATACTGTTCCTTATGAGGGGGAATATAATTATTCAGATGCCATGGCCGAATATGCTGCTGCCAACAACTGCACTTACCTTAACCTGTTTGAACACATGGATGATGTCGGGCTCAACGGTGATACAGATTTTATGGATATCGAACACCTGAATATAAGCGGAGCAACCAAAGTTGCCGACTATCTTGGAGAATATATTGTTTCTCATAATCTGCTCTCTGAGACAGATTAAAAACTCTGTATTTATCATAAGGAGATTTATAATGAGCAAAAGAATTTCTATTTTACATTTTTTATCAAACTATATCATTGTGTTACTCCCAATATTTACACTCTGCGTGATGGGACCTACCGAAATATACTTTGGAAATTATAAAGAGTTAGGCTTTACTTATCAAGAATTCGGGTGGAAATTTTTATTTTTTTCATTTTTAATCACCACCTTATTAACCCTAATTCTTTCCTTTTTACCTGACAAAATTCAGAAATATTTTTTGTCTGTCATTTACTGGATTGGAATTGCAGGTTACCTGCAGACTATGTTTTTAAATAAACAGCTGGATCTGATGGGTGTAAGTGCAGAATCTTATTCGGCTACCCGGATGAAAACCGTTCTCAATGCTTGTTTATGGTTTGTTTTACTTGTTTTAATTTTGTTTTTTACCATGTATCCAAAAACAAAAATGCATAAAATATTATCAATAACAAGCGGCATTATCTTTGGCATGCAACTTGTCGGTTTTCTCTCACTCTTTCCAACCGCTGACGAAGCTGCTTTTTCTTATCCAACAGAAGAATTATGTCTTGACGGAAGTGAACAATATACCATTTCCTCGAAAGAAAATATTATATTATTTGTACTGGATAATTTTGCAATAGACTATTACACCTCTGCTGTTCAGACGTATCCGAAATTAACAGATCAGCTTAAGGATTTTACTTATTACTCAAATGCAGACTGCAATTATCACGGGACCTATCCATCTCTTGCGCACCTTATCACTGGGAATGAGTTAGATCCATCCCTTACCGTTGATGACTGGCTGACACAATGTTGGACAAATGACATAACAAATGATTACTTTTCCCTCTTAGAATCCGAAGACTATAAAGTAAATTTATATACACCTGTCACAAGTATCCTCACTGGCACAAACTCTTTGGAACTATTAGATGATAAAATCAATAATGTCACTTATAAATCCAATACCCGAATGATTGACTATTCGAAACTTTACAAAACAATGCTTTATATGTCGTGTTATCGCTTTATGCCAGAATACTTTAAACCAGCTTTTGATGTAAAAAATGAGACTTATACATCCATCGTAAGCTACCCTGAAAATGCAGTCCAACATGCTAATTATGATTTTTACAGCAATTTATTATCCACTGGACTGACATTAGACAATTCCTGTAATTATTTTACTATCCAGCATTTAAATGGAACGCACGAATTTACCACAAATGAATTTTGTGAATATGATGAGCAGAATTTATCCTGCGAATCTACTGTCAAAGGTATTTTTACAATGTTGAATGTGTACATAGAACAATTAAAAAAACTGGGTGCCTATGATAATTCTACTATCATTATTACCTCTGATCACGGCACAATCGACCGTCCACAAATGATTTTCTTTATAAAAGAGAAAAATGAAACTCATAAAATGATGCAGGAAACATCCGCTCCTATTACCTTAAATGAATTAGTCCCTACTATCGTGGAATCTCTCGGTAAGGACTATTCAGAATTTGGTTCAAGTATTCATGATTTTAATGACGGTGAACTGCGTGAACGTACCGTTTATATTCGCGATTTTGATGAAAGTAAACCACCTGTGCCATGCTACGATGGTCTCCGAGATGGAAAAGTCAATGCTTATCGTGTCTATACTTATACTGGCGGTGAAGCCGAATTTGTAAATGCACTTTACGGTGACGATGTTATCACTATCCCAATGATTGATTCTTATTTTTAATATTTATGTAATAAAATTACGAAATGGAGTCTTAAATGAACACAAAAAAAACTTTATTACTTTTTTTATCCAATTTTATTATTATCTGCTTTCCAATTTTTATACTCTTTGTTATGGGACCATCTGAAATATTTTTTGGCAATTATAAGGAATTTGGATTTGTCTATCAGGAATTTGGGTGGAAATTCTTGATTTTTGCATTTTTAATCTCCTTCATTTTCATGCTTCTTATTTCATTCTTTCCAGACAAACTCAGAAAATATATTCTTTCTGTTTTCTGGGGAATCGGAATTGCCGGATATATCCAGACAATGTTTTTAAACCGTCATCTGGAACAAATAGGTGTCCGTGCAGAAGCATACACCGCATCACCTTCAAAAATAATTGTAAATTGGATTATTTGGACAACTATCATTTTGGGAGCTTTGCTGTTTGCAAAATTTCAACAGAATATCTTCAAAAAAGTAATGTTAACATCCTCTCTCATTATTCTGGGGATGCAATGTGTTGGATACATCTCACTTTTCCTCTCCGCAGATAAATCCGCCTTTACATACTACAGTGACAAGGACGAACTTATACTGGATGGAAGTAAGCAATTTACCGTATCCTCAAATGATAACATTATCTTATTTATTCTGGATAATTTTTCCAGCACTTACCTTGCATCTGCCGTTGAAAAATATCCGGATTTAAAAGATTTTCTGCATGATTTCACTTATTACAATAATGCCGACTGCAATTACCATGGAACCTATCCATCACTACCGCATTTACTAACAGGAAACGATTTAGATCCTTCGTTATCTGTTGATGACTGGTTAGAAGATTGTTGGACAAATACTACTACAAACGATTATTTTTCTATTTTATCTCATGCCAATTACAAAGTAAATTTATATACTCCAACGACATCTATTCTGACAGGTAATCATTCTCTGTCGCTTCTTGACGGAAAAATTAGTAATATAACTACAAAACAAAGTTCTATTTGCATTGATTACCATAAACTGTATAAGACAATGTTCTATATGTCCTGCTATCGCTTTATGCCAGAATATTTCAAATCCTTTTTTGACGTATCAAATGAAACATATACCACTATTGTATCTTATCCTGAAAATACTATTTTACATGCGAACTATGATTTTTATAATCATCTCATAGAAAATGGTCTGACAACTGATTCCTCTGGTAATTATTTCATAATTCAGCATTTAAATGGGACACATGAATTCACAACCGATGAAAATTGCCAGTTTGATGCTCAGAATGCGACCTGCCAGTCAACCGTTAAAGGAATTTTCACTATGCTTGAAGCTTATTTGAACGAATTAAAAACACTAGGCGTTTATGATGATTCAACTATTATTATCACCTCTGATCATGGTGACGTTGAATATCCACAAATAATCTTTTTCATCAAGGAAAAACAGGAATCCCACGAATTACTTAATGGTACCAATGCTCCTATTACTTTAGACGAACTTGTTCCAACCATCGTTCAATCGCTTGATAAAGATTACAGTGAATTCGGATATAGTATACATGATTTTTATCCC
>OGLM01003225.1_pt1 | contig 13568 bp, 10 predicted proteins | sample 1572531 | NCBI WGS metagenome assembly OGLM01 (sample SAMEA2581909, study PRJEB24529) | metagenome | biome: Human gut stool | place: China | collected 2011 | reverse complement strand
TTTATGTCATCACACGATGAAACACTTACCCGTGGCGATGAGAACACAATGCTTTACAATGCGGCTGCATTCCTCCTTCTCCCGGGCGGAATTCAGATTTTCTACGGTGACGAAACCAACCGTCCTCTCTATCCCGGCGTTGCATTTGACGGTTACGGCGGATCGGGTCACGCACTCAGAAGTGATATGAACTGGAACGACATGGACAAAACTCTTCTTGCTCAGTGGCAGAAGGTTGGTCAGTTCCGTAACAAGCACGTATCTATCGGTGCCGGCGCAAATGTTAAGCTCTCTGCTACAAGCGGTGTTGCTTTCGGCCGTACATACGATAAGAACGGCGTAACAGATCAGGCAGCTGCAGTAATCGGCTGTAACAAAAATTCAAGCGTAACTGTTGATGTTTCAACTCTTTGGGAAGACGGCAGTTATATAATCAATACTTATGACAACTCATCTTCAGTTGTTACTGACGGTAAGGTAACTTTCAACAGCGGTGTAAACGGCACAATCCTTATGGAAAATGCTGACGGTCAGCCGCTTGTATCAATCACAGGCGAGCCGAAGTTCTACGGCACAGAGCAGGTTACTGTTTCTCTCAAGGAATGCGACAGCGCAAAGGTTTCTGTTGACGGCGGTAACAAGTTTGTTGTTAAGGACGGCGACACATTCACAATCGGTCAGACAGCTTACAAGAACGATACAATCGAAGTAACTGTTGAAGCTACAAACGACAAGGCAACCTCAGAGGCTAAATTCACATTCCTCAAGCTCGGCGAAAACGACGAAAAGCCTACAACCAGCCCGACACAGAGCACAACTGTTCCCGGTCCGACAGCAAGTCAGACATCAAAGCTTACAATCAAGAGCACAGCAGGCGCTCCGAATGTTTACGCTTGGACAGGTGCAAGCACAGCACTCAACGGTGCATGGCCGGGTCAAAAGGCAGCAGCCGTTTCAGGTCAGGCAAACACATATGAACTCACACTTCCTGTTTCAGCCGACAAGTCATTCAACGTTGTTCTCAACAACGGCAGCGGCACACAGTCAGGCGATATCACAGGCCTTTATGACGGTGCTGTTCTCGAAATCCAGAACGGCAACTACACATCAGTTAAGACAGTAACCAACGGTAATCAGCAGGGAGGCGGCGGCGATCCAGAGCCTGCAGAGGGTTCTGTTTCCGTAACCATCAAGCCTTACAGCCCATCTGCAAGCTACAAAATCTATGCTTGGAATGATACACAGAAGCTCACAGGCACATGGCCGGGCGTTGCTCTTACAGAAAAAGATTCTGACGGCAACTATGTTGTTAAGTTCGATAATGTTGACGAAGTAAGCATTATTCTCAGCAGCGGTTCAGGTCAGACAGCAGATATCACAGGCGTTAGAGACGGCGCTACAATCGAAATTACAAACGAAGGTTGTACAACATACAAGCTTACATCAAAGCCAATCGTTGTTTCACCTTATGAATCACTCAAGAAAGAAGCAAGAAAGATTCTTGCTATGACAGCATCAGACTACACAGCAGAGAGCTGGGCAAATGCTCAGAAGGTTCTCAAGTCAGCCGAGGCTATGATTAAAGCAGGCGAAGACGCTACAACAGCTGAAGCTATGAATGCTATGATTGCAGACCTCAAGTCAGCTCAGAAGGCACTTGTACTTGCTCCTGCAACACTTACATATGCCGTTGCAGGCAAGAGCGTTGTATCAGGTGTTACAGCCAGCGCTGCAAAGGTAACTGTTACAGTTGACGGTAAGACATATACTGCTACTGCAGACGATGTAACAGGTGCATTCACAGTTGCAACATCAGCTCTCAAAACAACAAGCACAATCAAGGTTGACGCAACAAGAAACGGCGTAAACGGCACATACTCATATGCTATGAAGAACGGCGACATCAAGAGCGGCATTGTTCCGACAAGTCCGATCCCACCGACACAGCCGACAACTTCAGCTCAGCCAACCACAGCTAAGCCGACAACAGCTCAGCCGACAACAGCTCAGCCTACAACACAGCCGGCTACACAGCCGACAACTCAGCCTGCGACAGAGCCTACAACTGCTCCTTCACAGACACTCACAGTAAATGCAACATCCAACTACTTCGGTTCTGCAACAAAGACCGAGGGCAAAGTGGGCGACAAGGTAACAGTTCTTTACAAGCTCAATGCAAATATGGGTATCGTTGACGGTCAGTGGACTGTTAAGTATGACACAAGCAAGCTTAAGTTCAGTATGGCAGACAACAAGGCTGACGGTAGCCAGACAATTATGCCGAGCCAGTCAAACCTTGTTTACAATGCTTATAACAATGTAATTAAGGGTAACTTTACTAACCCACAGAATCCTACAAAGTACAACGGTGACACATACATTTCACTTACTTTCCAGATTATCGGTACAGGCAGTGCGAGTGTATATCTTGACACAGAGTATCTTACAGTAGGCTATGTTGTAAACAACAAGCTTCATCAGCAGTCAATTGTTGACAACAGCAAGGTTCGTGATATATCAGGCATTGCAGGCTTTGAAAATGTTAAATTAGATGCAACAACTGCATTCGCAAGCGGTGTTCTCCTCGGCGATGTTGATATGGACGGCAAGATTACAGTTGCCGATGCAACACTCGTTCAGAAGTATGTCACAGAGCATCTTGCATTCACAGATCAGCAGTTCACAGCAGCAGATGTTGATAAGAACGGCATACTCACAGTTAAGGATGCTACTCTCATTCAGAAGTTTGTATCTCACCTTATCAGCAGCTTTGATTAAGCTGAATAAAATTTGATATATCGTTCCATTTAGTCGATATTACAGGGAATGCCCCTCACATTATGTGAGGGGCATTTTCCATTGCGCATTTTTCAAAAAAGGCAGACAACCGTGTGATTGTCTGCCTGATTCTGTATATGAAATTTTAAGTTCCGATTACTTTTTTACAAGAACCTTTGTGATTTCGCTGATGTACATTTTGTGGAAATCATTGTTATACCACTTGTCAACGCTGTCGTGGTCTGTAATGCTCTCGGCATTAAGATCCTGAGCATACATTTTTTTACATTCGAGAACAAGCTTTGCCTCTTCAAAATATACAGAGCCGTTTTCGGTGAATGCAGGAGTAAGACTTGTTTCCTTTACCTTGTCATAATCCTTGCCGCTCTTTGAGCCGCAGAACTTGAGGACATCTCTGTACTTTTCGTCAAAAAAGCTCATTGTATAGCGGTCGCCGTTCTCCATAAACGCAAATGTATATCTCTGCGGACGAATAAAGGTGAATACAACGGGCTTACCCCACATAATGCCGACACCGCCCCAGCTTATCGTCATTGTGTTGAACTTTTCTTTGTCACCTGCCGTAACAAGCGCCCAGTCGTCACCGATAAGCTTAAACGGACTTTCAACAATTTCTTTCGGATTTATCTCTTTAAATGCTGACATATAAATCTTCCTTTCAACAATTGTGTTTTGTTTTATATAATAATATGCTTTTAAAATGTTATTTTGAATAAACTGCATCATTTTTTGCAAGAAGATAAACACAGTATTGGTTCATACTTATACCCTCTTTTTTTGAATGTTCGGCAAGTGAGCGGTGCAGACTTTTCGGGATTCTCAACTTAAACTGTCCCGAATATTCTTCAAGGCTGTCGGGTTCGTGAATTACAATTCCGCTCTCAAAGGCGGCTTCAAACCAAGCTTTTTTAGCGTTCTCTGCATTTGCAACAGCCGATTCAATCGTATCACCGCAGGTTATGCAGCCGGGAAGTTCGGGAAACGATACAACAAAACCGCCCCTGTCCTTGTCCTCAACAATTTCCATACGATATGACATCGCAAGATAATCGTTAAGAGCTTTCATCATCTTCCGCCTCACTTTCTGCAATTTATCTTAGTGCCTGTTTTCGTATTTTTTAATAATATTATATATGGTATCGCATATGGTGTCAACCGGTTTTAAAGTAAATTTAGCGGCTTTTACAAAATGAAAAATATGCAAAAAGGTTGTATATATATGTATGAATATGCAAAAACAAATGAATAAAGTGAATATTCATTTTTTGTGAATATATGCATTCTTCTGAAAATGAACGCCGAAAGCTACACGGTAATCGCCAAAAATACCGATAATACAGCGATAAAGCGACAGATTTCGGTCAAATTGCACCCCAAAATACAAATTTGAAAAAACATTGAATATTTATTCAAAAAACACTTGATTTTTTGAAAACAGAGTGTATAATGTAAGAGTAATAAAAATTAAAGCAAAGGAAACACCGACAAAATGTGTTCCAAAATTCTGGAGGAATTAAAAATGGCTGACAATAAGATTAAAAAGGTAGTTCTTGCATATTCAGGCGGTCTTGATACTTCAATCATCATTCCGTGGCTTAAAGAAAACTACGACAACTGCGAGGTTATCGCTGTTTCGGGTGATGTTGGTCAGGGTACAGAGCTTGACGGTCTTGAAGAAAAGGCTATCAAAACAGGCGCATCAAAACTTTACATTGAAGACCTCAACAAGGAATTTGTTGACGAATATATCATTCCTACAGTAAAAGCAGGTGCTGTTTACGAGGGCAAGTACCTCCTCGGCACATCTTTTGCCCGTCCTATCATCGCCAAAAGACTCGTTGAAATTGCAAAGGCAGAAGGCGCTGACGCAATTTGCCACGGCTGCACAGGCAAGGGTAACGATCAGGTTCGTTTTGAGCTTGCTATCAAAGCTTACGCTCCTGATATGAAGATTATCGCTCCTTGGAGAACATGGGAATTCAAGAGCCGTGAGGACGAGATTGAATATGCTGAAAAGCACAATATTCCGCTCAAGATTAACCGTGAAACAAACTATTCAAAGGATAAGAACCTCTGGCACTTGAGCCACGAAGGTCTTGATCTTGAGAATCCTGCAAATGAGCCGATGTACAATAAGGAAGGCTTCCTTGAACTCGGTGTTTCACCTGAGCAGGCTCCCGATAAGGCAGAGTATGTAACTCTTACATTTGAAAAGGGCGTTCCCACAAAGCTTAACGGCGAGGCTATAGACAGCGTTGAACTCATTAAGGAACTCAACAAAATCGGCGGCAGAAACGGTGTAGGTATCACAGATATCGTTGAGAACCGTCTTGTCGGTATGAAGGCTCGTGGTGTTTATGAAACTCCGGGCGGTACAATCCTCTATGCTGCTCACGCAAAGCTTGAGGAAATCTGCCTTGACAAGGACACACTTCACTACAAGCAGAATGTTGCAAATGCTTTTGCAGAGCTTGTTTATGACGGCAAGTGGTACACACCTCTCCGTGAGGCTCTCTCCGCTTTTGTTGACAGCACTCAGGAGTATGTAACAGGTGATGTAAAGCTCAAGCTCTATAAGGGCAATATCATTGATGCAGGAGTTACAAGCCCGTATTCACTCTATGATGAGGAAATTGCTACATTTGATGAGGATCAGGTTTATGATCAGAACGACAGTGCAGGCTTCATCAACCTCTTTGGTCTTCCAATCAAGGTTCGTGCAAAGAAAGGCCTTATCAAATAATTAAATCTTTGATTTGCATACATAATCGGGGGCAGGGAATTTCTCTGCCCCGATAAGTGTTTATTACACCTTTTTATTTTTATGCGATTTTATGCGTTTAATCCCTATATTTTGGTGCAAAGAAAGCCGTTTGTCAATTGTAGCGGCGTTCAGCGAACGCCAATCGTTTTGGTCGTAAAACCAAAACGAACAGATGTGAATATATAATTGCATAACAATAAGCAGATGAATTGAATTAAGTCGAAACGATTGTACAATCGTTTCGATTGGCAATCACTGATTGCCGCTACTGTATGGCAGTCGATTTGCCCATACAATCTATATGTAAGGAGAAAATAATAATGCAGCTTTGGAAGGGACGCTTCAAAAAGGAGCTTTCAAAAACTACTAACGATTTTAACAGCTCGATTTCATTCGACAGCAGAATGTACAAAGAGGACATCGAGGGCAGCATTGCCCACGCAACAATGCTCGGCAGATGCGGCATTATTAAAGAAGAAGAAGCAAACGATATCGTAAAGGGTCTTAAAGGCATTCTTGCGGACATCGAAAACGGTACTCTGCACATTGATCCGGAGGCTGAGGACATTCACACCTTTATCGAGGGTGAGCTTACCAAAAGAATCGGCGACAACGGCAAAAGACTTCACACTTCAAGAAGCCGTAACGATCAGGTTGCAGTTGATATCAAGCTTTACCTCAAAAAAGAGGTTGTCAATGTAAAGAATCTCGTTGTAGGTCTTATCAAGGTTATTGCCGACAAGGCTGAAAAGTACAGCGAAACCGTTATGCCGGGTTACACTCACCTCCAGAGAGCACAGCCGATTACCTTCGGACATCATCTCCTTGCTTACGGTGAAATGCTTTTGAGAGATGTTTTAAGACTTGAAGACTGCCTTAAAAGAATGGACGAAATGCCGCTCGGTTCATGTGCGCTTGCAGGCACAACATATCCGATTGACAGAACAATCACAGCCGAACTCCTCGGTTTTGACAGAATTACAAACAACTCTCTTGACGGTGTTTCCGACAGAGATTACTGCATCGAATTTGCATCGGTGCTTTCGATAATTATGGTTCACCTTTCAAGATTTTCAGAGGAAATCATTATGTGGTGCAGTTGGGAATTCAAGTTCATTGAGCTTGACGATGCTTTTTCAACAGGATCATCAATTATGCCGCAGAAAAAGAACCCCGATATCGCAGAGCTTGTTCGTGGTAAGAGCGGCAGAGTTTTCGGCGACAATATGACGCTCCTCACAATTATGAAGGGTACTGCACTTGCATACAACAAGGATATGCAGGAGGACAAGGAGGCTATTTTTGACGCACTCGACACGGTTAAAATGTGCCTCACAGCCTTTACTCCCATGCTCGACACAATGCGTGTCATTCCCGAAAATATGAGAAAAGCCGCAGCAGGCGGTTTCATCAACGCAACAGACTGTGCCGACTGGCTCACAAAGAACGGTGTTCCGTTCAGAGATGCCTACAAGGCAACAGGCGAACTCGTTGCAAGATGTATTGAACTCGGTACAGACCTCGAAAATCTTCCAATGGACGAATACAAAAAGGTTTGCGATGTGTTCAACGATGATGTTTACAGCGCAATTTCACTTGAACGCTGTACAAACGAGCGTACAGTATTCGGCGGCCCTGCATCGGCAAATGTAAAGGCTCAGGCTAAGCGTGTTGCAGAAATCGCAGAAAAGCTGTAATTGCAAATCCGTAGGGGCGGATGGGAACATATGCTTTGTGCAAAAAGTGAACGGCCGTATTCAACACATACAGGCAAAGATTGATATAAATTTACAATAGATTAGGTGATAGCAATGAAAATAAAAGCAGGTATTGTCGGTGCAACCGGCTATGCAGGTGCGGAGCTTGTAAGGCTTCTTACCGCTCATCCCGAGGCTGAAATTTCGGCAATCAGCTCTGTTTCCTTTGAGGGCGACAAGCTGAGCGATGTTTATCCGTCTTATACATTTTTGAACGATATGGTTTGTGAAAATCAGGACGCTGTTGTTGAAAAGAGCGATGTTATCTTCGCCGCTCTCCCACACGGTCTTTCACAGGAGCTTGCCGCAAAGTGCATTGATGCGGGCAAGGCATTCATCGACCTCGGCGCTGACTTCCGCCTTGAAAGCGAAGAAGAATACACCGAATGGTACGGCGGAACTTTCCTCGACAAAAAACTTCACGAACAGGCAGTTTACGGACTTCCTGAATTTTTCAGAGATAAAATCAAGGGCAAAAAGCTTGTTGCGAATCCGGGTTGTTACACAACCTGTTCACCGCTCGCAATTGCTCCTGCAATTGTAAACGGACTTGTCGGCACAAAGGGTATCATTTGCGACTGTAAAAGCGGCGTTACGGGTGCCGGCAGAAAGCCAAATCAGGGCAACCACTATCCCGAACTCAACGAAGGATTCCACGCTTATAAGGTTGCAAGCCACCGCCACACTCCCGAAATTGAGCAGACTCTTTCAAAGCTTTCGGGCGAAAAGGTTATTATCACCTTTGTTCCGCACCTTCTCCCCGTAAACCGTGGCATTCTCGCAACTGTTTATGCCGACATCAAAGACGGTGTAACCTTTGAACAAATCAGAAAGGCTTATGAGGACTTTTACAAGGACGAATTTTTTGTAAGACTTCTTGATGACGGCAAATGTGCCGACATTCACAATATCAAATATTCTAACTTCTGTGATGTTTCAATTCATCACGATAAGAGAGCAAACAAGCTCGTTGCCTGTGCCGCAATCGACAACATGGTCAAGGGTGCCGCAGGTCAGGCTATTCAGAATATGAACATCATCTTCGGACTTGACGAAAAAACAGGTTTGGTAATCGTTCCGCCTGCATTTTAAGGGTGAATATCTATGGAAATCAAGTATATTGAAAACGGCTCGGTCACTTCCGCAAAGGGCTTTACAGCCAACGGAATTTGTGCCGGAGTCAAAGCATCTAACACAACTAAAAAAGACCTTGCACTCATTTACTGCGACAAGGTTTGCAACAGTGCGGCTATCTTTACAAAGAACCTTGTAAAGTCCGACACTATATATGTTACTAAAAAACACCTTGAAAACGGTACAGCTCAGGCTGTTGTCGTAAATTCAGGCAATGCAAATGCCTGTAACCCTGACGGCTATGAAAAGGCTGAGAAAATGTGCAGTCTTGCCGCAGACGCTCTCGGTGTTGACGAAAACGATGTAATCGTTGCATCAACAGGTGTTATCGGTCAGCCTCTCCCGATTGAACCCATTGCAAGCGGAATTGAAAAGCTCAAAGGCACGCTTGCAAAGGACGGCGGAACCTCCGCCGCAGAGGCGATTATGACAACCGACACCGTGAAAAAGCAGTGGGCTGTTGAAACTGTTCTTGACGGCAAAAAGGTTACAATCGGCGGTATTGCAAAGGGCAGCGGTATGATTCATATTAACATGGGTACAACTCTTTCATTTGTAACAACCGATGCGGCAATTTCTTCCGAAATGCTCAAATCCGCACTTATCGAAGCCGCTGATGTCAGCTATAATATGGTAAGCGTTGACGGTGACACCTCAACAAACGATACCCTTGCAATTATGGCATCGGGTTATGCAGGCAACAAGGAAATCACAGAGAAGAACGATGATTACAAAACCTTTACAGCCGTTCTTACCGATGCATTCAAAAAGGTTGCAAAGAAGCTTGCAAAAGACGGTGAAGGTGCAACAAAGCTCCTTATCTGCAAGGTTGACGGTGCAAAAGACGATAAGAGCGCAAAGATTATTTCAAAGAGCATCATCTGTTCAAGTCTTGTAAAGGCGGCAATGTTCGGGGCTGACGCAAACTGCGGAAGAATCCTCTGCGCAATCGGCTACAGCGGTGCCGAAACAGATGTTAAAAAAATTGATGTTTCATATAAATCCGCAAAGGGTGAAATCCTTGTTTGCAAGAACGGCAACGGTCTTGTGTTTGATGAGGACAAGGCTAAGGAAATTTTACTCGAGGACGAAATTGAAATTCTCGTAAAATTAGGTGACGGCAATGCATCTGCCGAGGCTTACGGTTGCGACCTTACCTATGATTATGTAAAAATCAACGGTGACTACCGCACATAATATGTGATTTGATTGTGTGAGCGGAAATCAACTACATAAAGGATTGAAGAAAATGGATGTTTCAAAGAGAGCCAAGGTACTTATACAGGCAATGCCCTATATCAAGAAATATTCGGGCGAAACAATTGTTGTAAAATACGGCGGAAACGCTATGATAAACGAAGAACTTAAAGCGGCAGTTATGAGCGACCTCGTTCTTATGCAGCTTGTCGGAGTCAATGTTGTGCTTGTTCACGGCGGCGGACCAGAAATCAATGCAATGCTCAAAGCCGTTGGCAAGGAAAGCAAGTTTATCAACGGTATGAGAGTGACCGACAAGGAAACTATCGACATTGTTCAGATGGTGCTTGCAGGCAAAGTCAACAAGAGCCTTGTTCAGCTCCTCGGCAGTCACGGCGGTAAGGCTATAGGACTTTGCGGTCTTGACGGCAGAATGCTCATGGCTGAAAAGCTTGTTACAGGCGCAGACCTCGGCTATGTGGGCGAGATTAAGGAGGTTAACCCCGAACCGCTCAACAATGCTCTTTCAAGCGGTTATATTCCGATTGTTTCAACCGTCGCAGGCGGTTATGACGGCAATGTATATAATATTAACGCAGACATTGCGGCATCGCAGATTGCCGCTAAAATCGGGGCAAAAAAGCTCATTCTTATGACAGACATCAGAGGACTTCTCCGTGATGTTCACGATGAGGATTCACTCATTCCCGTTGTCAATGTCAGCGAAGTTCCTATGCTCAAGCGTGACGGCATCATCAGCGGCGGTATGATTCCCAAGATTGATTGCTGTGTTGAGGCAGTCCGCAGCGGTGTAAACCGTGCCCATATCATTGATGGCAGAATCGAACATTCAATCCTGCTCGAGCTTTTCAGCGATGAAGGTATCGGTACAATGTTTTATTGATTTATGAGTGACAGATTGCCAAGCAGAAAGAAAATCCGTTTTGAAAATTATGAAAACTGTGTATCCAAATTTGCACGCAATGCGTGCAATCCGTACGCAACACATATGGGTAAGTGACCGCAGTTCGCCGTGTGGGCGGATAATATCCGCCCCTACAGAATTGTGCAAATGGTAGCTATGCTACGCTCGGGTATGGATAGTTTCTAATTTATCAAACTGTCTACACGAACGGGGGACGGCGACTCGCCGTGCGGGCGGATGATATCCGCCCCTACAGATTAGATTTTGGAGGGTGCAATGATTATACGAGAAATGACAATTGATGACTATGACGAGGTTTATAGGATGTGGCAGATTACCACAAAGCGTGCGCTCTCTAAGGCTGATGAAAAAGATCAGATGGAGCGTTATCTCAAGCACAACGCCGGTATGAGTCAGGTTGCCGTGGTTGACGGAAAAATTGTCGGAACCGTGCTTGCAGGTCATGACGGCAGACGGGGATTTATCCACCATATGGCTGTTCTGCCCGAATTCAGACGAAAGAAAATCGGTCACGCTCTTGCACAGACCGCTATCCAAAAAATCCGTGAACAAGGCATCGACAAAACTCACATTTTCTGTTATCAGAACAACGAAACAGGTCAAAGCTTCTGGCGTGATTTCGGCTTTGAAAAGCGTGAGGATGTTTTTGTTTACTCCTTCAGCAACGATAAAATATGAAAGGCTGTGACTAATTTGACTGTAAAAGAGAAAGATTTAAAATATATTATGCACACATACGGTCGCTACGATGTTGCTCTCAAAAGTGCAAAAGGCGTTACCGCATATGACGAAAACGGCAAAAAGTACATTGATGTTTCATCGGGTATCGGTGTAAACAGCCTTGGCTATTGCAATGACGGCTGGGTTGAGGCTGTTTCAAAGCAGGCAGGCACAATTCAGCATATGTCAAACTATTTTTACTGTTCACAGGCAAGTGACCTTGCCGAAAAGCTTTGCACACTTACAGGTCTTTCAAAGGTCTGCTTTGGCAACAGCGGTGCAGAGGCTAACGAATGTGCAATCAAAATTGCCCGTAAGTACAGCTTTGACAAGTACGGCGAGGGCAGAAATGAAATCGTAACGCTTAACAATTCCTTTCACGGCAGAACTGTTACAACTCTTGCCGCAACAGGTCAGGATGTTTTTCATAACTATTTCTTCCCGTTTACAGAGGGCTTTAAGTACGCAGACGCAGACGATATGGACGCTCTGAAAGCAGTTGTTTCAGACAAAACCTGTGCAGTAATGCTTGAACTCATTCAGGGCGAGGGCGGTGTAAATATCCTCGATCCCGAATATGTAAAAGAACTTGTTAAGTATTGCAACGACAACGATATTCTCGTTATTGTCGATGAGGTTCAGACAGGCGTCGGCAGAACAGGCAAGCTGTTTGCTCATCAGAATTACGGTATTCTCCCAGACCTTATGACGGTTGCAAAGGGGCTCGGCGGCGGACTTCCTATCGGTGTTTGTATGTGCGGTGAAAAGCTCAAGGATGTTATGTCACCGTCAACTCACGGCACAACATTCGGCGCAAACCCTGTTGTTTGTGCAGGTGCAAACTATGTTCTTGACACAGTTGCAAATGACGAATTTCTTGCCGAGGTTGAGAAAAAAGGTCAGTATTTTGAGGACAAGCTCACAAAAATTGACGGCGTAAAGAGCGTTCGCAGAATGGGACTTATGATTGGTATTGAGCTTGAAAAGGGCGATGCACACGATATTGCAATCAAATGCGTTGAAAACGGCTTGCTTATTATCACGGCAAAAGATTTGCTCCGTATGCTCCCACCGCTTGTTATTGATTACAATGAAATTGACGAGGCGATTAATATACTCGAAAAAACAATAAAGGAGAACAACTAATGAAACACTTACTTAAACTTGAGGATTGGTCAACAGAAGAAATTATCAACACACTTAACCTTGCCGATCAGCTTAAATATGAGCAGAAACACGGCATTGAGCATAAAATTCTCAAGGGCAAGTCTCTTGGTATGATTTTTGAAAAGTCAAGCACCCGTACCCGTGTTTCATTTGAGGTTGGTATGACACAGCTCGGCGGTTATCCGCTTTTCCTCTCATCAAATGACCTTCAGATTGGCAGAGGCGAGCCTGTTGAGGATACAGCCCGAGTTCTTTCCCGTTTTCTTGACGGTATTATGATTCGTACCTTTGAGCAGAAAGAAGTTGAGGCTCTTGCAGAGTACGGTTCAATCCCGATTATCAACGGTCTTACAGACTATTGTCACCCATGTCAGGTGCTTGCAGACCTTATGACAATCCGTGAATTCAAGGGCAAGCTTGAAGGACTCAAGATGTGCTTTATCGGTGACGGCAACAACATGGCAAACTCTCTGATCGTGGGCTGCCTGAAGGTGGGCATGTCCGTTTCCATTGCCTGCCCGGACGACTATCAGCCGGACAAGGAGGTACTGGACTTTGCGGCACAGTACGGCGACAAATTCCAGATGACCAATCAGCCGCTGGAAGCTGCAAAGGATGCCGATGTGGTAATCACAGACGTATGGGCTTCTATGGGACAGGAAGGCGAAGCCGAAAAGCGGAAGAAGGCATTCCACGGCTATCAGATCAACGATGAAGTTATGGCACAGGCACACGACGACGCAATGGTACTCCACTGCCTGCCGGCACACCGGGAAGAGGAAATCACCACAAAGGTATTTGAATCCCATGCCAACGAAATCTTTGAAGAGGCAGAAAACCGCCTGCACGCACAGAAGGCTGTTATGGTAAAGCTGATGGCATAAATCCGCCAAAGGGGAGAGGAGGATGCTTCCATGTTTTGCAGAAAGTGCGGCTGTCAGAATCCGGTGAATGCCAGATTCTGCCGGAAGTGCGGCATGGCAATCCAGCAGAGGACAGCCGCAATACCGAATCGGACCTATGTTCCAGTTCCGAACAGGATGCAGACTCGAACAGGCAACAGGAAAAAGGCATGGCAGATTGT
>OGLM01003216.1_pt1 | contig 13612 bp, 15 predicted proteins | sample 1572531 | NCBI WGS metagenome assembly OGLM01 (sample SAMEA2581909, study PRJEB24529) | metagenome | biome: Human gut stool | place: China | collected 2011 | reverse complement strand
AAAGGAGGAGGCGCTTCCTCCCCTGCCTGAAGGCAGGGGTCTCCGCGCCTAAATGTGATGATTTTTACGACTTTAATCGAGCCTCGTGAGCTGCATACTTTCATGCTGAATCAGAAAGTCAGCGGAAACAGCAACATCATCATTCTCGACTGCTCCTGCAGCATTGCAGACCCGGAACTTGGGCTTAAGCTCTATGTCAAAGAACATATCTCTGGTGCTGTTCTTGTTGACTTTGACCGCTACGTCACCGGCAAGGTAGCGCACGGAACCGGACGCCATCCGATGCCGGACAGAGAAACATTCCGCAAATCCATGGAATATTTCGGCATCCGTCCCGATCGTCAGGTTGTTCTTTATGATCAGGGCGCCCTCGGATTTGCGACACGCTTTTGGTATGAACTTCGCTGGCTGGGCCTGGAAAATGTCTGCGTCTTAGACGGAGGCTTTACGGCCTGGAAAAAAGAAAAGCTTCCGGTGACAGACAAGCTGACCGAGCCGTTAAAAGACGGAAAGATCCCTGAACTTGAGCCGCTTGAAGTACCGGTTCCGATGAAAACCGTTCAGGACAATCTGAAGACGAAAGAATTTTTAGAAGTGGACGCACGCCCTGCCCTTCGCTTCCAAGGCATCGGCGAAACGATTGACCACAAAGCCGGCCACATCCCCGGCGCCGTCAATCGTCCGAGTTCCGAGAACTTCCTTCCCGACGGAAGATTCAAACCTGCGCCTGTTCTGCGTGAAGAATTCCTGAAACTTCTGGACGGCCGTACACCGGACAAGGTCATCAACTCCTGCGGATCCGGCGTCAACGCTTCCGCGAACCTCTTTGCAATGGATTTAAGCGGTCTTTACGGATCGAAACTTTATGTCGGCTCGTGGAGTCAGTGGATTGACGATGACGCTAATCCTGTAGTAACCGGAAAGTAATCGCCTAGCAAGCAAAGCCGCTCCGGATCAAAGGTAATGTTCGAGAGCGGCTTTTTTTGCGTTTGATGACTGCTTCAGATCAGTGCTCGTGCAGACCTCCGGTCGCCAAAACAGCCATGGCCACACCGATCAAAATAAAGAATAACTGTACGTAAAAACGTTCCGGTTTTTCCTGGTGCGCAATTTCCGGCATCAGGTCAGACAGTGCAATATAAATAAAGCTAGCAGCAGCAATGGCAAAAGCGTACGGAACCATCCATTCGACTCGGTCTAAGAGGAAGTAGCCTGCAATACCGCCGAGCATGGAAGTCAGGCCGGAAATAACATTCCAAAGAAGCGCCTTCGAGCGCTCAAATCCGGAATGGAGCAAAACCATAAAGTCGCCCACTTCCTGGGGGATCTCATGAGCCAAAATTGCGAGCGCCGTTACCCAGCCGAGGCCTGAACTCACCATGAATGCGCTGGCAATCAAAATGCCGTCCGTAAAGTTATGGAACGCATCACCGATCAAGATGGCGTTGCCGGCGCCGGAACTTCTCTTTTGGCTTCCCTTGATGTATTCAGAAATGGTGTGTTCCGGAGGATTTACATGACTGTGATGCTGATGACTTAAGGCAAATTCAAGGCAGAACAGAAATAACACGCTCACAAGCAGCGTCCAGCCCACCGAGGCTGCATTCTCATGAATTTCAAATGCCTCGGGAAGTAAATGGGTAAAAGCCACTGTCAATAACAAACCGGCCGAGCATCTTGCTCATATATCGATCAAGAAACTTAAAGCTGATCAGTCCGGCTAAAACAATGGACAGAACCGACGATAAAAGAGTCGCCGCAAGAATTTGCAAAAGAGTCGTCATCTCATTCCTTCTTCGAGACGATTAATCTAAAACAATCGGAAAAACAAATTCAAAAATGACGGTTATTTCGAGCTCGTGTGAGAACCGAGGTAGAAATTCTCGTCCCAAGAGCGTCGGAAGGACTGTTCAACCGAAAGCGGAGGAGTCCAGCCGAGAACCAGCTGAGCTTTATGAATGTCGGCCACTTGGCTCTGGAAGAAGAACTCTTCCCAAGCCTGACGTCCGATGTAACTGTTAAACAGTCGGACAAGGATCGGCGGAAATGGCCACAGCAGACACGGCCGATGGTGCGTTTTAGCCAGCAGTTTAAAAATATTGAGTGTCGAAAGATCCTCTCCGTCACTAACTAAGAAAGTTTCGTTGGCAGCATCCGGGTGCGTCGCGCAGCAAATCAGGAAGTCGACGAGGTTATCGATGCCGACTAAAGAACGGTGATTTCTCTTGCAGGATCTCAGCGGAAGCGGCAGACAATAATCCACCATGATCTTGACCTCGCCGAAAAGATTCTGACAATCCGGCCCGTAAATGAGCGGAGGACGGACGATCACAATTTCCATGCCTGTCTCGTCGCCGACGCGAATCAGTTCTTTTTCTGCTTCCAGGAGCGCTTTGCCGATCGGAGACTTCGGCCGAGGCAAAGAGTCAGCATAGAAACGTTTCCCGGCCGGGGTCTCGGGACCGTTCACCTGCAGAGAACTTAGGAAAATGAAACGGCTGATGCCGGCGCGGTGCGCTTCGCGCGCCATGTGAACCGTCCCTAAGACATTAATTCTGTGCAGCGCAGCTTCGTCGAGCCAGCCCTCGTGACCGCGCATCGAACCGCGGGAAGCGCAATGGATCAGGACGTCGCAGCCCTTGAAGGCTTCAACGTAGTCCGGACTTTCTTCCAGGCTTCCGAGCCGAACCGTCTCAAAGGACTTGGAATTAAGAATCGAACCTCTGCGGGCAGCTGCCCGCACGGTAAATTCTTTTTTCCGATTCAACAAAGCCAGCACCAAGGCGTTTCCGATATAGCCGTTGGAGCCGGTCACCAAAATCTTTTTCATATAAATTTAACGCTGCACAATTTCTTTAGTGTAATTCCTTCTTGGCCATTGGTATTAATGATTTTGTCGATTAGCGGCCGAATTCATAACATCAATGTTCTTTTTTTGAGATGTCAGAGACTTCCAGTCTTACTTTTGGATGATTAGACTGTTATATTTCCTTGGATTATTCTCAAACTAAAGATTTTTAAAGGACGCGATAATGGATTTCGTAAAGCTTTCCGAACAGCGTTTTACCGCTAAAAAATTCGATGTCAACAAAAAGATTCCTCGTGATGACGTCGAAAAATTAAAGACAATTCTTCAGCTCTCTCCTTCTTCCGTCAACAGCCAGCCTTGGGTCTTCCTTTGGGGCACAAGCGACAATTCCAAGAAACGCGTTCGTCCGGCAATTGCCGACTTCAACTGGAACCGCATCGACACTTGCTCCGACTTTGTCGTGATCGCCGTTAGAAAAGGTTTGGACGACAAATTCCAGCACACCCTTCTCGATCAGGAAATCAAAGACGGCCGCATTGCCAACGAAGAAATTGCCAAAGAATGCTTCGAATCCAGAAAATTCTTTATTGATCTGCGTGAACGTACCGGCCAAACTCTCAACTGGGAAACTAAGCAGGCCTATATCGCAATGACAGCATTGCTTTACGGCGCCGCCTCCCTCGGCATCGATTCCACACCGATCGAAGGTTTCGATGAAGACAAGATGGATAAACTCCTGAATCTTGATAACTACGGTGTGCATTCCGTCCTCGTCGTGACCTTGGGCTACGACGCCGAAGACGACCACAACCGTACTCGTCCGAAGTCTCGTCTGGAACAGAGCAAGATCTTCTTCGATCTGGACAAATTCCCCGGCTAATTTTTAGAATCAACCGACTGAGACCGCCTTTCTAGGCGGTTTTCTTTTGCCCATAACTGCTGTTCTTGGACAATCGGAGTATGGCGTCATGCTCGTTTTCTCGACTTTCTTTGAACGCGAGCCTTTTAGATAATAAGTTCACCACTTTCACCCAAGGATTTGATGTTGTTTAGGAAACTCTGGCTTTCTTTATGCGCCGGCGCGCTGCTGGCGGCTCATCCGCTTCAGGCGGAGGAACCGACTCAGCTTCGGGAAGTCAGAGTCGCCTACATCGGAATCCTGCCGTCTGAAACCACTGAGCACGCCGTCTACCCGACTTTCGATTTTCTAAAGTCACAGCTCGGGCACAAATACCGATTCAAGCTTTTTGATATTTCAAACCATGATTTCTTAGAAGAAATCAATGTCCTGAAGCCGCATTTGCTCTTTGCACCGAGCGAAATTTATCTTCAGCTGGCGGCGATTCCCCAATTGAACGCGCACGACATTGCTGCTTTGAAATCGGTTTTCTCGTCTAAGACCAGTGCGTCTGTGGGTTCGGTGTTTATTACCCGAGCTGACCGCAATGACATCAACTCGATCGCAGATATGAAGGGCAAGCGCGTAGCTGCCGCCAACGACGAAAACTTAAGTGAATGGTGGGCGGCGTTAGGTGAGTTGAAAGAGCGAGGCTATACTCCGAATCGCTTCTTCGGAGGCGAGCGTTTCACAAGAGAACGTCATCTCGGAGCGGTAGAAGAAGTTCTTGCTGGCTCGAGTGATGTCGGCATTCTTCCGACCTGTCTTCTCGAAGCTTACGAAGGCGTAGGGTTCGTAGCTCCGGGTTCGCTGAAAGTGATCGATCCTTACGATAATGCCAAGGATGAGTCGCCCTTCTACTGCCGCCGCTCTACTCGTGCGCTTTATCCCGGCATTGTGATCTCTTCGCTGGCGAATGCACCTGACGACATCGTCAAAGACGTCGTTCGTACGCTCTTTACAATGCCGCCTTTCCAAGGCAACGAATGGGCTGCCGGTTACGATTACACAGAAGTGCTCCGACTGATGAGAGATCTGAAGTTCGGTATGTACGAGAACCTCAGAGACTACTCTTTAGGCGCCCTTCTTCAACGGTATAAAACTGAGCTGCTGATCCTGCTCACCATCCTGCTCTTTTTAATCGGCAACGAACTGCGCGTACACCATTTGGTCAACAAGCGGACAGCTGAACTCAAAGGCGCCCTAGAGGCTAAAAACGCCGCCGAACAAGAGGCTGTGCTCGGACGCAAACGTCTCTCGCATATCGAGCGTTCAGGCGTCATCTCGCAGATGTCAAACATCATTGCGCATGAGTTAAAACAGCCCTTAGGCGCACTGCTGAACTATGCAGCTGTCTTGAAACTGCGACTAAACGACAGGATGACGGAAGATCCGCTGACCAAGACGGTCGTCGAGAATATGGATGCGGAAACCAGACGCATCTCTCACATTGTGGATTCAGTTCGTAAATTCGCCAAGAAAGAGCACCCCGCGCATATCGAATACGATTTAGTTCGAATCGTAGAAAAGGCGATCCGAACTTTCCATCAGCAGGAAGAAGCAAAAACGGCAGTTCCCTTCCGTACGGATGTGGCCACGGCGCCGGTTTTAGCTGATCCTCTTTCCTTGGAACTTTTAATTTTGAATTTAATCCGAAATGCCGCAGCTGCCAGTAAAGAATCCGGTCGGCCCAAGCTCGGCGTTTCTTTAGAGCCGGCAGGCAAACGCTGGAAAGTTACCGTTTGGAATAACGGTCTGGTCCTAAGCGATGAACAGTTCACGCGATTGGAGCATGCCGCCGAGTCCACCAAGCCTGAAGGTCTGGGCCTAGGCCTTTCCATTGTGAGAGAAATTGCCGACATGCATTCGGCTTCACTGCATTTCGAACGCCTGGCAAAAGGCGGCGTACGCGCCGAACTTATGATTGATCGTTTAGCGACCAAAGATCCGGAGAAAAATAATGAATAAAGAACATACCTTGATCCGCCTCGTCGACGATGACGAAAGTTTGTTGTTTTCTACCAAGATCCTGCTAGAGGCCCTCGGCTGGAAAGTAGCTGCTTATAACTCTCCGACGGAGTTTTTGGTCCGCGACAACCTGAGCATTCCCGGCTGCGCAGTATTAGATGTGCGCATGCCGCAGATGACCGGGCTTGAAGTGCAGGAAATGCTCATTGAGCGCGGCTTTGCTCATTTCCCGCTGATTTTCCTTTCCGGACACGGCGACATTCAAATGGCAGTGAACGCCCTGACCTTCCTAGAAAAACCCATCGATCCTGAGCGGCTGAACCAAGAAGTCACCCGTGCAGTAGAGCTGGGCATCAGACGAGCGGAAGAAGTCAACGAATTAAATGCATTAAAACGCCGCTATCGGCAGCTCACCAACCGAGAGAAAGAAGTGCTGTCTCTGGTCGCCGAGGGGCTGACCAATAAAGAGATTGCTGACCGCCTTGAACTTTCCGTCCCCACGATCAAAATGCATCGCAGCCGCGCCTCCGAAAAACTTGCAACGGATTCTGTCGCCGAAATCACGCGTGCGCTCATCCTTCTTAACGAAGCTACCGCGAAATGATCAGAAGAGAGTTTCTCGCCGGCTTGACGGGTTTGAGCGCTTTAGCTGCGGCTCCCGCCATCTCTTTTGCACAGACTCCGATGAACCTCGGGCAGCAATGGGATGTCATTGTAATCGGCTCCGGCTTAGCGGGTCTGTCTGCCGCTTTATCCGCCTCTGAAAACGGTGCCGATCGCATTCTCGTTATTGAAAAGCTTCCCGTACTCGGCGGCCACTCGCGCTTATCAACCGGCTCCTTCTTAGCCGTCTCCCCGAAGCGACTTGAACCGCTTGGAATCCACACATCAGTAGACGCTGTTCTAGAAGAAATGATGGAGGTCGGAGGCGGGATCGGCAACAAAGATTTAGCTCGGCTTTTGCTCTCTCAGAGTGATGCGGCCATGGATTGGCTGGAAACGCACGGCCTGGTTTGGAACCCGGAACCTTATGTCGCCGTCGGCTCTCCCTCGGCCTACGCTTTCAGAACGATCCAAGGTTTCACCGGTTCTCACTACATCTTCAAACTCAACCAAAGAGCACGCGAACGCGGCGTCCGCTTTTTGTATGACCAGCCGGTCACCGACCTCCTTCAGGATCCTGTTTCCGGCAACGTCAACGGTGTCGTTGTTAAAAGCAAAAACCATGAAGTAATCTACATCCGAGGCAATGCCGTGGTCATTGCGACCGGCGGATATTCGGCAAACAACGCTTTATGCCGCAAATTCAATTCTGAAATCTCGGCGCTTATGCCCTCGACGGCGAACCCCGGAGGAAGATATCTTGACGGAGCTTGGGGCGATGCGTTGGAATTCACCAAACCCTTCCACGCAGCAACGGTTGATTTGGATAAGATTCAAAAGATTTGCTTCCTGGGCGGCCGCTTGGTCGACTACACCGGCGCAGACATCTATCTGAACAAAAACGGTCTTCGGTTTGTCAATGAAGGGGCGTCTCACGGAGACGTGCTCGTCGAACTCTTAAAGCAGCCGCAAAGAGCAATGTGGGTGATCACTGACTCCCAGTCTAAAAAAGGTTTGTCTCTTGAGAACAAACTCGCCGACGGAGCGGTTAAAAAATTTGATTCTCTTCGTCAGGTCACTGCCTTCATCGGCTGTCCGGCAGAGACTCTGGAAGAAACCGTTACCAGATACAACGACTTTGTTCTCAAAGGCGTGGACAAGGATTTCGGCAAGAAAGTTATGCTCCAGACCATCAGTTATCCGCCTTTTTACGTCGGACAAGAACGAGTGGGCGTTCACTATTGCTGCGGCGGCCTCAAGTTCAATGAAAAAGCTCAAGTCTTAAATACCTCCGATGAACCCATTGCCGGCCTTTACGTTGCCGGTGAGGCCTCCGGCGGCGTTCACGGAAAGGATCGTTTGGGCGGTATCGGCTTAACCGATGCCGTGGTATTCGGCAGAATTGCGGGACGAGAAGCGGCTCTGCTTGAAAGAGCGTCCGAGCATACTGAATTCCGCTATGTTCCGCCGAGAAGTCGCAGCGTTCAAGAGCTTGACGCTTCTGCGGATTTTGAGCCGACGAGCGATTAAGTCCACTTTGGCGGTTTGTTCTAAACTACTAACCAATTCTACTCATTGATTTATGACTATGAATCCGGACAAGGAAGAACCCATCTTCGGCGCAGTCGTCGTCGCAGCAGGAGTCGGTTCAAGAATGGGCACCGGCAGCCCGAAACAATATGAACTTATCGGCGGCAAAACGATGCTGGAACGCTCGGGTCAAGTGCTTCTCGACGAGCCTCGCATTAAAGAGCTCGTCGCCGTCATTTCCCCGGCCGACATGATCGGTCAGAGACTGACATTTGAAGATCCGCGCGTCCGCATCGCACGTGTAGGAGGACAGACACGGGCCGACAGCGTTAAAAACGGCATACTGTTTTCTAACCTGAAATCTTCGGATTGGGTGTTAGTCCATGATGCGGCCCGCCCCTGCCTACTGACATCCGATGTCACCAAACTGATGGATTACTGCCGGAGGCATCAGGAAAGCGCCATCCTTGCCGTTCCGGTCAATGACACACTCAAAAAAGAAGGCGACAATGGAACGATCGCCTGCACCGTGAGTCGAGACGGGTTGTGGGCTGCTCAGACCCCGCAGTGTTTCCCTGTCGGCGAATTAGCCCGGGCCATGAATGAAGCAGGATCGGCCGTCACGGACGAAGCCAGCGCCATGGAATTTGTCGGAAAGCATCCGGCGCTGGTCGAGGGCACTCCGACCAACATCAAAGTCACGCGTCCGATGGATCTCTGGCTCGCACGGGCCATCTTTTTAGCTCGCAAAGAAAAGGAAAATAATGAGTAACTGCAAAATCAGAGTCGGCCAGGGTTATGACGTTCACCGTTTAGTCGAAGGACGCCCGTTGATTTTAGGCGGCGTTCAGATTCCGCATTCTCTAGGCTTGGACGGACACTCCGATGCCGATGTCCTGCTTCATGCCGTTACCGATGCCTTGTTCGGCGCCGCTGCCATGGGCGACATCGGCAGACACTTTCCGGACACCGACCCGGCTTATAAAGGCGCTGACAGCGCCAAGCTGCTTTCGGAAGCGCTGAAAAAAGTTTGGGATAAAGGCTGGAAACCGGTGAATGTAGACTGCACAATCATTGCTCAAAAACCGAAACTTGCTCCCTTTATGGATCAGATCAACGCCTCTTTGGCCGCTATTTTGCAGCTTCCCGCTGACTGCGTGAACGTCAAAGCCAAGACCAATGAAAAGCTGGGCTTTGAGGGAAAAGAAGAAGGGATTGTGGCTCAAGCAGTCATCCTGCTTGAGGCTCGGGCTTAGTCAGCCTTTTCCGGCGTTTCTTTGCCTTCGGTGAGTTTTCTGACGACGGAAGCCTTCGGAACCACCGGAATCGTCATCTGAACGCTCAAACCGTTCGGAATATTCTGGGCTAAGCGGACGGAACCTCCGCCGGCCTTAGCGACGCGGTTGACAATAGACAGGCCCAATCCTGTCCCTGAGGCATTTCCGCGGGCAGTATCGCCGCGCTCAAACGGACGCAGAACGCGTTCTAAATCGCTTTCCGGGAGACCTTTGCCGTCATCCGCAACAATCACTTCGGCTGCTCCTCGCTTCTTCAAATAGCGAAGCGTAATGGACAGACGGAGAATGCCGTCGGAGCTGCGGCCGTACTTGCCGGCATTGACAATCATGTTTTGAACAGCACGCGCTAAATCCGTCGGATTGGCGCGGACTTCCAAACCGTCTTCAATCGAAGTAAGAAGCTGAATATCAGGCTGTGAGGCTACACGATTGGCGGCAATCACATGCCTGACGGTATCGGAAATATTGACGACTTCAAGTTCGGCCTCGCCCTGTCGGACGTATGCCATGAACTGCTTAACGATGCTTTCCATCTGATCAAGATCGCTGCACATGGCTTCTCGCGTCTCTTCGGAAAGCGGAGCTAATTCAACTTCAAGTCTTAATCGGGTAATCGGTGTACGAAGGTCGTGGCTGACGCCTGCGAGCAGAAGCTCGCGGTCGCTCGCCAAGCGCTTCAGGTCTGAGACCATCACGTTAAAGCTTTCGTTAACTTCACGGATTTCACTCGGACCGTCGAGAGGCAGCGGCTGCGGGAAAACGCCGCGGCCGAGCTCTCGCGCATACTCACTGAGTTTTGCGAGAGGGTCAATCAAACGGCTGGTTAAAAGTACCGTAAACAGGGCGCAGATGAGCAGCATCCCTGCGAACCAAAACATCCAGTTGGCACCCAATCGAGGGTTTTCGGCCGTTCGTTCTGCTCGGATCCAATATTCGTCCCCATCGATCTCGAAACTGACCCATAAACCGGGAATGCCGTTCAGGCTCTGAGCAAGAATGGTCTTCTTGCCCAAAGACGAACGGACATTATCAAGAATCAGATCGTTGAGACTGTCGCTTTCCAGCGGAACAATACGGTCGTACGGTTCTTTCGGGAGTATCGTCAGACCCTCACGCTGAGCCAATGCCATGATGAGGTCAAAACGATAACTCGTATCGGCACTGATCAGCGCATAGCGGGTCAGTGTCGTAATTGCGGTAATTCGCAGTGAGGCAGCTTGGGCTCGCGGCGCCTCATTCAAGACAGCCAAGCCGTAGAGCCAAGCGCAGACGCTGGTCAGCACCAGAATAAAGAGCGCTCCGAAGGTTTTCCAAAACAACCCGGAAAAAAACTGCGAACCGAAGCCCTCCTTGCCGGCCTTGTCTGCCATATTGCCTCACTTTCCGATCACAAATTATTTCTTATCCTGAGCGTCGGAAGCGCCGTCAGGAATAAACACGTAGCCTAAGCCCCAAACTGTCTGGAGATAACGAGGTTTGGAAGGATCAGGTTCGATAATTTTACGCAGACGAGAAACCTGAACGTCCAAAGAACGGTCAAAGGCTTCGTATTCGCGGCCGCGGGCCATTTCCATCAGCTTGTCGCGGGAAAGCGGAACTCTCGGATGACGTGCAAATGTCTTGAGAACCGCAAATTCACCGGTTGTAAGCGGAATTTCCTCATCGCCTTTAGAAAGTTTGCGAGTACCCAGATCAAGAGAGAAGTTGCCGAAACGAACGACTTCATCTTCTTTGCTCGGTGCTCCGGGAGGATCAACCGGCTCTCTGCGGCGCAGAATGGCATGCAGACGGGCCAGCAGTTCGCGGGGATTGTAGGGTTTCGGGAGATAATCGTCGGCGCCCAATTCAAGGCCCAAGATTCGATCGATGTCTTCTCCTTTAGCGGTAAGCATCAGGATCGGCGTTGTGTCATTGGAAGCACGGATTCTCTTCAGAATGGAAATTCCGTCTTCGCCCGGCATCATGACGTCCAAAACCACAGCGTCAAAACGTTCTCTTAGCCACAGACGATTCATCTGTTCGGCATTTTCTGCCACAGATACGTGGAAACCGTTATTTGTAAGGAATTGACGAAGCAAATCGCGTAAGCGGCTGTCGTCGTCAACCACGAGGATGCGCGGAGGACGCTTGTTGCTGAGGGCTCCGCCGTCTTTTCTCAATGTCTCTGATTCTTGCATAGCATCTCCTGTCGGAAGATTTACAAATTACATGATGCTACAAAATTTATCCTCTTTTTGGTTTTCTTGCTACATGCCCCTATTCCTTTTGGGCAATAAGTTGAATAGGATTATGAAAATAAAAGAAAGAGGCATTTATTTTGAAAGAGATCCGATATCTACCCGTTGTTTTGCTCTTGCTGCAGCCCGTAGTCGGTTCTGCTCATAATCCGGAACATCCGTCACCGTCAGAAACGACTGCAACTGTCGTGATTGACGCTTCCTCCGCCGAGGAAAACAGCTCTATTCCTCGCCCGCATGCGCCAAACGCAGCTTCTAATCCTAACGTTCCCAAATGTCACTGGGATAAATTGGACGCCGAAGGCCGTGCTTCTGTTTGGCCGACGTTATCGGCCAGGCACCGTGATTACCATTGGCGGCTCATGACCAGTGAAGAGCGCGCCGAGCTTCGGTCTTTCCTTCCGAAGATGGAAAGACGCCGTTTGCGTGAACGTTTTGTGACAAATCATCAGCATGCACGCGATAACGATCGTCCTTACGTCCTATACAAGCGCCTCTCAAAACAAGAGCTCTGCGAGTTAAGAGAGCAAGTGCGTCAGGCGAACAAACAGCTTGTCCTTTCCAAAATGCTCAAGACGCCCGCCCAGATCGAGTACGAAGATCAGTTCCTTTCAAAACTCGCTGAGATGAACGATTTGAATCATCAGATGCTCATCGTCACGATTCAGGAGTCCGCTATGGAAAGTATGGCGGCTGCCGATCAAAAGGTCACGCCTGCCGCCCAAGAGAGTGCTTCTGCCCGCGTTTCTCCTTAGTCACAGACCGACTAAAATACTCTGCACTATAAGGAGTGTTGTATGGCAAGCGCATTACTTTGTCTTGAGTCTTCCGGAAATCTGTGTTCCGTCGCTGTCACCGGTTTTGATCGTGAGGCTTATCTTCAATCCGAGCCCGGACAAAAACACACAGAAGTCATTCTCGGAATGATCCGCGGCTGTCTGACTGCTGCAGGCGGCAGCCGTGAAGGACTTCAGGGAATTGCCTTCGGATCCGGCCCCGGCGCCTTTACCGGACTGCGCGTTGCCTGCGGCTTGGCTCAGGGTTTGGGCTGGGCGCTCAATATCCCGCTCATTCCCGTCAACACCCTGCTCGCGCTCGCCTACATCCACCATGAAACATTGGAAGAAGGCTCCCGCCTTTTGGCCGCGATCGATGCACGTATGCATGAGTGCTACTGCGCTGTCTTCCGTTACGAAAATCATGAATTCAAGGAAGTCACGGCACCAGCGCTTTGCAAACCATCCGAGCTTTTAGCGATCGCAGACGACAACGGCGCCGAATTCCTGTGCGGAAATGCTTTCCGAATCTATGCCGATGAAATCAGAGATCCCGCTCCTAAGAAACTTCTTTCTACGGACGACGTCAACGCTCAAATGATCGTACCGCTCGCCCGAAAATATTTTGAAGAAAATAAAACAGTGGACGCCGCAGAAGCGTCCCCACTTTACGTTCGAGATCATGTCGCATTGACGATTGAAGAACGCAAAGCAGAAAAATCCCGTTGAGAATCCTATGGCTGAAGATCTCCTTATCACCCGAATGACTTCGGATGACATTGATGATGTCGTCCTTCTTGACCGCTCCATTTTTTATGATCCTTGGGCGCGAACGTCATTCTCAGGCTCGCTCAAAAAAGATACGTGCCTGATTCTCAGACGAGACGGTGAGCTTGAGGGATATGCGATTTTCAGCAGTATTTTTGACGAAGGCGAACTGCTTCGCATCGCCGTCAATCCGCTGTCTCGCCGTAAAGGTTATGCCACGATGCTCATGAATGAGCTGAGCAAACTCGGCCGCGAACGCAATATTGAGCATTGGTTTCTGGAAGTTCGAGCCGGCAACCTCGGAGCGATTAAACTCTACGAGAAATTCGGATTCATCATGATGGGACGACGCAAGGGCTACTACGCTGCCCCCAACGGTCGGGAAGACGCCATCACGATGCACGCATATAGGAAGAAATAAAACGTGCTTGATCAAAGGAAGTCGGAAATATGGAAAGCGCTCGGGATCGGTCCGCAATGGATCGAACGAGATGAGCTTGCTAAAGCTGCTGAAGAAGCTGTAAAGGCCAAGGCGCAGGCTGCGGCTGTTTCTCCGAATTCTCAGCCGCAGGCTCCCACATCGGCTGCCGCTTCTGCCTCTTCTTTTGCCAATCGTGCACCTCAAACTTCTGAGGCCGTCACAAAGCCTGTCGCCAGTACTTCTGCAACGACGCCCTCTCGCGTCACGTCGAGTATTTCCGACCGCAACGCTCCTCCTCTCAGAA
>OGLM01003211.1_pt1 | contig 13628 bp, 16 predicted proteins | sample 1572531 | NCBI WGS metagenome assembly OGLM01 (sample SAMEA2581909, study PRJEB24529) | metagenome | biome: Human gut stool | place: China | collected 2011 | reverse complement strand
AAGGATGTAATTAATTGCTATAGAACACGTTTCCAATTGGAGTTTTGTTTTAGAGGCGGGAAGCACTATGCCGCTCTGAATGACTGCCGGTCAACCGATCTCAGAAAACTTGAATTATACACCTTATGGGGGATTTTGTCTTCTTATTTCTTGCTTTGTGTCCTATTCTTAGCGTAACGATTAACTTCAAGCTGTTCCATTCCGTAAATGGTTGACAGAAAATCCACCCTGTTTTTTGATATTCTTTGCGATATCACTTCATCATATTTTGGGGCATGCTTTAAATTTATACCATCGTCAAAGATAGCATTGGTAATGTTATCAACAAGATTATCAATTATAGACAACAAGGATTTATATAGTTGAGGATCAATCACATTAAATAACGATATAAAGTTATGTCTGAACCTCTTAGCCTTTTCCAAAAGAACAGAATTAATATCTTTTTTTCCCTGATCTTCGGATGTGTTTTGCAAGCGCAGACATTCGGCTGTTATCTCATCATAGAAATCATACAACTTATTCATATTATGATTTAGTATTAAAATTTGCATTAACTCAAATCTTCTTTTACAATTTTCTATGATTGAAGAGTCCTTCCTGTTTTGAGTATATATGTATATTGTAAGCCCAATATTAACAAGAGCAATCACTGAAGTTGCAACTGCTGTGATCGTGCTAATCCATTGATTATATTGTCCCGCGCACAATAATGAAGTCATGGGAGAAAATAAGCAACACTCCATATTAATCAATAGCGGTTGTGTCATTTAGAATTCTATCAACGGCTTCTAGTAATTCTCCTTGGAAGTTGTATTCCCCCAAAGAAATGAGCTTGAATTTTGAAACGAAGCCATCTTTCTTTAGTTTTTGGACGACATTAAAAAAGAGTTCCTCAAAAAAAGATGGATTTATAGAATATATATCTGCGGGAATCCGAATCTCAATTTCGTCATTCGTTTTTTCCAAATCATCTATTTTAGACTTCTTTCTAACCTCCTCACCACGATCCCTTCCTGTAAAGACCTTAGATTTAATATGTTTAATCTTATCTTCAGATCTAAAATCCTCAAGATTAATTATTGCTTTTGACATAATTAATTAATTTTTTTCACATCATCTTCATTCAGCAAAATGTTTGCCGAAATAATAGTGCCAGGGAAATATAAATCACTTGTTTTTACAAAACTACTGTCTGGTCTATCTTCAATTGAACCAGATTCATTAAACGTCATCATATCATAATGTTTATTTCCATCAATCTTCTCGGTTATACCATATGTGCCATCAAAAACGATCTGAGTATTACCTGATATAATTGTCATTTTTGAGATATTATCCACATCCAGATTGCCTTTTATATTAAAGAAACTTTTTATGAATTGAATGGTTCCATTTCCTCTCCTCTTTCCTGCCACAGATGTAACTCCTTGCTGCAATGCGTACAATGTCCATAGAGTATCTTCTTCAAATTCCCGTTGCTTAAATAGCTGACGTTTCGTATAGCTCTTTGATAACTCTTTCATCCTATCAATTGTATTTTGAGGGCAATCCTCATTATTTTTGAACCTCTCATAAATAGTATTACCAAAATTAAGGATAACTAATTTGAACAGTCCGAAATGTTTGTTGTTCTCTTTCGTTTCTTGAAAATACCCCATAGAAAACCTATGATGCAAAGTTGAGTGTTCCTCGGCATTAATAAGCATCTCACCAATAACGATACTGAGATCATTCAATTTCTCAGGGGTAAGCTTTCGGTTCATTTTTGATAAACACTTTATGACATAGTCAATCATCTCGGTTGTATCAATTTCTTTTTGCGCCGCCAAATTATTCTTGTCATTAGCAGTCAGCATATTTCTCGAGCACATAGCGTACCGAACGATGTCTGGATAATCGTTTCGTTTAATGCCGAGATTTGCTGGTGAGCCAACTGAAAACATTAACTTTTTCAGATTAACGTCATTTATATTGTTACCACCAAAGCCATTTGGGAAACCTCCCGATGATATAAAACGGTTAAACTTACGGCATTTGAAATAGAATTGTCGATACTCCATAAGGATGACATCCATAAGAGCCTGAGCCCCCAAATCAATTTTCTTACATTTAGAATAATCAAAATCAACACTGGTGTTATTCTCAATAAGTAATGCCTTTACTATACGCTTTATAGAGTCGATTGTCTCCTTAGAATTCTCCGTAAGAGAAAAGACTTCTGGTATGACCACAACTCCTCCTTCCGAGCGTATTAATGAGTCTTGTTTAAGAGCTTTAATATAAAAAGGGCTTTTAGGTGTTTGAATCAAATATGCAAGATTGTGCGGAGCATACTTATTCACCCAATCATTCTTTGAAATGATTTTTTTAATCTTCTGTGAACCATACTTGTTGTTAGAATATTTCTTTGAACAAGCACGAATTACAGGAGATGGTTCAACCTTATTCTTTTTCTTAAATTTAGCCCGTCGCGGCCTTTTCTTGCGATTTGATGGCTTTGTATTGAAAGCTTCCGTTTTCATTGTCCCAAGACATATTTTTCTTACTTAAGCCGTATCTGAAGGTTCAGTTTGAATGACAATGTTCCATCTTCTTCTTTTATAATTCGAGCATACTCGTGCTTTTTTGTGCCTGATCTTTCAAGATATGCGTTATTGTAGAGGAAATCCTCAAAGCGATTGCGGTCATAGAAATGGTAACATAGGACATCTCCACTTTCTTTTACCACAAGATAACCTCCATTTGCATCATGCTTTCCATTCCAAGCCTTTCCTGGCATCATTCCAAGAGCGGATGATGTCAAAAGGTTCTTCACTTTATATTCGTAGTACGGAATACTCTGGGACATATCGAAATTTAGAGGATTCTTTTCAGATAGAGTCCGAACCAGATCCTTTAACATATTCGTATCTTGTTCGAGTTGTTCAAGAAGCAACAAACCGATGATTTCCCCAAGACTGCTGTCAAGCATTGCCAGATTGTTCCTGAAAATAGGATTATCAACCTTGTCGAATACAAGGTAGCATCCTTTGCTTTCAATGGCTTGAACTCTGAGGATTACTTTCTTCTGCTTTGGATTGAGTGTGTTGATATATTCAATGTCTGCATCGCTCAGTTCGTTTCCGCAAATTTTAAAATTGAAATTTGTTGTCTTGCCCGCATTAAGTAAGGTTGAATCTGCACCAAGCTGAGACTTAATGCTGAATCCCATCTCTGTATTCAACTTCGTCCTTCTGTCGTGAAGGACGATTCGTATATCTGTTTTGTCCGAAGATCTAGCCTTCAATGTGTGGCAGTGGATTTTTGTCATGAAATCTTCTGTATAAGAGACCCCAAATGATCCTCCTTTTTTTTCCAGGATCTTTTCCTTTAACACTTCGCAATGCTAATAATAAGCTCATCGCTTGATGTTCGAATTCTTTTGCTGGCAGACGAAGCAGCTCTGTTCCGTCTGATGTTTGAATTACGACATTACTGTTATCTGGTAAATATTTCAGTTTGCCTTCAGCCTCTTCCCTCAATATCATAATAATCGGATATACGAGATTCTTGATTTCATTCAAGTTTTCGTCTCCAGCATGGACTTCTCCATCTCCTAAGAGTTTCAGCAAGACATATATCTCACTCCACTCACCTTTATTTCCTGTAATTGGCATAGTTATTTCGTTTTAGAGAGTTTGATCTTCTTTAATAATTGAGCGGCAGTCGCTTGAATGGCTGGCACTGCAACGGAATTGCCGAACTGTTTATACGCAGAAGCATCGGCGACCCCGATTATGAAATTATCCGGAAACCCTTGAAGACGTGCCCACTCTCGTGGGGTCATTCTTCTTATTCCATCGTGATTCACTTCGCCTTTAATCCTCGTTGTTGGAGTAAAGTCTTTCAGCCTCTTGTCTATGACAAGATTTCTTTCCCGTCCCATTCCTCCAACTACGATTGCATTGGAGACTCCATCGTCAGGTATGATTTCATATCCGAATCCATTCCCTTTTGCAGCATGACGCTCCTTGTGAGCAACAAGAGTTTTTATGTATTGAGTAGAAAGATAGTACTTTGACGGTACGACCTCTTTCTCTTTTATATCGGCGAATGTTTTTGTCGTGTCTGTTGGTTCTGGATATGTAAAATCTGTCACATTCTGATCTTTCCTGAATCCAACGATATAAACACGCTCCCGATGCTGCGGAACCCCGAAATTCATTGCATTCACAATTTGTGGATCAGGAACATAGTAGTTCAAATCTTCACGAAGGACTTTCAATATGGTCTTTATTGTATTTCCTTTGTCGTGAATCAAAAGCCCTTTTACGTTTTCCAGGAAGAAGGCTTTCGGTTGCTTCCTCTTTATTATTTCAGCGACATCGAAGAATAATGTTCCTCGCGTTTCTTCAAATCCTCTGCGTTTGCCAGCCAGTGAAAATGCCTGACAAGGGAATCCAGCACAAAGGACATCGAAGCCATCCGGAATATATGATTTCGTTTCCTCCAGTGTGATGTCTCCAAATGGTATTTCCCCATAATTCAGCATATATGTTTTCTGTGCTTGGGCATCCCATTCAGAAGAGAACACGCATCGTCCTTCAAGGTTTTGCATAGCCATCCTAAAGCCACCGATACCGGCAAACAGATCGATGAATGTGAATTTTGGTTTAGCTACAGGAAGGAATGGCACTTCAAAGAAATCAGGGAACAACGATTGATCGAATGCGGAATCTTCTAATAAGGAAGCCTCCGCATCATTTGATGCCGCTTCAAATACATCTTGAAGAATACCTTCAGCTTTCTTCCTATACGCAGAGTCAGTCTTCTTGCCCATATTGTGACAGTGATGAGAAAGAATAGCCAGTTGCATATTCAATGGCATTTGCCCACCATCAGACATAGCACAATGTGGACCAGATAACGATGCTGAACTTTTCCCTTTCAGGAAATTCTCAATCAGAAGTTTCTTATGAGCGTTATAAGTATTCATGTTTTCTCTCAACAAGTGAGCATCAAAAATTATAATTATTACCGCCTTGTAATCTTGGCGCACACTTACACTTGAATCAACAAAGTTACAAAAACAATCCATACTATTTATCAATACTTCGGTAAAAATCAGGGCAACCGCATCAAATTCTAGCGCCCCTAAGCAGTTCCAGAAGATAGTCCTGTGAGAGTGATGCCCTGAACAACCTTTTCCGTATGCTTCTGTTGTCGCTGTGCGCCTTGACAATCTGGAGCGCCAGCTTCCTGACGGTGGAGAGGTTCTGCGCCGCGAAGCCTTTTCCGGCGCGGCAGGCATCCTCCTTGAAGGTCACGTCCAGATGCCAGTGAAGCTGGTTCTCTATACCCCAGTGCCCTCTTGCGAGCATTGCGTAGTACGCGGCGCGCGGATGGTCCTCATCGCTGATGTAGTGCCTCACGGAGGAGGCCGTCCCTTCGGGCGTGGTCACGGTTGAGGTCACCTCCACGACGGTCCTGACGCCGGGCCACCTGGAGAGGACGGCCTCGTCCTCCATGCTATCGGCGGAGGCTATCCGGCAGACCCTCTCCTCCACGCGCCCGTGGCCGGTCTCCATCTCCGATGAGGTGTCCGTGACGCTCCCACACCGGAACGCGTACCTGACGGCCTCCCGCAGGGACGGCTGGTTGTCCTTGACAGCGAGGAAGTAGTGTGCGTTGCCCTCCAATATGCGCTCCGCGATGGCCGTCCTGGTACCCGCGGCATCGATCGACACCACAGCCCCCTCTATATCAAGCCTGTCGAGCAGGCGTGGTATGGCAGGTATCTCGTTCTCCTTGTCCGTAACGGACTCCTGGCCGACAAGGAGGTGGTTTTCCGTCACGTACGCGCTGAGTATGTAGTCGCCTCGGGTCCCGGTAGTCCTCGGACTCGCACCGCGCAGTTTCTTCCCGTCTATCGCCACCTGCTTCTCACCGAGCGATGACAGGAAGGATCTCCCGTGTTCGGACAGGCAGCGGCGCAGCTCCTCCGGGCATACCGCAGACATCAGACGCTCGAATGTGTCAGGGGACGGGGACGTGTCGTTGTCGGTCAGGAGGTTGAAGTCCCTGGCACGCACATGGGCGAACTCGCTCATGTCGACGTAGTCCTCACCGCCGCAGAGGTAGGTGAGAAGGGAGATCGTGAGGAGGTCGGAGATTGAGTAGATGCAGCGCCCCGTCACGCGGTGATCGGGGAAATCCGCAAAGATTCGATAGGTTGTCGCCATTGATTCAATATTTGTTATCAAGTATTGAAGTTACTAAAAATCAATGACATATGCAACTCTTCGAGAGGCTTTGTGCGACTTTTTTACACACAATGCCCCACTTGTTTCCGCCGGCGGTTAGCATAGTAGTGAAGATGTCTTCACCGCATTGCCTACAAGCGCGAAATCCTGAAGCTCCGCATAGAGAATGAACGGCTAAAAAAAAGTTATGCCGTTCAGACGAACGCGGATGGGGAACGGGAGTATGTTCGCTTAAAGCCGAAGAGTTCGAAATAGTGGACCTGCTGTCCCGCGACAACCCCATCAGGGACATATGTGCTCTGATGGGCGTGAGCCGGGCCGGGTACTACAAGTGGAAGAACCGCGGACCGTCCCCACGCGACACCAAGCGCGAAGAGATTGTCGCCCTGGTCAAACAGGTCCACGCAGCGCACCCTACCCACGGCTACCGCTGGACGGCGGCATACATCCGTATCAACATGCAGGTAATCATCAGCGACAACTACGCCTACAAGTGCTACAGGTATCTTGGCGTCAAAGCCGAGACCAAGCACCGGGTACGCTATAGCCCCGGAAAGGTCAGGGACTTGTATCCCAATCTGATCTTTAGCGCCTGGGAGACAGTGGACCGGCCCGGACAGGTCATTGTCTCAGACATGACCGTCATTAAAGTCAACCACTACTGCTACTTTGAAGTGACTCTTTACTTCGATGCTTTCACCAAGGAGATACTCTCCTGGAAAGTGGCCGACAGACGTGGGGCCAGAGACCCATACATTGATGGTCTTGAAGATGTTATCGCTTTACTAAAGGGCAGCATTGAACCGGTCATCCTGCATACGGACCAAGGCAGCGTATACGCCTCCATGGCTTATAACGACCTTATCAGAGACACGAACATCATCCGCTCCATGTCCAGGGCGGGGAAACCTACGGACAACCCCGTCAACGAAGCTCTGAACGGCTGGATCAAGGAAGAACTATATGCCGAGTTCAAGATAGAACTATGCTGGAGAATGGCAGACTTTAAACAAACAATTGAACGATATGTCAAGTATTACAACACCCAACGGCCGTGCTTCGCCATCGGCTATGACACCCCGGAGAACTACCGGAAGCGTTATTACAAGGGAGAACTGCCCAGGAAACAAACTTTTGAGAACCGGGTATTGAGCCCGGAACCTAAGTTTGTCCAAAAGAAGAGGCAACTCTCTGATAATAAGGATACTTACAAGGGCGTGTCAACTTTTGAAAAAGAAATCCCTGAAAAAAGTTGAAGAATGTCTACTTTTGTAAAACAAGACGACGTGAAAATATCATGTGTGTCTACTTTCAAAAACAACGTGTAACGAAATAATCTTTTCGTGTCTACTTCTCGCGCGCGGTGCAAACTTTTCAAAGAACTGGTTTTATTTACTGCCAGGGCCGCTTAGGCCATGGAAAAATTAACGAACTATTGTATGCAAAAGTAGTATAAATTTACGACGAATCGGCCGCTTCTGAAGAGAAACGACCGACAATAGTATTTCAAAATACTATTTGCAAAGTGCCTGTGCAAGAGCATCTACACCTTCTGCGCCAGGCAGGGTCGGATAAGCGGCTTTAAGTTGTGCGGCGAATGTCGCAGCATCAGGATGAGATTCAAGGAGTTCACGGACTTTGGTAAGATAGGATATTTGCAGGTGAGCCCCAAAAACAAATTATAGGTTATTCCCCGAAAACTCTTAAATTTGCAGATGATTGATAATGAATGGCAGAAAGTAGTTGAAAGTGGATCCGATAGAATGGGCGGCGGCATTTGAAAACGTAATCGTTTAAGTGGAGCAAGAAGAAAACCTTGCTTGCGGAATGAGGAACTGAATGGCGAACGCCGGCCGAGATTAACCCAAGAGTATTTTTCGATTGACTATGAATAAAGAAGATTTCCAGATTCGTTACAAATTGTTAAAGTTGGACGGGCCGACGATTAACAGAATCTGTCAGATGGAGGATGGGGAAGACCGGGATGCCCGATATGGTTTAGGACGATATTTGTATGTGGTACGTCCGGAGGAGGATGGGGTAGACCGCGCTTTTGAGAATCTTCAGAAGGCGTATGCCCAAGGACAGTCGGATGCCGTCGCTGCTTACACAGAAGGATGTCTCACAAAATACGCGTCTGAAATGGAGAAAGTCCATATTCCTGCCTTTGATGCTGATGACGAGGATGTGGATTCTGATGAAGATGACTATCCGGACGACGACGGTCGTTTTGATGCCTATGCGTAACTTTATTGATGGATCTATGAATATCTTCCGGAAAATCAAGTTGTCGGCCCGGTATGCCAAAGCGGTGTACCTTGTGTCAGCGGCATATTCATTCACCGCTGCCGGACTGTGCGTCTTTGATCCTACCTTGACTCCCACATTCGTTCTGCTGAAGCTGCTGTTTATCCCTGTCATCTGGTATTTGTTCAAGTCCTTCCAGAGAGGGCAGACCATCTATTTCTATCTGAATCTGGGGATCAGCAGAACTGAATATTATTCTATTCCGTTTGTTGTTGACTTCGTGGTCTTCGTCGCGCTATTAACCTTTTCAATATGTGTTGGCAATGTCATCAGATAGGATAAATAGAATGCTTGTTGACAGCGTGCACCTTGAATTCGGAAATCTAACGGTGCTTCAAAGCGCTTTCGTCACATCGGAACGCGGCAAGGTGACGGGTGTCCTGGGGAGGAACGGTACGGGAAAATCGTGCCTGTTCAAATGTATTATGGGAGGCATAAAGCCACAGAACATCTTCGTTAGGTTCAACGATGAGCAAAGTACTGACTATGGGCATATCGGCGACAGGGTCAAGTACCTTCCGCAGAATCTCTTCATGCCGCCGAGGATGACCTTGGACGAAGCCTTCAGACTGTATGATGTTGAATATGACGGCTTGGTGTCGTTTGATCCCAAGTTCCATACCTTTCAGAAGAAACAGTTTCGGGAATTATCCGGTAGCGAGGCTCGTGTCGCTGAAATGTTCATCATCATCAAGTCACCCTCTGATTTCTGCATCCTGGACGAACCTTTCTCCAACATCGCCCCTATTCATGTCGAGAAGATGCAGTCGCTGATCCGGGAGGAGAAAGCAAATAAAGGGATCATCGTATCTGACCATTTGTACGAAGCGATCATTCAGGTTTCAGACAACTTGTTCCTGCTCCGTGACGGTTACACATTCCCCGTCAGATCAAGAGAAGACCTGATAAGGCATGGGTATATTCGATAAGCTGTTCACTGATCGGATCCGTCCCGTTACTTTGCGAAGACCGTCTCGTCCACCAGGTGGCCGGTAGCCATCAGGTAATCCGTCTCGGCGATACGGGACTGCGTGAACGCCTCAATAAGATTACTCCTGGCCTGCTGCCACTGGAACTGCGCATCAAGATAATCCGAGAGAGGACACATGGATGCGTGATAACGATTCTCTGTAACTCTAAGATTATCATCTGCTTGAGCCTTCCCATCCATGGCCGCTTCGATAAGGTTGTAGCTGTCGGAAAGATTGAATGCCGCCGGCCAAGGCATCCTCTACGAAAGGTTCGGCGATTGCCGCCGCCTGATTTCCGGGCGGACCGCCTTGATGAATGAATATCACGGACTCATCTCGCGCCTTTCCTCTGAGTTGGCTCCCGGCTCGCTCATCATAGACTGCCACTCGTTTCCTTCGGATCTCGCCGACATCGACATCTGCATCGGCTATAATGACGATGCAAGCAAGCCTGAGCAGGAGATGATCGACAAGGCGACGCACCTGTTTGATCGCGCCGGATTTAAGGTAGGCCTGAACAAACCATATTCAAACTCGATAACTCCCAAGAAACCGATTGATTACAAATCCTTGATGATCGAAGTCAACAAGCGTTGCTATATGAATGAGGGCACTTTGGCGCGGACGGTAGGCTATGACATCATTTCTGGACTTGTCAACGACTTCTATCGCCTGGTATTGGCATAAAAGAATATCACCGTGCGTGAAAAGCGGCGTTTTCCGGACAAGTTGAGTAAAATGATGATTTGTCCGTAGAGAGGCGGGTTCTCACGGACAAGTTGAGGATTCTGAGTCGCCTCCTCTTGGAGATAGGCATTCCAAAATAGGAGGTGGTATCCAAATCGCAGCATGGGCTGCTTGTAATCGAGATTGTAAGGACATGGTCTGATGTGTTCCTACGTGTTTTTGCCCGTATTTGCAGATGCTTAATTAGACTTATTTATCACGTGATTTTTGTTACGGGGGCAAAAAGGCCTGATTTGCCCCCGTGACTGTTCAAAAACTGCATGACGTGCGCAGAAAGACCGTATTTGCACACGTGAGTCCAATGACGTAGGCAAAAGAGGCGATTCTGCCTACGTGGCTTGACGCATGCCCCGTGCCTTCACGCATAAGGAGCATTATTACGGGCTTCGATGCGTCACGCTTGACACCATTGCCGTCTTCGATGTGCCCTTCAGACCAGTGTCACATCGACAGTCAGGCAGCAGCGGCGGAACTCACTCCGCGTTGCTCCGTTCGGCCCTCCTGCCGTCTCCTGCGTCCTCACTGCCGCGAGAACTTGTATCCGGCAGGCACCTCCCACTTCCCGAGGCCGTGGGTTGGCCACGTCCGCCGTGGCTGACCGCCTGTCCGTCTCTACGTACTTGGTGGAAGGCTTACCGTCTTCGTTGCGGTAACTCTTCTGAACATAATAGACGGGCCGCTTGCCCATTGACGAAGTCTTTAGAATCATAGGTGAACTCTATCAAATATTTTTAACCTTTTTCGGATTCTAAAGTGTCAGACTACCGGTACTCGGCTTTTTTTCGTAAATTTACCATTCTGAAATTTATAAAACGATCATTGAATATGAAAAACAATCTTAGCGTCAGGGCATTTGTCTTGAGCACATTGTTCGCAATTTTCGCTTGCTCCATCTGTGCAGGAGGAAATATCGGCCGCGCAAAGACTGCGGAACTGAAAGTGAAGTCGGTGAAAATCAATGGATATGTAGGCGGAAGAATCGACGACTGCATCAGTCATCGCGTTATGGAACAGGATGTCGATGCACTTGTGGAACCTTTCCGCCACAGGACTGAAACATGGCGATGGCAAAGTGAGTTCTGGGGAAAATGGACCTTGGGCGCAATCGAGACATACCGCTACACCGGCAACGCGGCACTTTATGAAAAGATTGCCGCTTCTGTCGGACAGATCATCGAAACCCAGAGCCCTGACGGCTACATCGGAAACTATGCTCCTGAAGCTCAGCTGAAAGATTGGGACATCTGGGGAAGGAAATACACAATGTTGGGACTGCTCTCGTGGTACGAACTCTCAGGAGACACTCGTGCTCTTTCTGCTGCATCGCGTGTGGCTGACCACCTCATTTCTCAGCTCAAATCCAAGAATGCCAAGATTGTAAAATGTGGCTTATACAGAGGCATGGCAAGTTCTTCCGTGCTTGAACCAATCATGAAACTGTACAACATAAGCGGAGACAAACGCTACCTCGATTTCGCGACAGACATTGTCTCGCAGTGGGAAAGTCCGGATGGCCCGAAACTGGTGAGCCGTTCCGATATTCCTGTGGCTCTGCGCTTTCCGCATCCTGATACAAAATGGTTTTCATACGAGAACGGTGCCAAGGCATACGAAATGATGTCCTGCTACGAAGGCCTGCTCGAATACTACAAAGTGACCGGAAACGACGCCTATTACGAGGCTGTGCGCAAGAGCGTTTCACATATAATCGAGGAAGAAATCAACATCGCCGGTTCCGGCAGCTCGATTGAGTGCTGGTACGGTGGAAGAGCCCTGCAGACCGTTCCGACCTATCATACTATGGAGACCTGCGTCGGATTTACCTGGATGCAGCTTTGCAGCAGGCTTCTGAAATTCTGCGGAGATTCCCGCTATGCGGACCAGATCGAGAAGACATTCTACAACGCCATTCTCGGTTCGATGAAGTGTGACGGCAGCCAGATTGCCAAATATACCCCGCTTGAAGGCTGGAGAGTAGAAGGGGAGAAGCAATGCCATATGGATATAAACTGCTGCAATGCAAATGGTCCACGCGCCTTCGCGATGATTCCGGCTCTCGCATATCTGACAGAAGGCGATTGCCTCAAGATAAACCATTATGGAGATTCCGAGGCGGAGATTTCCCTGGACAAGCGCAACTCCGTGGGAGTCAGCGTCCGTGGAAATTATCCGGTTTCCGGAAACATCTCCATAGAACTCTCTCCGGCCAAACCGGCTGAATTCACTTTGGCGCTGAGGATCCCTCAATGGAGCAAGACGACTACGGCAAAGTTGATCAGCGGCTCTGATACATTGAACATCAGTCTTGACAATCTTCCTGCCGGTGAATACGCAAAGGTGGACCGCAAATGGAAGAAGGGTGACCGCATTGAATTGTCTCTTGACCTTACTCCGCATCTGCTGGAACTTAATGGGCATCAGGCTGTTGTGCGTGGTCCTATAGTGCTTGCAAGGGATTCCCGTTTCAATGACGGTTTCGTGGATGAATGCGTGGTAATCCAATCTTCAGAGGACGGCAGCGTCGCCCTGACCCCGGCAGAAGGCAACGATTTCGCGTGGATGTCTTTTACAGCCCCGATGGTAGCCGGAGCAGATCTGGAAGGCAACGGCAAGCCACGCCAGATCCACCTCTGCGACTTCGCATCCGCAGGCAATACTTGGGACAAATCCACCCGCTATAAGGTCTGGCTCCCGAAAACCCTGAATGTTACCAAAGGCGAATACCGGGCTTACAACGACGCTCCCCATAATTAAAATAACCGTTTAAGAATACTCATATGTACAAACACATACTCACGTTTGCATTGTCCGCTCTGTCTATCTGCGCTTCATACGCCCAGAACACTTGGACGGGCAATCCTTTCGCTTCCAAGGGAACAATTGTAGTCCCCGTATTGAGCAGTTCGCTCGTGGATGAGATTGTAATCGTCTCAGACAATCCCGGAGACTGGAAATTTACCGCATCATTGGAAAATGACGGAGGAAAAGAAATAATCAGCATTTCGATGGATGCACAGACAGAGGCACCGCCGGCAAAATTCAATGTATATTTCACTTTCCCGCAGAAAGGTGTTTTCAACTTCTGGAGTCCGGACTTGCATTGCGGCACACACCTGGATCCTTTCTGGGGCTTAACCAATGCCGGCAGTTCACTTGCCTACAGGATGCCTCTCTATGAGTATTTTGATGACAATAATACGAATTGCCTGACAATCGCCTGCTCAGAGGTGCTCCGCAAGGTAGATGCCGTACTCGGCATAATGGAAGAAGGTTGCGCAATCTGCTCTGAACTGCGCTTCTTCATCTGAGTTTTTCAATTCCTTGTACCCAAAATTCCTAAATATTTGAAAATAAACCT
>OGLM01003202.1_pt1 | contig 13646 bp, 8 predicted proteins | sample 1572531 | NCBI WGS metagenome assembly OGLM01 (sample SAMEA2581909, study PRJEB24529) | metagenome | biome: Human gut stool | place: China | collected 2011 | reverse complement strand
ACCTCCATAGAGCAGAAACTTCTCTGTCAGAGTCGTCTTACCGGCATCCGGGTGGGATATGATCGCAAATGTTCTTCTCTTCTTAATCTCTTCTTCTAATGATGCTCCCATCTGTTCCTCCACCTTTAAACTCACTTCATGTTATTATAGCATTTTAGAGATGGCTTTCAAAGTCTATTCTGAAAGATTTTTCAACTTATTTTGCTTTTTTGCATAAAAATACAGCTCCTGATTGTACGAATTGCACACACCGAACTCCATACATGGACAATATACCGTCTCACAGGCATCGATCAATGCCTTTGCCTGCGCAAGCATCGTATCCTCCGGCATTGTAAAGGCCGGGATTTCCAGTACCTTCTCACAGAGCGCCTTCGCAACCGGATACTCCCGGTCATGCACAGGTAAAATCCCCGCTGCACATGGGATACCCTGCCGCTGCAGTTTCCGGTATAGCGGGATTCCGTATCCACCTCCACCGATCACAAAGGTATGGACATCCCCGGTTGGCTTCGGAAATTCCACACTACCATACGCCGCATCATAGACGCCATCCTGCATCGCATAGAGTTCCTGTATATATTCGGTCGTCATCACCTCTTCCGGCGTGCCGACCCGATCGACACGATGTTCCTTCACACAGACAACCTGATCTGAGATCTTCTGTGCCAGATCAATCTCGTGCAGGGACATCACAACTGCCATCTGCCGTTTTCTTGCAAGCGACCGCAACAGCCACAGGAAATCCGTTTTATAGCGGATATCCAGATACGAGGTTGGTTCATCTAGCACTAAAATCTCCGGCTCCTGGCAGATTGCTCTCGCCAGCATCACACGCTGGCGCTGTCCATCGCTGATTCTCTCAAAATCCTGATCCCGAAGCGCTTCCACCTGCACCTGCCGCATCGCTTCTTCGATTTTTTCTTCATCTTCTTTTTGCAGCATCCCCATCTTCCCGGTATACGGATACCGACCGGTCGCCACGACATCATAACAGGTATATCGTTCCGGATGAATCCGCTCTGTCATCACGATTGCCATCTTCTTCGCCAGCTCCTTCGGTGCATAAGAAGACAACTCTTTCCCATCAATGCTGACTGTTCCTGCAATCAGGGATAACTGCCGGATGATACTTTTCAGAATCGTCGATTTGCCCACGCCGTTTGGTCCGATCAGGGTAAGAATCTCTCCTTTTTTCACATGAAGATTCACATGGTCTATGAGCGTCCGCTTCTGATAGCCTACACTCGCCTCTTCCGTAACCATATAATCATCATCACTGTGCATAGCCATGTCTGCGCCCCCTCTCCTTCACCATCATGTAAATTACAACCGGTGCTAAAAATACCGCTGTCACAGAGCTGATGGAAAGCTCGACCGGAGCAAAGATTGTCCGTGCCAGCAAATCACAGAGCACGCAGAACACACCGCCTCCGAGAAAACTGACCGGAATCATCACGATCGGCTTTGTTGTTTTTACTACACTCTTTACAAGGTGTGGCACCGCGATTCCGACAAACGAAATCGGTCCTGCGAATGCCGTCACACAGGCGGATAATAAGCTGGATAATAAAATCAGCATCACACGAAGCGGGCGGATCGATACACCGACATTTTGCGCATAGCTTTCTCCCATCTGATATGCCCCGATCGGCTTAGATAGCAGAAAAGAACCAGCCACCGCCACTACAACAACAATTGTCATGATCTTTACATGCGCCATGGATATTCCGGCGAAGCTTCCAAGCGACCAGTTATGCAGATTCACGATATTCGAATCATCTGCAAAGGTCACAGCAATATCCGTGATTGCCGAACAGATATAACCGATCATCACGCCACATACAACCAGCATAGACATTTCCTGCACCTTCTTTGATACCGCCAATACGAAAAGCATCGAAAGGAGCGATCCGATCAATGCCATCGCGATCATAAACCACGAACTCATTGTAATACCATGTGAGACACCTACGATCATCGCAAGTGCAACAACCAGCTTCGCCCCGGAAGAGATTCCGAGCACAAACGGACCTGCAATCGGATTTCTAAAAAATGTCTGCAGCAAAAATCCCGATACCGCAAGTGCACCTCCTAAGATTGCTGCCGCAAGCACACGCGGCAGACGGATGGAAAGAATAATCTGCATCGCTTTCGCATCGGTTCCGTGTCCGGTTAATACGGAGAATACCTGCCGCGGGGCGATCGATACACTGCCGATATAAAGTGATAGCAGAATTGCACCAAGCAGCAGCGTAAATAATACGATATATGTAATTATGATTCGCGTCTTTTTTGTCTTCATCTTTATTCCATTTCACAATTCATATAGTACATGTTCCATGCACCGATTTCACGATTCCGCTTATTCCTCTGTCAGCTTATAAAAATAATCGCTCTTTATCTCCTGTCCGGTAAATATCGCATGCATATCCGCGATCATCGTACCATATCCGGTCGTCTCCTGAAACATATTTTTTCCGGTTCCGTACACATGCCCTTCCTTAACGGCTTTAAAATCCGCAAATAGCGCGTTCTTCTGCAAAAGCTCTGATACGCTCGTAAGCTCACTGTCAATTGTGCTGTTGTATATGATATAGTCTGCATCCTTCGCCTGCTCATAGAATGTCTCCATCTGGATTGTCATAGTTGAAAGCGCATTTTCCTCGTCCGAATCATCAAAGGTAATACAGGTTCCTCCGGCGAGTTCGATCATCTTCGATACATAATCACCGGACTTACGTACATTGACACCACCGTTTGTTGTCACATAAAAAAATGCAACCGTCTTTCCGGTCGGTGCCTCGTTCAAAACGTCGGCGGTCTTCGCCGTCTCTGACGCAAACAACTGCTCTGCGGCTTCCTCCGCATCGAACAATGCGCCATAGAATTTCACCCATTCCAACCTGCCAAGCGGATCTGTCTCATAGCTTGAATGTTCCACGATCACTGGGATTCCACAAGTCTCTAACTGCTCTTTTACCTCCGGATTGTGCAGGATCATCGTCGACTCGATAGCAAGATCACAATCCCCGGCAAGCATCTGCTCCACATCCGGCGCATTGTATTTGCCGGCGTAGGCAAGTGTCTGTGCCTGCATCGCCTGCTTTGCCTCCGGGATATACCAGCCATCTTCCTTCGTGCCTGAGAAGGAAAGGTTGTTAAGACGTCCAATCTTCACAATGAAGTCCATGCCGGACGTTGCAGCCAGATATGCGTGCTTCGGTGTTCCATCAATCACTGTAATATCCGAAGGAAGTCCCTCCGGTACATTCTTCCCATCCGGCACAAGCAGGTAATCACCGATATCAGAAACGGAAATAAGTTTATACCCTCCCGTATAATAATCCACGGAAAACTGTGTCGCATAGCTTAAATCCATACTATTTTCTTTTTTCAAGTTATCCCAGCGGATATCTGCATCCAATGCGGATGCATCTGTCATTGTCCCTTTTGGTCCTGCATCCTCTGTATATGCAACATTCCCCTGTGTTGCACAAGCACAGGGGAACGTACATAACAGGGCGAACAGGAGTATAAAAAGAATTCTTCTTCCTCGTCTCAAATCCAACACCCTTACTTTATTGTTTTAGAATCAAAATATAATGTATAGTCGATCTCATGTGGCGTACTCATCGCCGTCGTATCTGCAGAGATCGGCATATTGTAGTCAAATCCGGTAACCGGAATCTCAAATGTAGAATTTCCTTCCGTATTGACCGGCAGATACTTCTCCTCACCGACAATCACATAATCATAGTTTGAAGAACTCATGATAATCGTTGCAGTTGCGATTCCATTTTCCACCTTGATTTTCGTCGGGCTTTCCACCGTAGCACGGCCGGAGCCTCCGGACAGGGTTACCTCAACCGTATATTCACCATTGGCGATTCCTAAATCCTCTGCCGTTTTTATCGACGGATTATCTATGGCATCAGCCGGAAGTGAATCGGAACGGAACACCAGCGTCCGCTCATACCATTTCTCTTTTTTGTTGCTGAATGCGGCACATGCAACGCCCTCATCCAGCGCATCCACAGGAACTGTAAATGTATGCGCACCATCTGTATCCTCTACATATGGGATATACTCTGACTCATCTGCAGCAACTGCCTCTTTGCTGGTACCCATATACAGATACCGATAGCCTTTTCCGCCCATTGTCATAACTGCGGTCATCTTGCCGTCTGCTACCGTGAGCTTGCAGGCAGTAATGTTGAACATTGAAGAGCTTGAATCAACCTCGATGTCATATTCACCATCTGCGACATTCTCTGCCGGAATCGGAACCATCCAATCCTCTACCACGTCACTTGCCGATGCCAGATCCGAACCGGTTGCAATCTGTGCATCCGCTGTAGCCACCTGCTCTGTTGTCACGGCTTCTGTCGTAGCCGCGGCAGTTGTCTCCTGTGTTGTATCATTTTTTCCGCATCCTGCAAGCAGGCAGGCAAGTACCACGCCTGCTGCAAGACTTACATTCCATTTCTTCACGATTCATTCCTCGCGTTTATTCTATTATTTGTTTAATTTGTCAATAGCTGCCTGTGCATGCTTAACAAAGATATCCTGAATTGCCGGAAGCTCACCAAGACCACGAACGAGACATGTTACATCATAACCTGCAGCCTCAAACTGGCTCTTCCAGGAGTCATCGTCGTCACCGGCCATATCGTTGTTTGCATGGTCACCGGCTACGATCATCAATGGCTCAAGAATAACTTTCTTGTAATCGCCTGCCTGTACCTTCGCAAGTACATCATCCACAGAAGGAGTTGCCTCAACCGTACCTACGAAATAGTTCTCAAAGCCGGCGTCTGTCAGCTTATCCTGCATCTTCTGGTATACTTCGTTGCTGTCTGCCTCTGTACCATGTCCCATGAAGCAGATGGCTGTCTCACCATCATCATACTCAGCTGTTGCATCTGTGATAGCTTTTACAACTTCATCGAAATCCTCATCACTTGTAAGAAGCGGATCACCAATTACAACCTGATCGAATGCATCTGCATAATCGCCAACTTCATTTACAACATCTGTATATTCCAGACCATTCATCAGATGTGTCGGCTGGATTACAAGATTCTTGACTCCGTTATCCACCGCGCGGTCGAGCGCTTCTGTCATATTATCAATGGCAATTCCATCTCTGCTCTTTACATGATCAATGATGATCTGGCTTGTAAAGCCTCTTCTGACGGAATAATCTTTACCGAATTCTTCATCAAGCTTACCCTCGATTGCACCGATCGTCAGACGACGGCTGTCGTTAAAGCTTGTACCAAAGCTTACAACAAGCAGTTCGTTGTCGCCAATTTCATCCTGATTACGAACGTTATCCAATGATGCATCTCCTGTCTCATAATTCTCATCGTCCTCTGCCTCAGATGCAGTTGCATCTGCAACCGTTGCCTCTGTTGTCGTTGCAGCTTCTGTAGTTGCCTCTGTGGTTGCTTCCGTCGTTGCCTCAGTTGTCTCTGTCTTCTTGTCTCCACATCCTGCAAGCAGAGTTGCTGCCATACATGCTGTAAGGAATACTGCGCTTAATTTCGATTTCTTCATTTTCTGTACCTCTTTCCTTTTGTTTTTTATCCAGTCACTTGTTAAGAATCAATTCAGACGCACAGAAAAAAAGCCGCCAGCGAAATCACAAACTGACGGAGCAACGGGCCATAGAACTTAATCTACAACGGTACGACCAATTACTCGTGATCTGGAAATCCTTCCTGTACCAATACACGGCAGGTTTCCTGACTTACCGATCCTCATACACATTCCCCTTCCCAGCCTTGCGGCCAGTGGTTATCTTCCGATATCGAATGTATACTCCCGGCTTACAGTGACGAGATCGTGCAGGACTTCCACCTGCTTCCCTTTTAACACATGTCTGCTTTTCAAAAGTAAAAAAAGCTCCACGGCACCGTATATTATGAATTCAATTCGTCGCAATAATAACACACGCACACGAAATGTACAAGTACAAATTTCATGTGCGTGATATATTTAAACTATGCTATTCATATCTTTTAACTATTTTTAAGCAGATTCTGCAGCCGTTTCTCATAGACATAACAGTGTCCATGTGCCTCGATTGCCTTCTCATAGGCTTCAATAGCCTTCTCCCGCTCTCCCATTACCTCATACAGGATTCCAAGCTCATAATAGCCCTCCTCACAGCCATGGTATCCACAGCTTGAACAAAGCTTCATCGTAACCGCCTGTTTCAAATATTTCTCCGCATCTGCATAATCACCGATCACCCGGCAGTACTTTGCAAGCTTAATATAATCAAGCGGTGTCTTCCGGTCTTCCTCCGGTATCACTGCCTTACTTAAATACTCTGCATACTCAGACTTAATCTCCCCATCCCGCAGATAGAGTGCTTCCAGCAGCTCCCCATAATAATTGATGGTTTTATTTAAGTTAACCGCCTTTTTGTATGCATCGACCGCTTCCGCATATCTGCCACTCATGATAAGCACTCTGCCGTACTTGCTGTAAATGCTTGTATTATCCGGCTTTAACTTTATACCGAGCTGATACATCTGATCCATCATCAGAGTATCGTCCTCTTCCCCGGCAAGCTCCATCAGAAGACTTGCGCAGTCAAACCGCAGATTTTCATCCGTGCCTTCCTCCGCATAGCTTTCCAGCAGCTGCTCTGCCTCCGGATAGCGGTCTGCTCGTGTGAGTGCGAGACCTGCCTCGATACGAAGCTGCGGGTCCACATCGTCCCCGTATTTATAAATCGCATCCATCAGAATCTGACACCCTTCCGTAATCCTGTTCAAGCAGAGCAGCACACGGGTTTTGAAGCGGATGACCTCTGTTTTTCTCTGTATATCCCGGTCTGACCTCTCCGGTGCGATTGCAAGTGCCTGTTCAAAATTTTCTAACGCATTCCCGTAATCCCGCCGCTCCCAGTAGATAAATCCGAGATTCGTATAATATGCCGCATGTGGCCGTACCTTAATCTGATCCTCATATGCCTTGATTGCAAGCTCCGTCTCATGAACCTTCCGGTACATATATCCCAGATATCCAAATACGTCCGGGTTCTTCGGATTGATGGACACAACTTTGTTATACATCGCGATTGAATCCTCATTCCGGTTTGCTTCATCATAAAGGTCTGCCAGCTCTAACAACAGATCCTCATAATTCGGCAGATCGGATTCGTCTGATTTATAATTAGCGTCCACCTTCTCTAAAAGCTTCAACGCGTCCTCCGGTTTTTCCTGTGCACGTAAGTTTAACGCTTCATAATAATCCATCGCATCACTCTCCGGACGGAATTCCCGGTACTGCGTCATCACATGTTCGGCATCCTCGTACTGCTCTGCCTGCTGGAAGGTCAGTATCTCCTGTATATACGGCTCCACACCATATGGATAGATTCGTATTGCCTTTTCTGCCGAGTAGATACATTCCTGCAGATAATCTAACATATAACAGCATTTTGCCCGGTAGCAATGCGCCCAGTATTCATCCTCATAGACCATAGATTCATAATCAATATGCTCTAACATCGCATCGCACGCCTTCATGCAGTTTCCATACTCCCGCAGTTCATAGAGAATCCGGAGATTCAAGATGAGTCCGGTAATCTGTTCTTCATGCTCCGTCTCGACCGGAAGCTGTATATATTCCTTCGCTTTCTCGTACTCTTTCAGGTTATAGTAACAGTTTGCGATCAGAGTATGTGCATACGGATACCGCTTTCTGCGCTTATTCTGTTCCTCCGTATAACCGCCTTCTTCCGGCTGTATATCTTCGATTGCCTTCTTCCATTTTAAGAACAACGGAAGCGCCTTCTCCGTCTGTCCGATTGCCAGATAACATCTGCCCTTCGCATTACAATATGTGAAGATCTCATCGCCCTCCGGCTCAAATGTATCAAACACCTCCAACGCTTCCGGTTCCCGCTGATTCTGATAATAACACCATGCCAGATCTAGCTTCTTCTGGTGATCTTCCGGATGCTTGTCCACATCCTGTTTCCATTTCTCAATGATTGCTTCATTTACCTGTTGCAGCCGGGTAAGGTACGCCATATCTCCATAATTGTTATGCATCAGCTCCTCGAAGATATCCTTTGCCTTCTCCAGATCCCCCATCGCATAATAAATATCTCCCAAGCAATACTGTGCGTCTTCATAATCCGGATTCTCCGCAAGAATCTCTTCTGCGGTCTGCTTCGCCTCCTCATATCGTTCCAGACGGTACAACATCTCGCTCTTGATAAACTGCGTCATCTCGTCCTTCGGGTATCGCTCAAGGTTCGCATTGATCCTGCTTAAAAGCGCCTCATATACAGCCTCCGCTTCCGCTCTTGGAAGTGGCTGTTCCGCATCCTTTTCCTGCAAACGCGTATCCTTCATCTGCACATAGATTTCCAGCACATCGCCATGTGGATGTGTAAGCGGCAATCTTTTCAAACGTTCTAATTCCTTGTGGAGTGCAGCCCGGTTCTCCGGTGTCGGCTCATCCTGCTTGTCCATCCGTTCAATCTTCATATACTGCTCAATATAGTCATCGGCATATGTATAATCTCCGGTCAGATATTCATAAGCAAAGCTGTCCTGCTTCCGCGCCGCTACCCCAAGAATATAGGAAATATAATCCTCCGGGAATTTCACCAGCAGGTCTTCTTTGCGCAGGGCGATATCAAACCGGTCCACAATCTCACGAAAAACCGCATCCGGCATCCGGTAATGACCCATTATGAATACAAGCAGCTCCTCCAATGCTTCTGCCTCTGTGTCAAGCGATACAAATGCATCCTCACGAAAAAGCTCTCTCCACGCATCCACACGGATACGGTTCGGATAATCGTTGTATAGTTGTTCTAATTTATCGGTAAGCTCCGTCCTCGGCGGCTGTAAGCCTTCCGAAGCTTCGTCATCCATATCCTCCGGCAGCGCCTCCTGCCTGTCACAGCTTGCAATCGCCTCCTCATAGGCATTCCGAAGCTCCATAAAACCATCTGCATCCTCCTCCGGATTTACAGATTTTAACCGCTCGCGATATGCCTGCTTGATCGCGCCCTTATCATCTGTCTGCCCGATTCCAAGTATCGTCCATATGTTCATAACCCCTGCCCTTGTACCTTTCTTAGTTCTGCATCGATTTACTACTTTTTCGTTGTCTCATATAACACACCATCATCCGCAACCATATTTAAAATCTGATTTCCCACAGCATTATTGAAATCATGTTTTACAATGTTGTCTGATGGATAAATCATCGGTGCCTGATCTGTCCAAAGTTCACATTGACTGATTACCGTATTAATTGCAAAATCATAGTCCTCTGGCGGATATTTATATTTTTTCAGTAATCGTTTAACCATTTTTCGCATGGTCGCTCTCGCCGTTTCTTTCTTCTGCCAGTCAATCGTACGGTTCTTACGGAGCATTTCTGTCAATTCTTTTGTCAATGCAACCAACTGATCATTCTCGTAAAAATCTTTTATATGTTCCGGCTTTGTAAGCGCATCATAAAATGCCAATTCTTCCTGTGAAAGTCCAAGCGCCTGTCCACTCTTATACAGATTCGCAATCTCCTCTGCAGTCTTCAAAAGTTCCTTTATTACTTCTTCATTTGTAATAAGTCCGTTATAATATGAGTTCATCAACTGTGTGATTTTTTCCGAGAACTTCTGTGATTGTACAACATTGGTTCGCTTGTACAAAGTTACCTGTTCCGCCATCAGTTTTTTCAATAGCTCAACTGCAATATTCTTTTCTTTCATACGCGAAATTTCATCCAATACTGCCGGATCAAATAAATTAAAATTCTCTCCACCCGTTTTACTGCTATCGAATAAATTGATAACCCCTTCACTTTGCACTGCCGCTTTCAGCAAATCATTAATCTGAGTATTTATCTCTTTCAACGAAAGTGTCTTTCCGTTAGAACCTCCATATGTAATCTTAATCACGGTAGATCGGACAGCCTCCATATAAGCAGCCTCATGTCGTTCTTGTTCTGTTGTCATACTTGAACAAAGCGTGTGAGACTGTTTCAAAAGCAAAGCTTCTTTCAAGAATAAATCTTTTCTCTCTGGTGCTTTCGCATCCAACACAAAATTCACGCCGCCGGTAATTAATTTTGCCATTACGAGAGGCGTTCCACCGATAAACGCACTAAAATCATAACCATGCAGCAAATCTTTACATACCTGAAGTTTTTCCTGGAATTTCGGGTAGGCAATCTTCTCGATATTCATGTCTCCATATTTAGACTGATCCCGTTTCGTATATTCTTTCATCGCTGTTTTTAATGCCGACGCAATACCGACATAATCAACGATCAAACCGCCTTCTTTGTCCTTAAATACACGGTTGACACGTGCAATAGCCTGCATTAGATTGTATCCATGCATTGGTTTATATACATACATGGTCGCCAGAGATGGTACATCAAAACCAGTCAGCCACATATCTACCACAATTGCAATTTTCATTGGATCGTTGTCATCCTTAAATTTACGAGCCAGTTCCTCTTTATGCGCCTTCGTTCCAATAATCTCTTTCCAATCCTCAGGATCATTATTTCCGCCAGTCATCACAACCCCGATCTTTTCTTTCCACGTTGGACGAATCTCTAAGATACGGCGATATATCTTCATCGCTATTGTCCGCGAATAAGCAACAATCATAGCTTTTCCAGTTAACAGATGCTCTCTGTTTTTCTCATAATGTTCTACAATATCATTGCACAGAGACGCAATCGTAGAATCTGCTCCCAAAACACTTTCCATCTGTCCAAGCATCTTCTTGCTTTTCTCGATCGTTGCAGCATCTGACTGTTGCTCCAAGATATCATAAGTGGAATCAATTAAAGCAAGTGTATTTTGATCTAGTTTCAAATGAACAACCCGACTCTCATAATACACTGGTCGTGTCGCACCATCTTCCACTGCCTGTGTCATATCATACACATCAATATATTCACCAAAAACTTCCCGTGTATTGCGATCTTTTGCTGAAATCGGTGTACCAGTGAATCCGATAAATGTTGCATTCGGCAAAGCATCATGAATGATTCGTGCATTACCAATAACTGTACGCGCCTCTTTTTCTCCAGCTTCATTTTCGGACAATACAATTTTCTCCTCAAACCCATACTGTCCACGATGTGCTTCATCCGCCATCACAACAATATTTCTTCGTTCCGAAAGTGGCTTTTCTCCCCGTTCAAACTTAAACATTGTCGTAAATATAATGCCATTTGCACTTCTTCCATCCAAAAGTGTTTTCAAATGTTCTTTGCTTTCTGCCTGTACAGGTGTCTGTCTCAAGAAATCCGCACACTGTGAAAACTGCGCATAAAGCTGATCATCCAAGTCGATACGGTCTGTCATAACAACGATTGTTGGACTGTCCAATGCTTCTTGCAATAAATGTGCATAAAATACCATTGACAATGATTTTCCCGAACCTTGTGTATGCCAAAACACACCGCCTTTTCCATCCGTTTTCGTCGCAATCTTTGCCTTTTCAATCGCCTTTCGAACAGCAAAATACTGATGATATCCAGCTAAAACCTTGAATCTCCCTGTACCCGTTCCTGAAAAAAGGATAAAATTCTTTAGGATATCCAGCAACCGTTTCTTCTGAAACATCCCCTCGTAAAATGTATCAAATTGAGCATACGACGTTTCTTCATAATTGCCATCCTTTGTTTTCCATTCCATAAAACGATCTAATCCAGAAGTAATCGTTCCCGCTTTATTTGTAGATAAATCACTGACTACACAAATAGCATTGTAATAGAACATAGATGGAATATCCTGCATATAATTCCGAATCTGATGATATGCATTTTCCACATCAACCTCATCCTTTGATGGACTTTTTAATTCCATCAATACGAGTGGCATGCCATTGATAAACAATATAATATCTGGGCGCCGATTATTTCCATTCTCAAGAAATGTAAATTGATTTACAACGCAAAAAGAATTATTATCTACCGTTCCATAATCGACCAATCGAACTATAACTGACTGTTCTTCACCTTTTGCCAGAATTTTTACTGTAATTCCATTTTGCAGATAATCCATAAATATTATGTTCTTCTGCAATAAGCTTCCCATATCAAAGTTTTTTAATTTCAATATTGCTTCTTTGACTGCTTCCTCTGGAAGATTCCGATTGATCCGTAACAGACTACCATATAAAACAGCATCTAAAAACGGACTCGTATAATCTCTATCGTAATCCGGCGCATAAATATGCTCATACCCCATGCCTTCAAACAACTCTATTACAGCCTGTTCATATGTGTCTTCCGTAAATAAATTTGACATGTTTAACCCCCTCGTGCTTTCTCCGCAATATCCATAAGTACTTATGTTTATTATTTTTCAAAGATTATAGCTTTTACTTTCTTTGCATATTTGCTATTATTTTCCTTACATATTATTTTATAAAAATCCTTTACATCATTATCCTTCAAAATATATGTAACCTGATTATTTTCAAGTGCTATTTTTAATAACTTATTTTTTTGACTCTCCGACCATTCGTCAATGTTTTCCAATTGTTCAATAACAGCGTGTGTATTTGCAAAACTTGTGCTGTCTTCCAACCGATCGATCAGTTCTTCCTTTTTTATTTCCTCTTCACTCTGCCCCTTCATTTCTTCTGTCTTCTCTGCAATACACTCAAAATGAACTTCCTCCAAAACTTCATTTGATTTTGTTCTATCAATTATTTTCTGGACTAATTTCTCTAATCTGGAATTTTCCGTATAATCTGCTGGAGCATAATATTTTATTCTATTTTCGTCAAGCATTCGAAATACTTTTGATTTATCTTGTGTTTCCGAATTATATACTCCAATTGAATGTCCACCATTTATATTTACAAGCTTCATACATGGTATATCTGTATCACTATCTCCGATATACACCATATTTCTAAACGGCACACGATATTGATTAGGCTCAAAATATGAATTAACGGCCTGATCATTTATATCAAGGACGCCTTTTTCTATTCTAAACAAAAACTGAGTTTTGTTTGTATAATTAACAACCTGTGCTGGCCAGACTGCAACACCATCTTCATCGAAATAAAAGGAGCTGGCATAGATCTTCTTGAACTTCTTCGCAACTTCTGTGCCCTCAATCATTTCTTTTAATCCTGATGATATTATGTAATGCTCAACCTTTACGCCTTTACTTCTACCATATCTATTAATCCTATCAAACCATGTGTTAACACCAGGAAATAATTTTACATTACTTCCATCTTTATGTAATGTATCCTTTGTAAATAAAACCTTTCCTCTTGATTTGCTCGCCATCATATACATATATGCAAGGTTTTGATCCATGTCATTATCAGCTGCCAACTTATTTGATTCTCTCCAAAACTCTGACACTTCATATTCTATTGACTGTATATACCCTTGAGCCTGCATATCATCTGGTGATAAAGTTTTATCAAAATCATAACATATTGCTAAAATTGGGTTCTTTTTCATAGAATCATCCTTTCATATCGTATTTTATTGGAATAAATAAAAATTTATCTTCTCAATATAAGTTGATTTTCGAACATATGTTTGATATAATAAATATGGTGCTACCCTATTCGGTAGGCGGTTAACCTTCTCCACAAGAGTTATAGCTT
>OGLM01003195.1_pt1 | contig 13661 bp, 13 predicted proteins | sample 1572531 | NCBI WGS metagenome assembly OGLM01 (sample SAMEA2581909, study PRJEB24529) | metagenome | biome: Human gut stool | place: China | collected 2011 | reverse complement strand
CCAAAGTGATTATCCCCAGATACTCAACTATGACAGTTGGCTTGATTGCACAGAACTATTCGAGATGGATGCTAATAAAATAGTATCTGTAGAAGGTGAGTTGAAAGGAAAACTGACAGAAATAGACTTGACGAATGCCTTGAATTTGGTAAGGCGTTGTGGCTTTATACATCGCCAAGCCAAAGAGAAATTTGGACTATTGTAAACATATCACCATTGGCAATGAAATCAAGTATATCAGTGGTGCAACCATTGAGATAGACAGAAGTTTCTTGGAGACTGTGGAATAAAAATCAATTATGGAACCAATTACATTATTGACAACAGCTATGACAATGCTTACTCCATATATTGTGAAATCTGGAGAAAAGGTTGCAGAGGAAATGGGAGCAGATCTTTGGAACTGGCTTAAAAGTAAATTTGCAACAAATAAGCAGTTACCAGAAACTGCTTCAGAGGCAGATCAGAATACAGTACAACTTCAATTAATGTCTGAGATAAGTAGCAATACGGAATTTGCAAAAGCTTTGGAAGCAAAAATTGCAGAAATAAAAAGTGGCTGTAATCTGTATGGAATGAAGATTGAAAATAATGGTACTGTTGAAAAGCAACTGAATATAACCAATAATTCAGGAAATATCACTCTATGAATGATTCTTTTGTACACAATGATTCATCTGTAGAATCCCAAGTTAACATTCAGAATAACCAAGGGAATATTAATTTAGGAAAGAGGACTCGTATGTCTGCAACTTTTGAGAGATTGAAAAAGGAAATTTGTGAACATACGACTAAGGAAGTTATGGATGATTTGATGATGTACAAAACGAAACTTGATGGTACTAAAGGTCTTGAGGAAAAATTGCAAGATGGTGGATTCAACTCGGCGTCCATCCAAAATGCAAAGTGGCAAAAGGAAGCTTATGCAAAGAAGGCTACAAAATATGAATGCTATCCTGCTGCTCAAGATATTTTTCTTGATTTGTTCGGAAGAATCAAAAGTGAATTTTATGTAAATATCTATCCTTTAATTTTACAAGGGTATAATGTTTCTGAAATCATGAAAGAAATACATAAACAGATAGTACTTCCCATTATGAATATACTAAATGAAGATGGGGAAAATGATATGTATTTATATTTGACAGTAGATCACATTTACGGCATGCTGTATTATCTCACAGGTATGTGCCATCTTAATTGGAAAGATTATGATAACGTATAATCCTGCTTTTGACCTCTATCATTGTATATACAGAATGATGCACATACTTGGTAGGTTGGATGACGAAGACTGTTTGGAAGTTGACAAGGTTCGTATATGGGATTTCTATATCCTATACCCCTTCAAAATTTATTCTATAACGATCAGGAGAAAAGAGGAGGATTTGAAAGCTTTGAGAAAAAAGTATGTAGATAAAGATAAAAATCCTTATGAGTATCATGGAGATGACAGGAAGTTGTTTGACAGATTGCAGCCATATCAAATGACGGCATTGAGTTCATTAGTGTCATACGGTATCATAGATAAAGAATGTTTCCTCAAAAAGGAAATAAAAGTATCCAACAGAAATGCCTTGAATAATTTTCTGAAAAATACAGATAGTTTGTCTCCAACAGCAAATAACACATTGTCTTTTCTTAGTATCTTTTCCAAGTCAATGACAATGTTAGGAGTTGATGGCTTGAAAAACAGAACACATTTAATGGAATCAAAATATGATGCAGAATAGTTTGTTTTTACAGCGTTTACGTATAATGACTTTAGATAATAAAGTTGCTTATGATGAGCAGTTTCACAGAGGAGTCAATATCATACGTGGACAGAATAGTAGTGGAAAATCAACTATTATTCGTTTTATATTCTTTGCGTTAGGTGGTGCTTATTCCGAATTTGTGCCAGAGGCATTACAATGCAAGTATGTGATGGCAGAGATTTGCATCAATGGAGATACGGTTGTGACTTTGAAACGTTACCTTGAGGTAAACCAAGACAAAAAGGTTAATTCTAAAGTTCCTATGTATATCTATTATGGCACGTTAGATGAATGCCTTGAAGATAAGCGAAAAGATGTATGGAAAAAGTTTGGCTATATATCTACTGACAAAACGAAAAGTTTCTCAAATGTTTTGTTTAGGATGTTAGGACTGCCAGTCGTTAAAGCTGATAGTAACATAACAATGCATCAAATTTTACGCTTGATATATTTAGATCAAGAGTCACCTACCAATTCTCTCTTTTTCTTTGAAATGTTTGACAAAGAATTGACAAGAGAAACTATAGCAGAAGTCTTGTTGGGTGTTTACGATGAAGAGTTATACGAAGCCAAGTATCGTCTTTTGGATATTAAAACCGAATTAAAAGAGATTGGCGGAACGATAAGAATTGCCAATTCTTTCTTTTCTGAACCAATGACAAAATCAAGTGCAGCTATTCAGTCTTATATCACCAATCTGACTGAAGAGATAAGCAAACTTACGGATGAAATAGCCCAGTTGCGAACTTCAAATATAAAAGTCAAGGTGAAGAATCGAGAATATGAGAAGTTGCAGGCGCAAATCACTAGTTTGAGAAGAAATCAGCTTGATTTAGAAAATGATGTCAAGAATCTTAGTGCAGAAATTTTGGATTCAAAGTTCTTTATAACTACACTTCGAAAGAAAATCAAAGCATTGGATTCATCTATTGCAACAAGAGACTATCTTGAAAAGCTGCCATTAGAGTATTGTCCAGAATGTTTATCGAAACTTGACGAGAATGTACCAGAGGGACATTGTAGATTATGCAAATCTCCTATAGATACAACACACGGAAAGTCGCAAGCTGCAAGAATCAAGTTGGAGATAGAATTTCAAGTTAAGGAATCCGAACAGTTACTGAGTGTAAATGAAAAGTTTCTTTTAGAGAAAAAAGCAAAGTTGAAAGCTGTAAATTCACATTTGCAAACTCTTCAAAAGCAATTAGATAATTCATTGAAGGATGTTCGCTCAACATTCGATGAACGCTTGGATGAGTTAATCTTATCTAAGGGATACAAGGAAGGTGAAATCTTACAGTATAAAACATTGTTGGAGACAGCTATAAAATATGAGGAGATATTAAAGCTGTTCAGAGATTTAAAGGAAGAAGAATCAAAACTTACTCGATTCATTGATGGAAAAACTTCTATTTTGATGAATAGACGCAAGAACATTGATAGTGCTATTTCTCAAAATGGAATATACCTGTTAAAACATGACGAATTGCGTCAAGAAGAATTTAAAAGTGCTGATGACTTTATCATTGACTACAAGCAAAACATAGCGTATATTTCAAATCAATACATAAAGTTGTCGGCAAGCTCCAATTTTTACTTGAAAATGGCAGCTCGTTTTGCTATCTTCCTCACGTCTTTGCAGAACAACGAAATGCGTTATCCGCGATTGCTCTTTTCTGATAATATGGAAGATAAGGGAATGGAGGAAAATCGCGCAAAAGAGTTCCAACGAACAATTGTAAATTATCTGAAAGAAATAGGCAATACTGAATATCAACTGATATATGCCACTTCTATGTGTGCAGACGAATATGACAATGAACAATATGCTGTTGGGGAAAAATATTCGGAAGGCAATAAAAGCTTAAAAAATATATAGTTTACATATACTGATATTTTTTATGTTTGAGCTGTGGCTTCACAAATGAGGAGCTAAAAAATGGAAATGGTTTTAAGTATATTGGTAGCACTCTTGAGTGCTCAAATATGCAAAATCCCACACCATTGGATAAACAAGAAAAATCTTAATAGATACTGTTTATGATGCGCCAGCCGACAAACAATCGCAATTCTATTGCGTCAACACTCATCGGCAGCCCTTTAGGGCACAGGCTCCGCTGCCGATACCAAAACTCTGGCAGAGCTATAGCGTCGCCAGTTACATCCCTCTCTTCTGAGGAGAGAGGGCTTGGGTGAGAGGTGGAACCCTCTTTGGAAAGAGGGACAGGGTGATTCGAAAAAAATAAGATAAACAAATAAACATATGGCAGCAAAAAAATTAAGAGATATACGTAAGGAGATGTTTGCAGAAATGGAGCAACGTCTGAATGTGAATAGAAAGCCAGAAGACAGCTTCTTCTATTATCATTCCAGCGAGGACAGAATAGTCCTCTCCCATGCCCTGTTTTGGGTAATGACACAAAACATCAGGGGACATGTTGCCAAAGAGAAGTACTTCTTGCTTCTCCGCCAATACCAAGAGGAAATGCTAAGTGCCTATCTCACGGAATCCGATGAATTCCCGGAGTTGCTGCACTATTGCAATGTCATCTATAATACTCTTCCCATGATACTAAGAGGTGTCTATAATTTCAGCACAGACAAGGACGCACGCCGTCTTGGTGCTATCTGTGTAGTAGCAGGTGGTTATGGTGGGGACATAAAAGAAGAGAAAGCCAATGAGTTGCTAGATGACATCGACTTCTATTACAATAAGGTGAAGTGTCGCAAGATAGAGCAGATGCTTCCGACCTTAAATAAATTAGTAGTTGCAGAACAACAGTCTTGGATGGGTTCAATGTAGATTTCTTTCTTCTACGCAAGATTTTTTGAAAATCTCTTGATTGTTCCGAAATAAAGTTGTATCTTTGCTTTCTATAAAAATAAAGTAGAATAATAGCATATGTCTAAAGATAATAACAACTTAACAATATTGTCAGGGCAATCAGTACTCTTGCCTTCTCAAAATGAAATTCAAAGGAGAATATATTCTATTCGTGGCGTGCAGGTGATGCTTGATCGTGACCTCGCCCAGCTCTACCAAGTTGAGACAAAAGTTCTTAATCAGGCAGTAAAGCGTAACATGAAGCGCTTTCCTGATTATTATATGTTTCGTTTGACAGAAGAGGAATGGAATAATTGGAAGTCACAATTTGTGACCTCCAATTATATGAGTGAAGATGAAATTCAGGCTATAAAGATGGGAGTCAGACGTCCTCCTTTTGCTTTTACTGAACAAGGTGTAAGCCAATTGTCATCCGTATTGAAAAGTGACCGTGCTATTGAGACAAGCATTCGCATAATCGATGTTTTTGTTGCCATGCGCAAATTTATCTTCTCTAATGCAGGATTATTTCAGAGAATAGAGTCGCTTGAAGCATTTCGTATAGAAACTAAACGAGGCTTGAAAAATATAGATGCTCGTTTTGATCAGATTATGAGTCGTCTAGATGATGGTTCGCTTAAGCAAAAATTGGGGATTTTCTTTGATGGACAAATGTTTGATGCCTTTGTCTTGGTAGAGGAGCTAATCCAAAAGGCTAAACGTAGGATCGTTCTAATTGATGACTATATAACAGCTTCTCTCTTGGATCGTTTTCATAAGCGTAATACAGGCGTAATTTTAGATTGTTATGTGAAAAGTCGATTTGCATACCTTTGAGCGTTCACATGATCGTTGGCTTATTATAGACGATATCGTTTATCATTTTGGTGCATCTCTAAAAGATTTAGGAAAGCGTTGGTTTTCTGTCGATATTGTAACAGAACATACAGCAGATGATTTTATTTCGCGCCTGTAAAAGGCAGAATGTTAAAAAATATCCCCATTCGAGTGGCGACAAGCGCAGAGCGATACTGCGGTGGGGAACAATAATGGTGGTCTCAACCAGTAAGCCGCCCCCCATGCACCCCCAATCAGCAAGCTATAGCAAATTATAGCAAGTTATACCCAGGCGGTCCCATCCCGCACAATTTGGCGAGGGCTTTGATGCCCCGTCAACCTTATAGCGTAGCGGTTCTGAGCACCGGAGGGCGGTTACATCCCCGCTTCCTGAGGTTTCTGTCCCCCGGAAACGGGGGAACCGAAGGGGGTGTAAAGACCATTGAAGAGGGGCTTGGGGAGAAAGTGGAGCTCTCCTTGCAGGAGAGACGGAGAGGTAGAAAAAAGCCTTCTTTAATGGTAAAGAAGGACGGGATGATTTTAGAAATAACAATATCATGATGAAAAATTTCAAAGATATAACTGTAGCTGTAGCCGGTACCGGCTACGTAGGTCTGAGTATAGCAACACTATTGTCTCAGCACCATCATGTAACAGCAGTAGATATAATCCCAAAGAAGGTGTAGAAACTCAACAATAAGATTTCTCCTATCTAGAACCTTTACATAGAAAAGTATATGGTAGAGTAGCCAACATCGTGGTGACACCATCCGATGCCCTCGTCATCGTTACGATCGGTATTAAGCCAAGCCGCCCAGAAACAGGCTATGGCTATATCGCCGCAGCGTAGGCAAGGACATCCGATAGTATGAATGCAAGAACTGCGTAGTTCATGCAGCCGATGAAAGTAAGGGTGTAATTCAAGGCTTGGATGGCTAAAGCTTAGTTAGAAGAATGGGCAACTGCTTGTTTGTTCTTTGAAAAAGAAACTGAGAATCAATGATTTTAAAAAATAAACTTCAGTTTAAGCAAAGAAATGAATCATGAAAGGATTACTTGTTTTATCGTATGTTTTCCTATATAAACTTGTTTTCTAAGTGCATTAATTGATACAATTTAGCGGTCATGATAGCAAAAGAATATTGTATAGCCTTTTGTGAAGGCTACTTATACGCCCAATTAGGCGAGAAGCTAACAAATGGCAAAGTGACAGAACATACACTGGACTTAGCTAAGGAAACGGCTCAGACATGTATAGAGCAACAGATTAGATAAGATAGCCATTCTGCTTGATATTGACAAACGAGAGCTTATAATAGGTAAAGATTAAAGCTATGACAGATATTGTACAGATTCAAGAATCAGAGTATGATGCAATTCTGCGACAGGCTGTCGCAGTTATTGACAAAACAAGAGCAATGGTGGCAACAACGGTATGTTCTGCCATCGGTACCGCTCATTGGGAGATCGGAAAATTGCTTCACGACAAGAAGATTGAAAGTAAGCATGGAAGCGGCGTAGTAAATCGCTTGTCTTTTGACTTGAAGCAACGTTATCCACAGATGGGAGTTTCTCCAAGAAACCTGTGGGACATGAAGAAATTTTATGAACGATTCTGTAATAGTGAGCCAAAACTGCGACAGGCTGTCGCAGTTTTACCATGGGGACATACTTTGACCTTGATGCGCAAGTTCGGCGAAGATGATAATACCATATTATATTACGCGCAGGAAACTACGTCAAAAGGTTGGAACCGTGAACTTCTATATAGTGCCATCTCTCTAAACATGCACATGAGGAAGAATGAACCATCTGACAATAACTTCGAGCAGACTTTACCTGCCACACAGGCGATGTTTGCTAATGAAGTGTTCAGAAGCGGTTATAATCTAGGATTTCTTGGTGTAAAAGACCCCATCTTGGAAACAGAACTTGAGGCCCGACTGGTAGAGAAGGTGAAACAGTTCCTTTTGGAACTTGGCAAAGGTTTCACGTATATAGGCAATCAATACGTCCTAGAATACAATGGGAAACGGAGCAAAGTTGATATGCTTTTCTTCCACCGTAGCCTGCATTGCCTTGTGGCCATTGATCTGAAGATTGGAGAATTCAGACCAGAATATGCAGGCAAAATGAATTATTACTTGTCATTGCTTGACCGTCTGGAACGCAGAGAAGATGAAAATCGCTCTATCGGCATTATTCTTTGTGCTGAGAAAGATCGTGTGGAGGTGGAGTTAGCTTTGGAGGATATGGGCAAACCCATTGGGGTGGCAGATTATCAACTGATTGTGCCACAAGAAGAATTAAAGAAAGTAGTAGCAGAAGAAATGGAAGCTTTTGGTAAGGAACTTCCTCTTCGAACTGAAACGGAAGAGGGGGCAAAGCAAGAATGACAATAACACGGCATAAAAATAAAGATATAGTAAATATATGAAACCAGATTCAATATTATATTATCCTCATATTGAATTCCAAAATGAAGCGTGGGTTAAGTCCAGCTTGTTACTTTGGAACCATGTATATCGAATTGTCCCAGAAGGTTATGTTCCCAATGATAGTGATGATATCAAAGCATTGGTTGATGAAGACTTGGTTAGGGACATTAAGTTGGATGATAAAGATAGAGAAGATACATGTGACGAATTTCTAAAACTCTGTGATAGAATAGAGAATCATATGCCTGCGGGTCTTATTCCCTCGGATGAAGATAGAATTCATCCTGGAAAAATTGACAGCAGGTTATATCCTTATCTCGACTTGATAGGAGATTATTTTATTGACGAAGACAAATGGCTCCATTTGTCAAAAGAACTTGCAAGAGGATATATGTTCAAGTTGTCACAAGTAGTTGCAAGGATACGCAATCTTAACAGAGGTACAGATGATTTGGATGCATGGTCAATAAATCCTTATTTCTGTGAGAATGCAAACTTCGGCGAGTTCCTTCAGGATCCTACAGCCAAAGGATTCTTCTGTTCTGTTACATTGGAAGACATCGTGCCTCAAAATATAGGAGAGATAAGCGCACGTGATTTAATTTCATTTGTTAACAAAAGAAAAGATAAAAGAAAACTACTAAGAGAAAAATTTGATGAACTAACCAATCATCTAGCCAAGATATCTAATATTCAACATGCAGGTCAAGTAAGTTTGGATTTCGTAAATGATCTGATTGATTCTAAAGCACAGTATAGACAGAGTATGGATAAGTGGAAAGATATTAGTGCCTTTTCAATTTCAACGGGAGTACCTATATCTCTTACAGCATTAGGCACTTTTGCTGCTCTTAAAGGGAATCCATTTAGTATCGCTAAGATAGCAGGCGGTTTAGCGATTGGTGCAATATGCTCATATGCTGATTTCTATAGAGCGAAAAAGAATAGAGGCCCTTCCTATTCATCATATTTAATCGGTATTGACGAACTTTGCAGAAATGTTACAAGGCAAAGTTATACACGATTAGAGGAATTTATTAATGACTGAGGGTGTCATTTTATTACTTATAAAAGGTTAAATCATGAGAAACCTCGTAGAACAGGCAAGCAATTGGCTTCAGTCAGAAGCATGCCGCTCGGGTAGTATTGTCGAGCGAACCAACGCAGTTGTTTTAGCATTCCGCTCATATATATTGGAAGAAAAACAGGAAGTCTGTAATAACACTGGGCTTCCACTATCTTTAATTATGGATAAGATAGATACTACAGATAAGCTTATTCGCCAGATTTTATCAGCTTTTTTAAGAGGTAATCAGCAGGATGCTCTCCAAAAGACTCATAAAATGATGCAATCAATGAAATTTGACAAAATGAGTCCTGGAGTACCGATGTATAAATGTAGAGAAAACAGCAAATTGTTTCATTTTTCGAAAGATGAGATGTTTCACATTCCTTATGAGAAGCGGAACCTTGTAGGGAATCAACGTTTTAGCCTTTCTGGGTTACCTTGTTTATATTTAGGCGGTTCGTCATATATCTGCTGGGAGGAATTGGGCAGAAAGGATTTGAGTTCAACGAATTACTGCGGTTATTCACTGAAGGAAGACATCAATATGTTTGACTTCTTGTTGCCCGTAGAAATTGACAATCCCCATCAGATACGAAGAATTGTGCTTATCCTGGCATGTAGTTTGGCGGCGAATAGGGATAGTCTATTTAAACCAGAATATATTCTATCACAGAGTATACTGCACACTCTAATCAACCGTTCTTTTTATAACCACTCTCAATTCTGCTTACGATTCTATTCGTCGCATCTGCTAAATGGTGATGCAGATTATTACGATAAGGATTATGCTAATGACGATTTCTTAGCGAAGTATGTAAACTATGTTTTCCCTGCAGCATCATCAAAAAGCGAAGGCTATAATGACGATTTGAGAAAGTTTTTCAATCAGACTGAAACTGTATCACTACTGCACGAAACGATATTGACTCCAGAACGGCTGATGAACTCTGGCAGTAGCGATGTTTATCTTTCTTCACAGTTTGGGCTGATGGATGCTATATTAGATGAAAAGTTGGGCTTTACTCCGAAAAGGGATGAAGGGGAATTGCTGATGGTAAGAAAGGGGTAAAGATTTATAATAAACAAATTGAATTTATGAGTATAAATTGGTTTAGACATATTAGAGGATTAATACGTCGTTGGTATCGGAAGAGCTTTCACAAGGACTGGAAAGTGGTAGAACATGGCCTCGATTTCTTTCAGGAATTCGCCGACATTTATAACGGCACAATTAACGACCTAGAAACAGCAGAGCGATTCTTCAAAGATTTTATGGAGCAGACCAAAGGATGGGTAATTGTGGATTTCCTCGATACAGACAATTGGGACTGCATCAGGAAAGTTGAGGTGGATAAGCAGAACGGGCTGATATGGTTCTATTGGCAAATACCAAGTGGCGACCCATTAGAAGAAAAGATAAGAAAGATGTTTTTTCCTTTAGGATATTATGGAATGTGCTTAAAGTTTGATAATGTTAGGTTTTTGGAAGGGAAACGAAATAGATGTTTTGGAATTGTTGTGAATGGGTATACTATCAGAGAGAAAAACATAAAAGGCTTTGCTAAGAATGGCGGATGGATTATTCAAGGGATAGACAATGCATCTAGTTTCTTCTCAACGAGTGTGGTAAGGGAAAAGGGTGGCGTATTCCAGCATTGGCGTTTTATTAATACACCAATTTCTTCATTTTGGATTATACCCAAGTGTATGAACGTACACCCACAGGATTCGGAAAAGTTGCTTTATATGTTTGGTGTAGAGAAATGTGAAAAGGAACTAAAGGTTGCTCTTGATAAAACAAGAGGGGTGGACAAATTAGAAAAGGAGGAACAACGTAAAGAAATCAAAACAGCGGCTCACGATATGCGCACTGTGGCTGAAAGCTTATTCAAACTGATTATGTGCTTCAATCAGGAGGAGTATCAATATAAAGTAAGTAACTATGACGACTTGACGTTAGGTGATTTGACGGGTCCGTTAAAAAAGACCATTTATAGACAAGATTTTGAACAAAAACGGATTGACGAGATTCCGAGGCTAGCTAACGATCTGTCTCATGATTCGGGGAATCCTGTTGATTTCAAGGATTTGGGTACACTGTTTATGGATATTATCTATTTTGTCAGTGATTTTAAATTAAGTATCAAGAAAAAAGGGAATGAAATTATTACTACGCATAGTGATATGCCATTACCTCACGATTTCGTAAAAGAAAAGTATAAGGACTTTTGTTTTATAGATGAAATAAATGATACAGTTCATAAGAATGATGGAAAGATCAGTTTCAAGATAGAAACTCAAATTGGAACGTTTATAAATGTCTTTGGAAAGAAAGGCGTCGAGGTGCTATGCAAGGATGGGTACATCAGGAACTCTAAAGAAGAAGGCATAGAACCACTTAAGATTTGGGACAGGGATGAAGTGATTGCGCTTTTAGATAAGATGTATCAGAAGGTGATTTCGATATGTGCTACCAATGGATATGATACTGAAACGTATTCATTAGGTATTTCGTTTGAAGCCAAGCTACAGAAAGAAGGTGTGCCTAGCCATCTATTTACAGAAAGCGAGATAGAGACATTGATGCGCAATGCAGATGATGAATATAACAACAAACTTGTCATAGATGAAGATGGGTATGCACATATAGTCCAGAATCCCAAACAAGGGTTTCTATACCCTGTATCACAAGAAACATGGGATGCTGGTAATATGTATGTAGGGAAGAACTCCAACTTGTCAGACCTTCATGATAGCTATGTGCTATGCATGCACTTGTGGTTAGCATATCTAGAAACAGGACAGTATATGTATGCTGATTACTATGTTCCTGATGATGGGTTGGATAAGATAATAGAGAAAGTAAAGAAGTATTATTTAAATGGTAGAGTATGAAGCAGCACTATATACCAAGATGTTATCTTAAGCGATTCTCTGAAAATGAGAAATGTATTTATACTTACGATAAAATACATTGTAGAAGATACAATGCATCATTGATGTCAGTATGCTGTGAGGATGACCTTTATACAATCTCGGATAAGTATGTGAAAAAAAGTAATGAGGAGGGTAAAAGCAAGATAAACAGCCTATCCATCGAGATAGATCATTTTGCTCATACAGTAGAGCCTCTATATGCCCAATTCTTAAAACAGATAGATGATATTAAAAGAGAGTGGGTTACAGGATATGACCACTACAGACTAAATTATCTTGAGAAAAGGGAATTTGCTCTACATATCCTTACACAGTATTTTCGGATGCCGCATACAGGGGATGTTATGGTGGATGACTATATCAGGATGGAGCGTGCTGGTATTGATATGGTGAAAGAGATAATGGCTGTGCAGACAGGCAATGAGGAATTCAGGAAATTGGAGATAGATGTAAAATGTGAAAAGCCTGCGCTGCATGCTAATTTGTCCTATCTGGATAATGAAACGTTGATGATGTTTGCTAATGCAATAGCCAACAACATCTTTGTGTTTTGGATAAGTAAGGGCAACGATTTTTATACTTCAGACTTTCCAATAGTAGTTTCGCCACATGTGGAAAATGTAAGACCAATGTTTATGGGGCTAGCACAATATGGTGGTGAGTTGACTATGCCTTTGTCGCCAGAACTGGCGCTGTCGGTATTTGATCGTTCATATTTTAAGAATAAAGAAGACTTAGATGGAGCATTCGTAAACGCTGACGATAAAGAAGTGAGAAGGCAAAACTATCTACGGTATATGTATGCAACGCAGCATGTGTTCAGTTATAAGAATGATTTCAGTCTGATTGATTTTATCTATGAACTTGAAGGAGCCCATTCTTTCTGGAGCCCCAATTATAGGGCAGAGATTGTAAGTGGACTAGGAAAGTATTGATTTCTCATGTTGTTTTTATGCTCTTGACAGAATTGCCTACTTATTTGTACCATAATACCGAACTTCCTCATCGAGGAGATGGAGCACGTGGTCGATTACCGCGTGCCGCTGCTCGTGGACGCGAAGATCGGCGCGAGCTGGGCGGAGGCGCACTGATGAACTACGTGATCTGCGATGCCGGGGCGGAGCACCTGCCGCAGCTTGAGATGCTGGAGCGTGCGTGCTTTTCCGCGCCGTGGACGCGCGCGCAGCTACAAAGCCAGCTGCCGGATGACCGGCACGTGTTTCTCATCGCGGCAGCGGGGAGGACGGTGCTCGGCTACGCAAACTTCCTGCACGTGCTCGACGAGGGCGACATCGGCAATGTCGCCGTCGCGCCGGAGTACCGGCGGCAGGGCGTCGCGGATGCGCTGCTCGACGCGCTGTGCGCGCGGGCGGCGGCGCTCGATCTTGCATTTTTGACGCTGGAGGTGCGCGCGTCGAACGCACCCGCCATCGCGCTGTACCGCAAGCACGGGTTTCAGACCGTCGGTCAGCGCCGAAATTACTATCAGAAGCCGGACGAGGACGCGCTCCTCATGACCTGGTTCCGGAGAGAGGCAGAGACGATATGATTATTCTTGCGATTGAATCTTCCTGTGACGAGACGGCCGTTGCCCTCGTGCGCGACGGGCGCGAGGTGCTGACGGACTGCATCGCCTCGCAGGTGGCGCTGCACCGCGAATACGGCGGCGTTGTGCCGGAGATCGCCTCGCGCAAGCACATCGAGGCCATCGCCGCGCTGACCGATCAGGCCCTCAGCGAAGCGGGTGTTCAAAAATCCGACATTGACGCCGTGGCCGCGACCTACGCCCCCGGCGTCAA
>OGLM01003187.1_pt1 | contig 13700 bp, 11 predicted proteins | sample 1572531 | NCBI WGS metagenome assembly OGLM01 (sample SAMEA2581909, study PRJEB24529) | metagenome | biome: Human gut stool | place: China | collected 2011 | reverse complement strand
AAATCATACCCCTTTATCCTGCTTAAAAATCGACGGCTTGAAATTTGCTCAAAAACCCACTCAAAAGAGCCGAGATTTCATCCTAAACCGCATCAAAATTCTATTTCAAAAATGCAAAAAAAACCGCTGTTTTTTCCAACTTTAGGCTTTTAGATTATTTGTCATCAGCTCTTACAGTGGGGTACACTAAATTTGATGAACTGTGTAGATATTACTTTGCTGTGCGTTTTCAAAGAATCTTTGAGTAATATCTATGTAACCTTTTTCTTCGAGTGACTTTAGCGTGTTTCTGCAAGTGGTCGGACACATATTACACTTCTTAGCCATCTTCGGAACAGACCAAAAACTGACGCCTTTGCTGTCGCCAACCGAAACAAGAAAACAGTAAATCATAAATTCGTGCGGTGAAAAGTTTTCGTCAAAGATTTTGTTTGGCATGTAGTAAACCTTGCCGTCGGTTTTGTAATTTTTGTTTGCGTACATTATTTTTATCCTTTCTTAATTTCTTTTTGAATCCATAACTTGAATTCATCTTTCGGTACGACAATTCTTGTGCCGATTTTTATTTTTGGAAAACCTTTTTCATTGACAAGCTCGTATGACCTTGTGCGAGATATTCCAAGCACCTTTGCAACCTGTGACACCGATATCATCATCGGTAGCTCATCAAAACTTTTGTAGCTTTCTTTCATTGCGCTACCTCCTTTCGTATTATTCGAGAGATGCTTTTTCAAAAAGAAAAAAGCATAAGTAAATTTGAAAACAAAAATTCACTCATAAAAAAGTCCCTCTACTATACGGAGAAAAATTCCCGTTTTGTTCGGGTGTTTTTCAAAATTCTTTACACCTTGTTTACATTTAATTTCACGATAGCAAAAAAATACCCATCTATAATACGGAGAAAAATTCAAGTTTTGTTGATGTGTTTTGAAAGAAAATTTACAAATTATTTTATAAAAACAAAAATCCTCACCGTTTTTATAGATGAGGATTCATTACCTGTACCATTATTTGTACAATTAACAAAAAAGTTTGTATTGGTTGTTGAAATATGATATACTTATATTTGTATAATTGTATCTATTCATAGATTCAATTCATATCGCAACTTTAAGTTATTGTATATTCACAGCAGGAGGATAAATATGGCTAACGAAAATAACGCCAATATCGGCTTTGAAAAACAAATATGGGACGCAGCATGCGTACTTTGGGGACATATCCCTGCAGCAGAATACAGAAAGGTTATCGTAGGTCTTATTTTCCTGCGTTATATATCAAGTGCATTTGAAAAGCGTTATCAAGAGCTTGTTGATGAGGGCGACGGCTTTGAAGATGACAGAGACGCTTATGTGGAGGATAATATCTTCTTCGTGCCGGAGGACGCTCGTTGGAGCAAGATTGCTTCATCTGCTCACACTCCTGAAATCGGAACTGTCATTGACGACGCAATGAGAGCCATTGAAAAAGAAAATACAACTCTTAAAAATGTATTGCCTAAGAACTACGCAAGTCCTGATTTGGACAAGCGTGTTTTGGGCGATGTTGTTGACCTGTTCACTAATATGGATATGGGCGACACCGAGGAAAGCAAAGACCTTCTCGGTAGAACTTATGAGTATTGTATTCAGCAGTTCGCCGCTTACGAAGGTGTTAAGGGTGGCGAGTTCTATACCCCGGCAAGTATTGTTAAAACAATTGTTGCTATCTTAAAGCCGTTCAAAAACTGCCGTGTATATGACCCTTGCTGCGGTTCGGGCGGTATGTTCGTACAGAGCGCAAAGTTCATTCAGGCACACAGCGGCAAGCGTGGAGAAATCGCCGTTTACGGTCAGGAGTCCAATGCCGATACTTGGAAAATGGCTAAAATGAATATGGCTATTCGTGGTATTGATGCAGACTTCGGTCCGTATCAGGCAGATACATTCTTCAATGATTTACATAAAACGCTTAAAGCGGATTTCATTATGGCAAATCCGCCTTTCAATCTTTCCAACTGGGGACAGGAAAAGCTCAAAGACGATGTCCGTTGGAAGTACGGCACACCGCCTGCCGGAAATGCTAACTATGCGTGGATTCAGCATATGATACACCACCTTGCCCCTAACGGAAAAATCGGTCTTGTACTTGCTAACGGTGCTTTGTCCTCTCAGTCCAGCGGCGAGGGAGAAATCAGAAAGAACATTATTCAGGCTGACCTTGTGGAATGTATTGTTGCTTTGCCAACTCAGCTCTTTTACAGTGTTACCATTCCTGTTACGCTTTGGTTTATTACCAAGAACAAAAAGCAAAAAGGTAAAACTCTGTTTATCGACGCTCGTAAAATGGGCTATATGGTAGACCGTAAGCACAGGGATTTTACTGAAGGTACCCAAGAAGACGGCAGCCTTGGAGATATTGATAAATTAGCAAAAACATTTGATGATTTTCAAAACGGAATATTAAAAGAAGTAAAAGGCTTCTGTGCCGTTGCCGATTTGCAGGAAATCGAAAAGCAAGACTTCGTTCTGACACCGGGCAGATATGTTGGTATTGAAGAAGTCGAGGACGACGGCGAACCGTTTGAAGAAAAGATGACTCGCCTTACATCCGAGCTTTCCAATATGTTTGCAAAGTCTCACGAGTTGGAGGACGAAATCCGCAAGAAACTGGGGGCGATTGGATATGAAATATAAATTCGAAACAAAGACAATTGGAGACTGTTGTGATATTACAAAAAAATCAATTCATCCAGAAAAAGGGCAGGTTTACACTTGTTTTAGCTTGCCTGCATTTGATAATTCTAATACCCCTGAAATATTAAATGGCGAAGAGATTAAGAGTTCAAAGTTTGTATTGGATGAAAACACTATCCTGTTTAACAAATTGAATCCTAAATTTAGACGAGTATGGAATATACATTCTCTTGAAAAATATGAGAACACGATTTGTTCAACAGAATTTTTGCCATTGAAAGCAAAAGCTAACATTGATCAAGATTACTTATATTACTATGTTTCAAGCCCTTATTTTACTAGGCTTATGGACGGAATAAGAACAGGTACTTCCAATAGTCAACAGAGAATAGATTGGAAACAATTCTTACGAGAACCGATAAATGTTCCATCATTGCCTGTTCAAAGAAAAGTTGTTTCATTGCTGAGAAATATTGATGAAAAAATAGAACTCAATAATGCGATAAACAATAACTTAGAGCAGCAAGCCAAAACCCTTTTCAAATCGTGGTTCGTTGATTTCGAACCGTTTGATGAATCGTTTGTTGATTCTCCGATAGGGACAAAAATTCCACATTATTTGCAAATGGTTCAGATAGGAAGTCTGTCTCACATTTTAGAAACTGGAAAAAGACCTAAAGGCGGTGCTGTTGCGACCGGTGTGCCGAGTATTGGAGCAGAAAATGTAAAAAGACTTGGTGAAGTTAATTTGGCTTCTGCAAAGTATATACCCGTTGAGTTTGCTCAAAAGATGGATAAGGGCAAAGTACACGGTTACGAATTGATGTTATACAAAGATGGTGGTAAACCGGGTACTTTTATTCCTCATTTCTCAATGTTTGGCGAAGGCTTCCCATATGATGATTTTTATATAAACGAACATGTTTTTAAGCTTGATTTTGGAGATAAAGGTTTTAACGAGTTTTGCTATTTTTATCTTCAGACTGACTATCCATATAATTGGTTAGCAAATAACGGTGGCAAAGCCGCAGTACCGGGAATAAATCAGCAAGATGTAAACTCAATTTGGATATACCATCCTGATAATCCTATTGTAAAAGAGTATTGTAAATGGGTACAACCTATCTTTACAACCATCTTAAGAAACTGCTCACAAAATGTAAAATTATCTCAGTTAAGAGACGCACTTTTACCAAAACTGATGTCCAGCGAACTTGATGTTTCCGACATCGAAATTTAAGCCGCTAAATTATTGTTTATCATAAAAATATATTGTATTGGGGAGAATATAAATGTTAAAAATTAAACAAGTTCAAATTAAAAATTTTCGTTCAATTATAAGAGCAACACTTAATTTTGATCAAATAAATATTTTTGTAGGATTAAATGATGCTGGTAAATCTAATATTTTAAAGGCACTTAACTTGTTTTTCAATGATGAAACAGAACCAGGTGTAGAATTTGATTTTGAAACGGATTATTGTAAATCTGCCCCTATTATAGCTAAAAAAGCAAAAGAAATTGAAATAAAAATTACTTTTAGCATACCAGAAAATTATAACGATAATGCAGAAGTTATATGGAAAAAAACTTGGCGTAAAGAAGGAAAAAATAAAAATGAATATAACAGATCTTTTAAACAGAGGTCAAAAGTTCCTATATTATTTACGAGAATAAAATACAAGTATGTACCTGCGGTAAAAAGTAATGACTATTTTAAGTACTTGTTAGTTGATTTATACAAATCTATTTCCAGCGAAGTCGGAAATGAACTTACTGAAAAAACGAAAACATATGCGGACGCTCTTGGTTTTCATACTAAAAGAATTGCTGAAATCGTTCATGAAAGTATAGGAATTGATTCTAATTTAACAATGCCAAATAATCAGTCTGAAATATTTAAAGCATTAATGTTTATGACAAAGGACGAGAATGATAAAGAAATAGATTTATCTCGACGTGGAGATGGAATAAAATCTATGCATATTCCGGCTATATTAAAATGTATTTCAGAACATGATTTAAAAGTATTAGAAAAAGGTGCTGTTCCTGTAACAACAATATGGGGTTATGAGGAACCAGAAAATGGTATAGAATTATTGAAAGCTTTTGATTTAGCTAATGAATTATATAATTTTTCCAATGATGTTCAAATGCTATTAACGACACATTCACCAGCATTTTACAATTTGAATTCCAAAAGTAATGCAAAATTATTTTATGTAACTAAAAAATGTGATAATGGACAAAGCGAATTTGTCGAAAATTTAAGTGAAAAAGATATACATAAGAAAATTGGTATTATGCCACTTATATCAGAATATATCGAGGAACAAGAAAAGAAATATAGTGAATTAGAACAACTATTGCAAGAAACAGTTATTGATTGTAATACTATAGTTGTTGAAGGCAAAACAGATAAAAAATATATAGAAAAAGCCATTTCTATATATTCTTCATCTTTACAATCAAAACTTGAAGAGAATTCATTAAGGATTTTAACATTTGAGAAAAATGGCGGTACAACAAGAATGTTAGATGTTGCCAAATCGTGGATGTACATTAATTACCGAAAAAAATGTGTCTTGTTAGCAGATAGGGATTCAGCGGGCGAGAAATTAAAGATAAATATAGAAAATGAAAAAAGAAAATTAAAAAACAAAGCTAATGCAGATGCTCGCATAAAAGTAGTTTATTTAAACCCAACAAACACAATTAAGGATATATTGTCAAAAACTCCTACTGGAAAATTTTATTATGAGATTGAGGAATTATTACCATTATATTACAGAAAGAAAATGTTTGATAAACATCAATTAATTTCAAGAGAAAATTGTGATTTGATATCAATGTGTAAAGATGAGTCATTGGTGGATGAATCAGCAAAATCAATTATTGAAAATTTAAATCTAACAGAAGATGTATTAGAATATTATGTTAAACTGCAGATAGATAATAAATTTAAAGACGATGTATGTACTGATGTTTTATTAAGTTATGATGCAGGTAATTCTGATATTTTTGAAGGCTTTAAAGATACAATATACACTTTAGAAAAAGAATTTGGTAAGTAGGTGATATTATGCCGGGATTATATACCGAAGCCGATTATGAAAACTCTGTAATCGAGCTGTTTAGAAATGATTTGGAATATGAGTATGCATACGGTCCCGATATAGAAAGAGACTTTTACAGTCCGTTATATGAGGAAGTTCTGCTTGACTCTCTGTACCGCTTGAACAGAGGGTTACCTGATGATGCCATTTCTGACGCATTATTCAAACTAAAGAATTTTGAAAACGGAGAACTTGTGCAGAAAAATGCCGTGTTTATGGACTATCTGCAAAACGGTATCCCGGTTAGATATTTTGTTGACGGCGAGGAGCGTTCCTCTATCGTCTATCTTGTTGACTATAAAAATCCCGACAATAACTCCTTTATCGTAGCAAATCAATGGACATTTATTGAAAACAGCAACAAACGACCTGATGTAATTCTCTTTTTGAACGGCTTGCCTGTTGTACTTGTAGAACTGAAATCTCCATCTCGTGAAGATACGGACGCTTCCGAAGCGTACAGGCAGCTCCGTAATTATATGCAAGAAATTCCATCTATGTTCATATATAATGCTATATGCGTTATGAGTGACCAGTTAACCTCTAAGGCAGGCACAATCACCTCCGGTGAAGACCGTTTTATGGAGTGGAAAACTAAAGACGGCAATTATGAAAATACGCAATATGCACAGTTTGACACTTTCTTTGAGGGTATGTTCCAAAAGGAAAGATTACTTGATATTATTAAGAATTTTATCTGCTTTTCTAATGAGGGTACAAACTCCTTCAAAATTCTTGCAGGATACCACCAATATTTTGCAGTGAAAAAAGCAATCGAATCAACAAAACACGCTACTGTTACCGACGGTAAAGGCGGTGTGTTCTGGCATACACAAGGAAGCGGAAAATCGCTGTCTATGGTGTTCTATGCTCACTTATTACAGCAAGCATTAGACAGCCCGACGATTGTTGTAATTACTGACAGAAACGACCTTGACGACCAACTTTACGGTCAGTTTGCTAAATGTAAAGATTTCTTGCGTCAAGAGCCGGTACACGCAACTTGCAGAAAACTGACAGAAACTTCTGGTAAGAATGATGTCGGACTAAAGGATTGGCTTGATGGCAGACAGGCAAATGGCATTATCTTTACCACAATGCAGAAATTTGAAGAATCACACGAGCCGTTATCCGAACGCCACAATATCGTTGTTATGGCAGACGAAGCGCACCGTGGACAATACGGACTGACAGAAACCGTGGACGCTAAAACCGGTAAGGTCAAAATCGGTACGGCTCGTGTTATCCGCAACACCTTACCTAACGCTACATATATTGGTTTTACAGGCACACCTATTTCTTCAAAAGACCGTAGCACTCGTGAGGTGTTCGGCGACTATATCGATATTTACGATATGACGCAGGCGGTCGAGGACGGAGCAACCCGCCCTGTTTATTACGAAAGCCGTGTAATTAAGCTCAATCTCGACGAAGCAACGCTACGGATGATTGATACCGAGTATGATATTATGTCCGCCAACGCAGACGAAGAAGTTATCGAAAAGAGCAAGCGTGAACTCGGTCAGATGGAAGCAATACTTGGTAACGATAACACCATCAATTCGCTTGTAAGCGATATACTCGACCACTATGAGAGCAACAGAGAAAACCTGCTGACAGGCAAGGCAATGATTGTTGCTTACTCTCGCCCCATCGCTATGAAAATTTACAAGCGTATTTTAGAGTTGCGCCCTGCTTGGACGGAAAAGGTTGCAGTTGTAATGACTTCCGGCAACAACGACCCGGAAGAATGGCGTGAGATAATCGGTAACAAGCACCACAAGGACGATCTTGCAAAGAAATTCAAAGACAACAACAGTCCGCTTAAAATTGCAATCGTTGTAGATATGTGGCTCACAGGCTTTGACGTGCCGTCCCTTGCAACGATGTATGTTTATAAGCCGATGTCCGGGCACAATCTTATGCAGGCGATCGCCCGTGTAAACCGTGTGTTCCGTGATAAGGAAGGCGGTCTTGTTGTTGACTATGTGGGCATTGCAACAGCACTTAAAAAGGCTATGAACGATTACACCGCCCGTGATAAAAAGAATTACGGCGATACCGATGTTGCAAAGGTTGCATTCCCGAAATTCCAAGAAAAGCTGTCCGTCTGCCGTGATAAGTTCCACGGATTTGATTATTCCAAGTTCCAAACCGGCACAGACCTTGAAAGGTCTAAGACTATCAGCGGCGCTGTCAACTTCATTATGGGCAGAGAAAAAGTTGATGATAAAGACTCGTTTGTAAAAGAAGCACTTATGCTTCATCAGGCATTGTCCCTCTGTTCCTCTATGGTTGATGAGGACGACCGTATCGAAGCAGCTTTCTTTGATGCTGTTCGTGTGCTTGTTCTCAGGCTTACCAATACCGGTGTCGGCAAAAAAATATCCTTGCCCGAAATGAACGCAAGGATTAACGAACTCTTAAAGCAGAGTATCAAGAGCGAAGGCGTTATCAACCTTTTCTCAGATATTAAAGAGGAATTCTCCCTCTTTGACCCGAAATTCTTGCAAGAAGTTGCGAATATGAAAGAAAAGAACCTTGCCGTCGAGCTTTTGAAAAAGTTGATTGCAGAGCAGGTTTCTGTTTACCGCAGGACAAATGTGGTTAAATCCGAAAAGTTCAGCGAGATTATGCAGCGCTCGCTCAATGCATATTTGAACGGTATGCTGACCAATGAAGAAGTCATTGAAGAAATGCTGAATCTGGCAAAGCAGATTGCGGCAGCACAAAAAGAGGGTGACCAACTCGGACTTACAGCCGATGAACTTGCATTCTACGATGCCCTCACAAAGCCGCAGGCAATCAAAGATTTTTACGAAAATGACGAACTCATTGCCATTACGAAAGAACTTGCCGATACGCTCCGCAGAAACAAGACGATTGACTGGCAAAAGCGTGAGTCGGCAAGAGCAAAAATGCGTATGCTTATTAAAAAGCTTTTGAGGAAGCATAAATATCCGCCAGAGGGTATGGAAGATGCTGTCCAAACTGTTATGACCCAATGCGAACTTTGGACTGATAATGTGATGGAAATGTAAATCGAAAATTTAGAATTGATTAAAAGAAAAACTGTATGAGCTGTGTAATAATAAAAGCACAGCCTAAAGTGACATTCAAAGTGACAAATAAGATGTCACTTTGGGGAGCTAAAATAAAGATACTTTTAGGTTTGCCCTAAATTTTTGGGCAAGCCTATTTTCTTTTTCTTAATCTATTGGTTAACTCCTTAAATGTTATTAAATTATGCGTTTTAAAATTTTTGAGTAAATGTACAATAGCTGTACGCAACCACAATATGATAATGATTATCAATTTTATATTGACAATTTGATTTTGCTAAATTATAATAAAAATAAAAAGAGTTAAAATTATGAGCGAGAGAAAAAATTATTCCACAAAACACAATAATGAATTATTGAAATATTTGGAAGAACATAAAAATGAGCATTTAACAGTGTCACAAATCTATAATGATTTGACTGCAAAAGGTATTTCAATAGGATATGCTACTGTTTACAGGCAACTGGAAAAACTTGTTAAGAATTCCAGCGTTGTAAAATATACAATCGACAATACCAGCAGTGCATGCTTTGAATATGTGGGAGAGGATAATCACTCCAAGCAGTCTACATATCACTTAAAATGTGAGCATTGCGGTAAAATCATTCATTTAAGTTGCAATGAAATTGAAGAATTTGAAAATCATATTTCATCGCATCATAATTTTAAGGTTGACCCTGCAAAAACCGTTTTTTACGGCTTATGCGAAAATTGTGCAAAGTAATACTAAGAAAGGAAATCACTGATGAAGCAGGAAGCTATAAGCAAGAAAAAGAGAATAATTACAATGCTTATAGCAGTTTTGTTTGTGATAGCGGCTGTATTTTCTGCTGCCTTTGTTATCAAAGAGGCAAATCATAAGTGCAATCATACTGATTGTCAAATTTGCCAAACAATGCAGCTTTGCATAAAAAACTTAACGGATTTAGGTTCAAAATCGGATGATATTGTAGGTGTAACCGTATTATTTTATTTTGCGTTATTTATCATTCCTTTTGTTACTTATATATTCTCAAAGGAAACACTTATTGATTTAAAAACTAAATTATCCAATTAAATATAATTATCAACAAGGGACAAGTCTGCATTTTAGGGCTTGCATATGTTAAAAATAGGCCTGTTTAGCAGGCTTTGTTTTGCTATGCAAAAGTTCCTTGTATTTTTATGCCCATTTTTAAGATTATATTTGATTGGAGATATTTTTATGAAAAAAATTTTAGGCGTAATTGCCGCTGTTTTAAGCGTTGCAATTATTTTTGTTGCTTGCTCTAATGGAAGAAGCAACAATGAAAATGCAATAAAAAATAATGATGATAATACAAAGCTCAGCATTGTAACAACAATTTTCCCCGAATACGATTGGGTTAGGCAAATACTCGGTGAAAATCAAGCAAATGTTGATTTGACTATGCTTCTTGATAAAGGCGTTGATTTGCACAGCTATCAGCCGAGTGCTGATGATATGGTAAAGGTGTCGAAATGTGACTTGTTCATTTATGTGGGTGGTGAATCGGACGCTTGGGTAGATGATGCTTTGAAGTCTGCTCAAAACAAAAATATGAAGGTTATCAATCTTCTTGATGTTCTTGGAAATTCTGTAAAGGAAGAAGAACAAGTCGAAGGTATGCAAGCTGAAGAAGAGGAAGAAGAGGGCGAAGAGGAAGGTCCTGAATATGATGAACATGTATGGCTTTCTTTTAAAAATGCCAAAACTCTTTGTTCTTCCATTGCAGATGCACTTTGCGAGATTGACTCAAAAAATGCAAATGTATATAAAAAGAATTTAAATGAATACACCAAAAATTTGGACGAACTGGATAAGGAGTATCAGCAAGCAGTAAACGGTGCAAAATATGACAACTTGGTTTTCGGTGATCGTTTTCCGTTTAGATATATGGTTGATGATTATTCTTTGAAATATTATGCCGCATTTGTGGGTTGTTCTGCCGAAACAGAGGCAAGTTTTGAAACAATTAAATTCCTTGCAAACAAGGTTGACGAACTCGGTGTAACAACAGTGCTTACTATCGAAGATCCAAAACACAAAATTGCTCAAACGGTAGTTGAAAATACAAAAGAAAAAAATCAAAAAATCCTTGCACTCAATTCTATGCAATCGGTTACAAGCGATGATGTTAAGAATGGCGAAACATATTTGAATGTAATGCAAAGCAATCTTGATGTGCTTAAACAAGCTTTAAATTAAGGAGGACACTATGGCACAGATTGTATGCAAGAATTTAGCTGTCGGCTACGGCAACACAGTTATAAAAAGCAATATAAATTTTAATGTTGAAAAGGGCGATTACCTTTGCATAATCGGTGAAAACGGTTGCGGAAAAAGTACGCTTATGAAAACAATTTTAGGGTTGGAAAGCGCACTTGACGGAGAAATTGTTTTTTCGGATGATATAAAGAAAAACGAAATCGGATATCTGCCTCAACAAACACAGTTGCAACGGGACTTTCCGGCATCTGTAAGTGAAGTAGTTATGTCAGGTTTCCTCAACAGAAACGGACTGAGACCTTTTTACACAAAAAAGCAAAAAGCCGAGTTTAAGAAGGTTATGAAAAATCTTAATATACAAGAGCTTGAAAAAAGATGTTATCGTGAGCTTTCCGGAGGTCAACAGCAAAAGGTATTACTTGCACGAGCACTCTGTGCCACAGATAAAATCCTTTTACTTGACGAGCCGGTTGCGGCTCTTGACCCAAAGGCAAGCGAGGACTTTTATAATTTGCTTGCTCAAATAAATGCAAACGGCACAACCGTAATTATGATTTCGCACGATGTTAATGAGGCTGTGAAATATGCAACAAAGATATTGTGTCTTAACTCGTCTTGCTTTTTCGGCAGTCAAAAAGAATATTTTGAATTTATCAAGGGAGGTGAGGAAAATGCTTGAAAAACTTATGGTTTATTTTGAATATCCGTTTGTAAGATATGCACTTATCGCCGCAGTTCTTATTGCTCTTTGCTCATCTCTTTTAGGTGTTACGCTTGTGCTTAAAAGATTTTCATTTATCGGCGACGGACTTTCCCATGTAGCTTTCGGTGCAATGGCAGTAGCAACGGTATTAAAGCTTTCAAACAATATGCTTTTAATAATGCCGGTTACAATTATTGCGGCAATTATTCTTTTAATCGGTGGTAAGAATATAAAGATTAAAGGTGATGCTGCAATCGCTGTAATTTCCGTAGGAGCACTTGCAATAGGCTATTTGGTTATGAATTTGTTTTCAACCTCTGGCAATGTTTCGGGTGATGTTTGTTCAACGCTTTTCGGCTCAACATCAATATTGACCCTTACAATAAAGGATGTTTACCTATGTGTTGCACTGTCGATAGCCGTAATAATTATTTTCTGTGTGTTTTATAACAAGATTTTTGCCGTTACTTTTGATGAAAGCTTTGCCAAAGCAACGGGAATAAAAGTGGGGGCATATAACTTCTTGATAGCAGTTACCATTGCGGTTATCATTGTGCTTGCAATGAACCTTGTAGGTTCACTTCTTATTTCTGCATTGATTATTTTTCCTGCACTTTCGGCAATGCGACTTTTCAATAGCTTTAAATCTGTAATTATCTTTTCTGCAGCATTTTCCGTTGTATGCACGGTTGTGGGACTTCTTGCCTCAATTCTTGCAGGAACACCGGTAGGCTCAACCATTGTTGCAAGCGATATAGCCGGATTTATAATTTGCTTGGCCTTATCAAGCGTTAAGAGAGGTGTAAGAGTATGAAAAAAATAATTGCAATTATATTAGCTTTAGTGTTGGCTTTGAGCTTTGTCGCTTGTTCAAAAAATAGTGATAAAAACGACAATTCTAACTCAAAGTCTACAACAAAAGCAACTGAAACAACAACCGAGGCGAAGTCTGTTGATTTGGATTTGACTAAACTAAGCAGCACGGTAGTCTACTCTGAAGTTTATAATATGCTTATTACGCCTGATGATTATAAAGGCAAGATTATAAAAATGAAAGGTCAATTTAATCAATACACGGATGAAGAAACAGGCAAAATACACAATGCTGTGATTATTCCTGATGCAACTGCTTGTTGTCAACAAGGATTGGAATTTGAACTTTCAGATAAAACTAATCCTAACTTTGAACAAAATACGGAAATAACGGTTGTCGGCACATTCGATACTTATTCAGATGGCAAGTTTTTATATTGCCATTTAAAAAATGCAAAAATAATTGACGAATAGTAGATTGGATAATTGAAATTAATTAACGAAAAGGGTTTTACTATTATTTGTCACTATTTCTTGCAGTGGGGTGCATTATATTTGAGTTATGATACTTCTCAATTTTCAAGAGCATCAAAAAAGCATCAATTTTCAACAAAAACTATAAAGGCAAAAAGTAACAGCACTTTCAAATTCTGAAAGTGCTGCTTTTATGCGGAATTTTAGGGGGAATGTATTTTAACACGCGGCTTAACTGAAAGCGTGCTTTTCGCTCCAAAACCACGAAATTCAAAAGTGCAAGCACTGTTTACGCATTGAGTTGATTATAAAGCCCCTGCCAAAAAAAGCACCGATTTTTCGGTGCTTTTTTCCTTTGTTTACGCTGTTTTACGGCGTTTTTACTTGCTTTTCCCATATAGATAAAACTACGGCGCACGGTCTTTTCCGTATGCCGCTTTTTGTTTGATAAGTTGAATATTTCTAATTTAATATATCCTTGGGCCAAGATTTTTTTAGCGCTGCATAAGAAATGACAAAGTTTGCAAGCCAGCCTGCCGGTACGGCAAGCCAAACAAAGGCGATACCGAAACGGGGCGCAAAAATCAATGCTACGGACAAACGAATTGCAAGGTTAACCATATTTGCAA
>OGLM01003185.1_pt1 | contig 13723 bp, 15 predicted proteins | sample 1572531 | NCBI WGS metagenome assembly OGLM01 (sample SAMEA2581909, study PRJEB24529) | metagenome | biome: Human gut stool | place: China | collected 2011 | reverse complement strand
AATAGCAACAACCATAAAGATAATCACGACTGCCTGTTTCCAATAACGGCGCATAAAATCTACCGAAAGAAAAACTAACTTCGCAAACAATCATGAGAGTATCGGGATCTCAAAGACAATGTTCATCGCAAGGCACATCATTAAAAGTGTTAAGATATACGAATCGCACACAATCAAATTATCCACCTCACCACTTACCTGATATGTTTACAAAAAGCGAAAAGTCTGTGGAAAGATCAGAAAGTAGCTGCCCCCCAAATCCAAACATCACAGAGCTGACTCCGACTGTCTGCGTGATATATCGCCGTTCGTTATCGTATAATGTGGGAGAGACAAAACGGAATAACTGATAAAGAATATATGGCGAAGCACACAGCACGCCAACACATAGGGCCGTCTTCATGTGGATGATGAATTGCCGCGCTAACCCTGTATTAATAAGTCGAACGGAAAATGATTCCATTGCACCTCCTGCCCATGCAGCCATCCGGTTGAGCAGCTGATAGGTAATAAAACCGTCATCCTTCGGTACGAGTACAACGCCAAATAACTGTTCTTTGAAGAAGAAAACCACGATACCGAACACGACGGCTACGGCGACAATTTTTATAATTGCCGCCCGCAACACGTCCAGATGTTCCCAAAAAGATTGTGTGTTCGCTTCAGTAGCCATCAGTTATCCTTTTTGTTCTATGTCCTTTATTTCGTCTATCTCTTTTTCTACATTGTTCATCCCTTCCTTGAAAGAGCGAACGCCTTTGCCGATTCCTTTCATCAGTTCAGGAATCTTCTTGCCGCCAAAGAACAGCAATACAACCAATACGATCAGCAGTACTTCCTGCATGCCGATACCGCCGATAAATAGTGGTGTTACCATCATAGCTTTTATTTGTTTATTTTACTTTTAATAAAAATGACCCGGAAGGCAGACATAATTAGCTCATTCCGGATCATCTTCTCCTGTTATTGTATATTGTCGAATGTAAATTCCAGACGGCTGTCCATCTCATCGAAAACCATCAAATCCGAAGTAACTTTCCCTATCGGAATAATCCGCATGGTCAGTTGCCCCATGTCAGGGTCATCTGCTTTGGCATAAAAGATGGCAATCGTGTTATTGGAAGGACAATAAGTGATGTCACCGTTTTCGAAACGAAGCTGCCCCTCTTCGGTATTAGTCGGCCGCCGGGGCATAGAACCGTAATATTCACGGCCTCCATAGCGTCCCAAAGTCGCAGTCAGAGGAAACATACCCCGGATTTCGTCAGCTAACGGGGTGTCGAGCCATTCCCCGGTAAACGTATGCCCTCCGGCAGTAATACGAACCGACGCACCCTGCGACTCTTCCCGTTCGATACCGATTCGTTCAAGCCAGTCCTGTACTTGCGATTCGGCGGAAGGTACGTCTGTTGCCTCAATAGCAATGCCTTCCAGCACATTCGCACCAGTAGCTTCCTCTTTGACGGAATTATAGGTGCGGCCGGCTCCGTATCCGTCATGCGTACAGAACGGAACGACTGTTTTGCCGGAGAGGTCATAAGAGGACAGGAACGAACGTATTGCTTGTGGAACATCCAATGCCCAGTTCGGGTAGCCGATAAAGACAATATCGTATTGGTCCATATTCTCAATGCGGTTTTTAAGTGCGGGAAGTGTTCCGGCAGCCTGCTCCGCATGGTTCTGGTCGCGCACATCGTCGAACTCCGTCGGATAGGGTTCCGAAGTCTCTATCAGATGCAGGTCTCCGCCCACAGCCGTTTGGATATAGCGGGCGACCATTTCGGTCGTACCACGACGCGTTCCCTTATCTACAAGGATGCTTGCCCCGGTCGTGGCATCCACATCCGCCGCATAGTTCGTATTCCCCCAACGGCTGAACCAGGCAATCAGAATCTTTCCGTTTCCGGGGGTAACCGTTCCCGGATTGTCGTTATCATCATCGTCGTTTCCCGGATCATTGGGAACTTCGGGGATATCAATTTCTGAACTGTCATCCCCTGCGCCACATCCGGCAAAAGTCATTACCGGAACGAGCAGCAATAAAGATATAAATAACCGTTTCATAATCTTGCTTTTTTAATTGATTTGACTCAGCCAGTCGGCAATCATTGAGTGGCAGTTGGACGTTTGGCCTGAACGTATCCACAGGCTCGGTTCGAGGAAGTCGCCACCCGGAATGAGCCGTCGGGCATCGGACTCGACACCACTGATACCGCTGCTGGAACTGGATACGATCAGTCCGATGCTCTTACCCTCCATCAGACTACCATATTGGAACAGGAATGTTTGTAAGGGAGCTGCCATATTACTCCACCAAAGAGGTGCGCCTACGATAATCCGGTCGTAATCGGCGATATTCACCTCCACGGGTTTGATTTCCGGATAGGATGCCGCATCATTCGGATTATTCCGGATTGCCTGAATCAGCGCACTACCTATTGCGTAGTTATTGGCCGCATAGTCGAGCCCCTCTTCGGCAGGTTCGACCCGTACCACATCGGCTTCTATCTGCGTCTGCAAATCGCTGACGATGGTATGCACATTATTTGTAAAGCTGTAATACACAATGAGCGTTTTTCCCGATGTCGGGTCAGGATCGGGAGTCGGTGTCGGCACCTCGGTATCAGGTGCGTACGGTTCGTCTTCATCGGGAGAGCAGGCGCTCAATCCCACCGCTACAAAAGCGGCAAACAAAAAATACAGGTACTTTTTCATAACGCTTGTAATTTAATTAAATGATTCAATGTCAGTTGTTTTTAAGAATACCTATTTGTTCGAGCCATTTCTCCACATCGCCGCGTGAATTTTCCGCCTGGCTGCCATATACGGCCAGACTTCCGAGTATTGTCGAATTGGGGCATACCGAACGGATGTCGCTGACGCTTTGAGCCGTGCCGCTACCGCCATGCGTGCAGAACGGGGCGATGTATTTGCCCGACAGGTCATAACCGGCCAGGAAACTTTTCATCGCCGGTGTAAGGTGTCCTCCCCAGATAGGCATCCCGACAATCAGCGTGTCGTACTCGTCCATATTCTCCACCTTTGTTTTCAACTCGGGACGGTAATCGCTCTCCAGCTCTCCCGGTGCGATCTGCGTCACCTCTTCATAAGTATCGGGATAGGGAACGACCGTTTCCACTTCCACGATGTCACCACCTACAAGATCGTGGATATGATTGGCGACTGTCCGGGTATTGCCTCCCCATGAAAAATAGACGATCAGGGTCTTTCCCGCATCCCCTGAAATGGTTCCTCCCGGCTCTATCGCCGCCGGTTCTTCACTGTTGCACGATGTCGCCACGAACAGTAGCATAACCATAAGTGACAAAATACTTTTCTTATACATATCGTTTATTCTATTTAATTGATCTACATTGCAAAATTACGGCAACTGCAAATCTTGGGCTTTGTTATAAAGGTCAATTTAATTTGCTGTCAGGCTCAAATTGTAATTCCTGCCATTTGATCTCTTTCGTCATCGGTTTGTTCAGCAAATCGAACATGTCCATCCGGCATTTTCCGGCGAAATCGAACAGTGTGGGAATGTACCGCTTATCCGTATTCAGCAGGACATAGACCGCTTCTGTCATTTTCAATCGCAGCACCGTTTCAGGAATTTCCTGCCCCTCCCGCATGTAAGGCATCCATGACCGGAAAAGGCTCTCCGTTTCGGACGTGGGTGGCAAACGGTGCAGGGCCGAGAGTTCCGTAGTCGATGATTTGCGGTCGGATGGAGAGAGCGTATGATAAAACTCGCACAAGAACTCTCGCGGAAGAGAGAAGAACAGAACCCGACAAGGCTCGTGCAATTCCGGCTCGGCATAGATGTGCGAATAGCTGTCACGTCCGATGAAGGCACTGTCGCCCCTTTCGATATCCAGCGTCTCGCCGCACTGGTTCCGCAGATACAACCGCCCGCTGTATAGATATACCAGCGTATGATTGGAAAAAAGATGACAGGCTTGAGATACCGTATCTATTGACTCGAAAAAATAAATATGCTGTTCTGTTTCCATATAAAGTTTATTCAGATACAGAAAGTCCGACAAGTTGTGCGGGATTGCTACGTACCATAAAATCGACCTACTTCTGTGCAAGCCCGTTTTCCAGCAACGCAAGAATACAGCGGCGCATCCCATCCACTGGATGAGGTATCCCAACCTGACCGAGGTCGGTCGTTATGATACTCCGCTGCGGGGCAATACGTGCAAAGTCTGCAAATTCTTTATCACTCATCCGCTCGAAATCGAGCAGTCCCGTACCCGGTCCCCACAAATTGGTAATGTAGCTGTATTCCATCCACGCGCCGAGGTCGATACACCGTTTAATCTGGTCGTGCGTCATTTTCCAGATACCGGAATTGGCATGAGTCACGACACACTTTCTCACACCCACCTCACGGGCTTTCCGAGCCAGCGTGATGCTCTCCTCGGACGAAGAGTGCCCCGTTGCGAAAATGATATTCGCTTCGGCACATATCTCCATGACTCGCACGACTTCAGACAGCACACGCCCGTTATCGTCCACGACGGGCACACCCTCTTTCTTGCCGTGATAGCGGATGTTCTGGTAAACGGCATCCTGTGTCGGCATCCAGATACAACGACAAAGATTGCCGGTTGTGGTTACGGCTTTTTCCGCAGCAAATACATTTACTTTATCCCCGTGTACCCGGTTCATACACAGGCTTCCGAACACCTCGAATCCCTGTAACTCCTGACGAATCAGATAAGCCCGGTCATGACAACTGAAATCGTTGGACTTGAACAGCATGGATTTGTAGCCGGCATCACGTGCCGCGCGGGTAAACTCCAATTCATTTCCCAAACGGGCTTTGGAATCCGGAGCGGCGTGCAGATGAATGTCACTGACACCACGCAGCAGTTCATCGGCTTCGGGCGAATCCGAATTTTCAGCGGCAGAGAATATCGGTGTCTGCGCATGTGATGGCAATACACCGGAAAGCAGCACGGCTCCTCCCGCCATCACGGAGTTACGGATAAAGTCACGGCGTGACAGATCTTGTTTATTTTTCATCATTTCCTTCGTTATTCAGTTCGACAATACCTATTTCCTGCAACCATGCGATAACCCGTTCATAAGCCGTATCATACGTTCCCCGACGAATCTGTATGCCCTCCAATACAGTCGATTGCGGGCAAAGAGAACGGACAAGCCGGTAGCTTGCCTCGGCAGAGCTGGTCCCGCTCGTGCAGAACGGAACGACAGTTCTTCCCGCGAGGTCATGTGTTGTGAGAAACGTGCGGATGGGAGGTGCGGCAGTTTCCACCCAGATAGGATAACCGATGAATATCACGTCATACGAAGAGAGGTTTTCGATATTCGTTGTCAAAGGCGGGCAATATCCGGATGCCACTTCTTCCCGGATTTGTGCCAGCAAAGTATCATAATCATCGGTATAAGTATCGGCCGTTTGAATTTCCACAAGGTCACTCTTTACCGTGTCATGGATGTATCCGGCAATCGTCCGGGTATTACCCGTATGGGAGAAATAGACAATCAGCACTTTTTTGTCCCCGGAAGGTTCGACTGGCTCTTCCGTTTTTTCAACCGGAGGTGTTGTCGATTCTTCCGTTTGAGGTTCGCCCGCGGAACAGCCCGTAATGGCTAACATAAGCCATGCAAAGAGAAATAAAAGTTTCGTTTTCATATCTGTTATTTTTAAGTTATTCATTTGATGTAAAGGTAAAAGCAAAGCCCCGCAACGTCTTTGCTGCGAGGCTCAATTTGTTTTGTCAGGAAGTTCACTACCTTTTTTCTTGATTATTCAGTACCGGACTGAATGTGGCTTAATTCACTTAGCTGTTTCTTCACTCCATTGTTTACCAAAACTCGTCTGTTCCGTTTCCACGCACCCACGATGTCCGTGTACCTTACATTCATCCAATGCTGATTGTAACTGCCGGAACTCATCACCGGAAAGCGTGACGTTCCAAGCCCCCAGATTCTCCAGAATCCTTTCCTGGTTCTTGGAACCGGGAATAGGTACGACATTGGGATATTTATGGAGCATCCACGCAAGCGATATCTGGGCGTTGGTCGCATTTTTCTCCACGGCGAACCGATGCAGCAAATCGAGTATAGGCCGGTTGGCCTCGATATTCTCTTTCGACAGTTGGGGAACGAATTTCCGCACGTCATCGAAGCCGAACTGCTCCTGTGCCGTTACCTTACCCGAAAGGAACCCGCTTGCAATCGGCGAGAACGGTACGACTCCGATTCCTTTTTCAAGGCACACCGGGAAAATCTCCGTTTCGCAATCGCGTTCCACCATCGAATAGATGTTCTGGACGGCAGACAAAGGAGTAATCTCATGCGCCGTCCGTATCTGGTTGGCCGATACTTGCGACAGTCCCCAACCGCGTATCAGTCCTTCCTTAACAAGCCGTCCCATGACGGTTGCCACATCTTCAAGCCGGACCGTCTCATTGATGCGATGCAGGTAATACAGGTCGATATAATCCGTGCGAAGTCTGCTCATGGAATCTTCGAGATGCCGACGCATCTCCCGGTAGAGACTCGTCTCGTCCGGTTGCGGGAGTTCACCAATATGAAATTTGGTGGCGAGTACCACTTCCTTACGGAACGGCTCGATAGCTTTACCCACCAACTCCTCGTTATGCCCGGCGTAGAATTGTTCCTTGCCATAGGCTTCCGCCGTATCGAAATGCGTGCAGCCGTAGTCGTATGCCTTGCGGATGGCTTCTATGGCATACGCTTCGGGCGGCACTTGTCCGTAACCGTGGCTGAATCCCATACATCCCATTCCTATCGGAGATACTTCCAGCTGTCCTAATTTTCTATTATCCATATTGTTATATTTTAGAGTGAGATTATTATTGAATTACTTTATTTCCTTATTTTTAGCCATTTCCCATAAGTCAGCATCCGCCAGCCCCATTCCAGAGGCCCGAAGCGGAAATAGGAGAGCCATAGGACACTGAATGCCATCTGGACAAGAAAGACGTAGAAAGCTATGGATTCTGTTCCTGTCAATCCAATGCCGACCCCCAGCCCGAAGCCGATACCGTAGAAGAGAACCATGACCCATACCGACTGTCCTACGTAATTGGTCAGTGCCATTCTCCCCGGAGCGGCAAGACAACGCCACAAGCGCCACTCTCTACCATGCAGGTAAAGGAGACAGATAGCGGAAACATATGCAAAACCTGAAGGATAGACACTTGCCGTATAGATGGCGGTGTGTGCAGCTGTCCCGAAAGGATGCCCGTTTACCGTACTCCAGGCATAGAGAATGGACAAGGGAAGTCCCAGTAGAAAACCGTATGTCACCGTTTTTTTCAGTAGCATCCGATTTGCCTCAAGATTGGCGTATATTTGCTTGCGCCCAATGTAGAAGCCCAATAAGAACAATCCCAATACCTTAAAATAGCGGTTGCTGTCGATGAATTCCTGCAAGCGTACCCATGCACCCTGTATCAGAAATTGAAAGACCTCTCCGTAGCTTTCCGCATTACGCAGCCAGATTCCGAAGTTATATTCCGTTATGCCATATAAATTGCAATAGTGCTGTTGCATTCGCACTGCGGGAGCCGACAGGGACACTCCGAATGTACCGGCCAGCCAATCAATCGGAATAGGAAGTAGCAATAGGACTGCGGAAGTCCCCAGCAACACTCTGTCCGAAACATGCCGGAAAAGAGGGAGCAGCATGCCCAATAAGGCATACAACAGCAAGATGTCCCCGCTCCAGATAAACATCAGGTGCAGAAAACCGATGGTGGCCAGAACAATCATCCGCCGATAAAAGATACGGAATCCGTCCGTTCCCTTTTTAGCCGCGTTGCTGATTATGATTGAGAATCCGATACCGAACAGCAGCGAGAATATGGTGTAGAACTTACCGTCTACAAAAAGGTATTGAAGAAAGCGGACTACCTTGTCTATTTCTGCCGTAGGCATGGCCTCCGTTATTCTCAATTTTTGAAAGGTATAAAGCGAAAATTCCGGAAAGTTGGCAAGGCAGATTCCCAGCAATGCAAATCCTCTTAGAGCATCGAGGATGACATGGCGTTCCGATGTCTTCACGGGTACCATGTCTTTTATATCCATTTCCTTATTCATTGATTCTTTCTTTTTTGTTAACCAACATGACGCTTCCCAGTATGATTACAAGCCCGAGCAACTGTATGCCTGTAATCTGTTCCCCGCCCAGCCCGCCACCGATAACGACAGCCACTACAGGATTCACGTAGGCATGGGTGGCCACATCCGTTGCCGGGCGGATCTTCAGCAGCCATACGTAAGCGGAATAAGCCATCAGTGAGCCGAACAGTATCAGATAGGCCAATGACAACCAGGCGTATAGAGGGACCGTACTGAATCCCGTAGGAGAGAACTCCCCGTTCCCCAATGTACATATCCAGAACATCATGTCGGCAAAAAGCATTTGCCAGGCGGAACCTGCAAACGCGTTTGCAGGTTCTGTGTCTGATGAACGGTATTTTGTATAAAGTGTTCCCAATGCCCAGGAAATACAACCGGCTACAAGTAGTAAAATACCATATTCACTATGATCGTGTACGGTTACCGTCATTTCCAGTTGCTCGGCATACAATAACCCTACTCCTGCAAATCCCATCAAAATACCGGCAAGGATACATTTGCTCCGAAAGGTATATTTCCACATCGGAGCATCGAGTGCCATAATCCAGATAGCGGTAAAGGAGGCCACCACAGCCACCAGGCTGCTGCTGACATATCGCTGGGCCAGCATCACTACCGCCATATCGATGAACAGCAGGATGATTCCGCTCACAGCCGACCTGCCTACAAGCCTTGGGGTAAAGGCCCGTTCTCCACGACATGCACATATCACAAGCAGTATCAATCCTGCCGTAGAGAAGCGCAATGCACTGAGAAGGAAAGTCGGAAAGCCGTGTAAAGCCACCCCGATAAAGTAGTAAGTGGACCCCCAAACTACATAAATCAGGAAATAAGCGAATAGGATGGCAAGTTTTTTCGGCATTATTTTTATATTTTATTTCAACGCATTCTTGAAGAACCCGTCTATCTTGTCGAACGGTATCACATCAATCTTGTCGTATAAATCGACATGGTTGGCTCCGGGAATAATCAACAGTTCCTTGTTACTCCCCGTCAGCCGCTTGTAGGCATCCTCACTGAAATAGCGGGAATGAGTTTTTTCTCCATGAATCATCAACACAGCACTGCGGATTTCGCTAATATAGGTGAGCAGCGGCATATTGATGAATGACAATACGCTGGTTTTCGTGATTCCCTCGTTGGAGTTCGGGGAACGGCGATGATAGCCTCGTTCCGTCTTGTAGTAGTCGTGATACTCCTTGACGAATTGCGGAGTATCATCCGTCACGGGGTCGAGTACGCCACCGTCGCGTGCATAGCTGTCATCACGATAATCCTCGGTACGCTGTGCGTTGAGTTGCTCGCGCAACTTATAGCGGTCATCGGCACTCATGGCGTCGAAATACCCGTTGGCATTTACCCGGCTCATATCATACATAGTAGATGTTACCGTCGCTTTGATACGAGGGTCATTGGCCGCAGCATTAAGTGCAAACCCGCCCCAACCGCAAATACCTAAGATTCCGATACGTTCCGGATTGACGTCCGCACGGGATGTCAGATAATCGACCGCCGCACTGAAATCCTCCGTGCTGATTTCGGGTGACGTAAGATAGCGAGGCGTACCGCCGCTTTCGCCGTAATAGGAAGGGTCAAAAGCGATAGTCAGAAAACCTCGTTCGGCAAGTGTCTGGGCATAACGGCCTGACACTTGTTCTTTCACCGCACCGTAAGGGCCACTGACTGCAATGGCTACCAGACGTCCTTGCGTATTTTTCGGCTTGTAAAGGTCTGCGGCAAGCGTGATGCCGTAACGGTTGTGAAACGTGATTTTCGTATGTTCCACCTTATCACTCTGCAGAAAGGTCTTATCCCATTCCTGTGTCAATTCCAATGGTTCCATACCGGTTGAATTTATATATTTTGTTGTTGTCGTTTCTTGTGCCATGACATTCGCAAAGGTCAGGAACGTCAGTATGGCGATTGCTTGTAACTTCATAGCCGTATTATTTTACTTTATAGCGGAGCCAGACAATATCTGTTTCCCATTGTTCCACACTCTCTAATTTCAGTTTGTACGGGTTACATTCCATACGAGAGATTCCATCGAAAACCGCCGTCTGTCCCTTACGCCCGTCAATACCCGGAGCTACCATAATACTCACTTCGTCAATCAGTCCGGCCTCCAGGAAACTGCCGCAGATATGTCCGCCCCCGACAATCGCCAAGCGTTCAACGCCGAAATGTTCGTGAAGCAGCTCCATAGCTTGCGGCAAGTCAATGCGTTCCGCACCGGCCGCAATCCATGAAATACCCAATGTGCGCAGCGTTTCCAGATATTCCTCGGACACCTGTTCACTGACAATACAAAGTAGAGGATGCCCGTCAGCTTCACCCTCCTGCCAACGCAGTTTCCCATAGGTATCGACAATGATCGTATATTCGTCCGATTTACTGGCGACATATACGGATTTATGACCTATCGGAGTTCCCTCCATCGGAGTACTTTCCTCTTTGACGGCAGAACATTCGAGTGCGGTAGTTATCCGTCCTGACAGTTTCGAGCAAGGCCCCAGCTTTTCCAAGGCTATGTAATACTCATCCGTACTCAGTTGCCCGACCATCGGGCAGTCGATGCGGCCATCGACCGAAGTCATCATGTGACTGATTATATATGGTCTCATATTCTTGGTTTTTATTTATAATGCAAAAGTAAGGCAGCTTCTCCGCTCTGCCGGTAGACAAATTACGGATTATACTACCTTATTTACTGATTCCTTATCGGCCTACCTGACGTTGCTGTTCCGCATTGTACCGGTCTCCCACAACGGGAATAGCAGCCACGGTATCCTCCAGTTCTTTCCAATCCCCGGAGCTGATGTTGAAGTCGAGTGTACGCAGGTTTTCCTCCAGATGAGACAGTTTTGTTGTTCCCGGAATCGGTACGATCCACGGTGCTTTCTGAAGCAACCAGCCAAGAGCCACCTGTGCCGAGGTCATGCCCCGTGTGCGACCGAAAGCTTGCAGCGCATTTACAATGCGGATATTCGCACGCATCGCTTCCGGCTGGAAACGCGGCAGGGTCTGACGGTTGTCGTTGTTCACATCGAATACCGTGTATTCGTTGATGCAGCCTCCCAAAAAGCCACGGTTAATCGGACTGTACGGTACAAAGCCGATACCCAGCTCCCGGCATACATCGAGAACGCCGTTCTCTTCCACCAGGCGGTGCATCAGATGGTACTCGCTTTGGATAGCCGTCAGCGGACAAATGGCGTGGGCCTTATGGATTGTTTCGGCACTGACCTCGCACATACCCCAGCGTTGCACTTTACCTTCCTTGATTAAGTCGGCAATGGTAGCCGCTACCTCCTCGGCCGGAGTATTCGGGTCTGCACGGTGCTGGCAGAACATCGGCAGTGAATCAAGTCTCAATCGGCGAAGTGACTCCTCGCAATAGCGGCGGATGGTTGCCGGACGGCTGTCCTGACGACCGGTTCCTTTGCCGTCGATGACTTCGTGCCCGAATTTGGTCGTTACGTTAATCCGTCCCTTGAACTCGGACAGCGCTTCTCCTGCCAGGTTCTCATTGGTCAACGGCCCGTAAATGATAGCCGTGTCGAAGAGCGTCACTCCACGCTCTACCGCTTCATGCAACAATCGGATACACTCTTTCTTATCCGGGTGTTGGCTGCGGTTGTAAGTCATGCCCATTACACCGAAGCCGAGTGCCGACACCTCGAATGCCGCCTTGCCCGTACCCAATACACGATGTCCCTTGATACGGGCTGCATCGATATCCACCACATCGGATGTTTCCGCTTGTTTCGCTTCTGAAGCGAATACTTTGCCCAATCCCGAAGGCATGGCCATTGCGGCTCCTGCCAATGCAGCCGTTTTGAGAAATCCACGACGGCTGATATCCATTTTATTGTTTTCTTCCATAATTTTATGTTTTATGAATTATAACTTAATGAATGGAAAATGCCCCGTCCACTAAAAGGGCGTGCCCGTCTACGAAACTTGCCTGCGGTGAGCAAAGCCACAATACGGCGTTGGCTATTTCTTCCGGTTTACCGAGACGTCCGGCAGGAATATCTCGGACCAGTTCCTTTTCCAGATCGGGGTTACGCCGTATCAGTTCTTCGGCCATAGGTGTTCGGATCACACCCGGACAGACGGCATTGATACGAATCCCTTTTGCCGAGTAATCAATGGCGGCTGTACGTGTAAGCCCGATTACCGCATGCTTGCAGGCGATATAGGCCGCTTGTCCGGGGAACCCCGTAACACCGCCTTGAGACGAGGTATTGACAATGGCCCCACCGCCTTGTTTCAGCATCTGGATAATCTCGTAACGCATACAGTTCCATACACCTTTCAGATCGACGGCTACCGTGCGGTCGAACTCCTCGTCGGTAATCTCGGCCATCGGCCGTTGCGGGGTCTGTATCCCAGCATTGTTCAATGCAGCGTCCAGCCTGCCGTAAGTCGCAACGATCCAGTCAATCATCTCCTTTACAGCCCGTGTATCGGACACGTCGCAGCGATATGCCACGGCTTTATACCCTTCTGAAACCAACTTCTCGGCTTGTTCTTTCGGCTCATTGATGTCCACCAATACTACGGTTGCACCCGCTTTTGCAAATGCTTCTGCCGAGACCAGCCCGATACCTGCCGCTGCCCCCGTTACCATTGTTACTTTCTCATTCATTGTTTTCATGATTCTTTTGTTTTAATATTCTGCCAACAAAGGTAAAAAGAGAGCCCCGCAACGACTTTGCTGCGAGGCTCAAAAGATTTTGTTATGAAGTTCACTTTGTTAAAATGACTTTTTCCGAAAAATCCATAATCTATATTCTCCTGATTAACTTGGCTGGATTTCCTACAACGATCGTATTCGATTCGACAATTCTCTCCGAAATGCGGAAAAACCTTGTGTAATAATTCACGATATTCTTCCGTATCCGGCATCGTATGATTCAGCCGGAAGATATTTTGCCGCAGCTCTTTTACCACGCCTAGTTCTTCTTCCGTCTGGTGCAGGCAGTCGATTCGCAACTCTTCCATTGGCTTATTCGATTGCTTGTTTGACCCAATCTCCAACTTGTTTCGTACTTCTATTACACAACCGGCCTTCTTCCCATTCGATTTTGGGGTAGAGTCTCTTGAGTTGTTTCACGCTACCCGTGATTGAACTGCCACCCGAAGTGGCAAAAGGAATAACGGTTTTACCCGCGAAATCATATTTCTCAAGAAAAGTATTGACCGGACGCGGACACAAGTCCCACCATATCGGATAACCGAGGAACACCACGTCGTAATCTTTCAGTTCAATCGTTTCTCCGCCCAACGCAGGACGTGATTTGTCGTCTGCCATCTCCACCGAACTGCGGCTCGCCTTGTCGTTCCAGTCGAGATCTGCCGAAGTGTAGGCCGTAGCCGGAGTAATCCGGTGAAGTTTACCGCCAGTCTCTTTTGCGATAGCGGTTGCCACTTTCTCTGTGGTCCCCGTACAGGAGAAATAGGCTACAAGGATTTTCTTGTCGGACGGCCTGTCGGTATCTGCTGTTTGTTTTTGTGCTTTCGACGGGTTACTGAAAGTAAGTAGGCTCATAAGTATCAATACTATCTG
>OGLM01003181.1_pt1 | contig 13743 bp, 14 predicted proteins | sample 1572531 | NCBI WGS metagenome assembly OGLM01 (sample SAMEA2581909, study PRJEB24529) | metagenome | biome: Human gut stool | place: China | collected 2011 | reverse complement strand
TTCTTTGTGTACAGGTAGTCCAGAACCTTCAGAACAGAATGAAATTGGTTCGCACCTTTTTTGTGCCTAAAAATGAAATAACCAAAAAGTAAATGATAAGCGTATGGAAGAATTAGAAATCAAAAAGCCTGAAAAGCTACTGATAGCCATCAGTGCATTAGGCAATCATGGCAAGACACTAAGTACTAACAGATTGATAGAACTTTTAATTTCACATCGTGAAGGATGGCTTTATGATAGCCGTTCCATCAATCTCAAGAAAGAGCAACTGGCTATTCTACAACGCAATGGAACGGCAGAGATTGCTGTTATTACCATTGGTGATGGAGTCGATAGTAGATTTGAAGATTGGTATAATATTGTAGCAAGCATTCCAACTATCAAAATCATTGTTGGATGTTGTCGTACAAAACATGGGACATTCGCCTATCTCAAAAAATTTGCAATGACTCATCAATATACAATGGTTGTAACGCATCCATATTTTCAAGAGATGCCTGTTTTGACTAAGGGTTCACCTATTGCAAACTATTGGAACACAATTTTTGCAAACCATCTATTAGATATGATACATTTACACTTGTAAACAATATTGGGAATAATAACAATTAAAAACAAGAAGAATATGAAAAAGATTTATCTAATCATGATACTCTTCTTTGCGATAGCATCGGGAGTATTTGCACAAACAACCAACATTGTCACCCTCATGCTAAAAGCCAAGTCTGGCGAAGCAGAAGCACAGAATGCTCTGGGCGAAGCATATTATGATGGGAAAGGGGTTACGGAAAATTTAACTGAAGCTGTAAAATGGTTCACAAAAGCTGCAGAACAAGAAAATGCTAAAGCAGAATACAACTTAGGCGACTGCTATTACTATGGCAATGGAGTACAATACAGGGACCGTGAAGAAGCCGTAAAATGGTATACAAAAGCGGCAGAGCATGGAAATGCTGATGCACAAAACGACTTAGGATACTGTTATAAATTTGGCGAAGGAGTAGACAGGAATCTTAAAAAAGCCGTAGAGTGGTATACAAAAGCGGCAGAACAAGGACTACCAATGGCACAATGCAACTTGGGAATCTGCTATGAAAATGGCGATGGGGTAGAAAAGAACCTTGAAGAAACCGTGAAATGGTATACAAAAGCAGCCAACCAAGAATATGCGCGGGCTCAATACTTACTGGGAAAAGCCTATGATAATGGCAAAGGTGTAGCTAAGAATGATTCGGAAGCTATGAAATGGTATCTCAAAGCGGTAAAAAACAATTACCCACAAGCAGTCTCTTATTATGGTGTAATGCTCTTAGTGGGTGACAAACAAAAGGGTGTAACAAAAAACATACCAGAAGGAGTCAAATATTTGCGCAAGGCTGCTGATCTAAAAAACCTTGATGCAATTCAGGTTTTGGTTGGTGACTATTTATCGAAAATGCAAGGTGAGAATGATTTAGGTATTAGCAAATATCTTTCTTACGCTGACTTTGTTAAGTATCTGAAAATTGGTGCAGAACAAGGAAATCAAGACATGAAAACTATTCTGGCCAATTTACCAAATTATAAATCAATGATAGCACAAGAAAAAAGTCTTGTAGCGAAATATGGACAGAGAGCATACGACAACATTAAAAAGGGAAAGGTTTATATAGGTATGCCAGAAGGTATCCTTACCGAATTCAGGACTTTTGAGACTGATGGTAGCAGATATCAAATGTACAAATACAATGGTCCTTACAGAGACTTAGTTGGTACTTACAAACAATATATCCCTTCCTATGGTCTCCGACTGGCCAATCTTCTTGGGAAGGTATTCCCTAGAATCGTAAAGGTTAGAAACGGAAAGGTTACAAATGTCATATATTAATAACATTATTAAGTGGACTCATAAAAGCATTACATTTATTATGAAGCATTCATTTTTACAAACATTAAGCATCACTTTTTCCTCTAAAATCGGAAAAAGTATCATTTTAGCAATATTCGTTATGCTAACAGGAAGCCCAACCTTCGGACAAGCAAGACGAGGCACTACACAAAAAGCCAATACAACAACTGTCACTAAACCAAGCCCAAATTTGGTGAACGACTTTAACAAAAAAATCAAAAATCATTATTTCTTCAACAATAAGTCGAACAATAATGAGTGGGACATCGTATTCAAACCTGCTAATACAGAAGGAAAAGGCGGTGGAAATATCGTGATACCTATATCTAAACTTGGCCTGTCATTCTCATACAACATCACTGCAAACGGAAGCATCTATATCAAGATTGACAACGTCAAGATGAAGGAGGAGAAGATAACATGGCAAACTAATCCCGATGGGGTCATTTTAGAAGATCTATTTTTCCAGTTGCAGAGCGACTCACTTAAATACGATGAACTTGTAAATTGGAATCCAAACGAAGAGTCAGTTTACAACGAAGTCAATGAATTTGATAGAGTTGATGAAAAGCCATCTTTTCCTGGTGGTGAAAGTGCAATGCAGTCTTATCTGAACAGCAATGTAAATTATCCTGTTGTAGCACAGGAAAATGGCGTACAAGGACGTGTAATCGTAGAGAGTATCATAGAGAAAGACGGCTCCATGTCTGACGTTAAGGTTATTAGAAGTGTTGACCCGTCACTTGACAGGGAAGCCCTGCGTGTTGTTAAGGCTATGCCGAAATGGACACCAGCAAAACTAAAAGGAATACCTGTACGAACCAAATGTACAACACCTGTCGTTTTTAGATTAAAATAAGGATCTATACCCAAAACGGGAAAGTGGCTGCCATAAAGTGGTAATTACATAATTTCAAATTACAAGACAATGAAAAAGAAACATTTTTTAATCATGATGTTTGTATGTTTCACAACAAGCATCACAAGTTGCTCTAACAGCAATAGAAACAGTTCTGAAAATGGAATAGACTCAGCTGCCATAGCACAAGCTAAAGCTGACAGTATCGCTAGGGTTGACAGCATAGTTCGTGCTGATAGTATTGCAAGAGCAGACAGTATTGCTAAATCAAACAATTTGGCAGTAGGAATGTCTGTAAAGGAGGCATTACAGAAGCCTGGCGTCAAGAAAGATTGTGCAGATGCATTTGATGGTCAACACGAAGGAGATGCCTTGGTTTTGATACAAAACGGCAAGAAGTTTCTCACAAATGTTAGTTATCACATGAAGAACGGCTTTGCTGAATGTGATCATCTCAACTTTGACCTTTTGCCAGACAGTTATGAAGGTGACATCACTCTGGTTAGAGCCAAGGACTGTGCTGCATCCGCAAAAATTGTAAAGGAAATCAAATGACAAGCCTCATGAGACATTCTATTATCACAGCATTAGCCGTTTGCCTAGTCGCATCATTTACCGCCTGTGGCAACAAACAGACTAAAGATGCTGAAGCCATAGACAGTACGGCAATAAAAGACTCCATCGTTTCCGAAAAAGTAGAGCCACAAGTGGACTCTACAAAAATCTTTAGCGACACAGTTGCACAAAGAGGAAAAATGGTATATAAGGTAACACGCCAAGTAGAAGACGACATCGTATATGATGACGAAAGAGACTTGAATAAGAACACATTTACTGAGTCTTTGCGCATTACCTTCAAGAACAATGGCAAAGTCAGCATCAAGGAAACATTGCAAGACGACGCCACTTGGAGTGGAGAATGGGAAGCGAATGGCTATGACATAACCATTTACGCCAACGATTTTGTCCTACGAGGTACCGTTTCCAAAGATTACAAGACACTTGAACTTTCCTCAGAATCTATCTACAAAGTAAGTTGGACAGGTTCTAGAAAATTAAAACTTCAATAAACTTATTACATTCATGGCTTTCCTATTGATATAATAGCGAATTGCCATGAATGTTTTTTATTTTCCTCCTAAGAATAGTATCTGTTAGAAAACGGACATTAAAAAATGCGATAGCACCGCCCTAACTACCTATTTTTATATAGTTAGGGCGGTGCTATCACTAAAAATCGAGACCATTTACCGCATAGAGCGGTAGGTTTGTAACCCAATCTTCCTGCTGATAATCATTCATAGAGATGCGATAGGCCTTCTTTGACCGGTTCAATCTCATCCTCCTCATCCTGGAGCAGAAAATCAATCTCCTGAGTACTGTTGGTCTTGGCATAATAATACGGTTCATACCTGAGAATTAGCTGCTGCAAAACATACTGTTCCGTCAATGCCCCTTTAAACTCTGTAAAAATACTGTTGCCAGCCACTATTGTCGCAGCCTTGAGATTAGACATCGCACCTAGAAGCCCGACATCCAGGACAAAGATCTTGAAGGCCGCCCGGTCTTCATAACTGGCAAGCGGCAGTCGGGGAGCCTTCACATTATATACCTTATATATCAGTCCGGCATCCAGCAGCCACTGCAAGGCCAACTCATACTCCCGGGCTCTTGCCCCCTCGCGCACCACTCCATAGATAAACTTCCTGTTTTCCTTGCTCAACTGGGCGGGCAAGGATTTCCACAAATCAGTAATACGGGGAATAATCTCCGATGGAGCATGCTTCGACATATCTCTCTGATAACTGTTCAGAATGTCCTTCTGTATGGTTCTCACCTCTTTCCAGTCACGATTCTGGCTAAAGCTCAATACGGCTTCAGGCATGCCTCCCACGTAGTAATAATACTTCAAGAGTTCCTGAAACTTGGGAGCAAACATCGTTATCATATTCCAATCCTTCGTCTGAAGCAGCTGCGCCAGATTCTTCTCCCCCATAGCCATCACGAACTCGATAAAGTTCATTGGATACAGAGAGAGAAATTCCACCTTACCCACAGGAAAAGATTCCCCCTGATGCAGTTCGATACCCAGAAGAGAACCTGCAGCTATGACATGATAGCCCGGCGCATTCTCTGCAAAATATTTGAGAGAAGTAACAGCATGAGGGGCAGCCTGAATCTCATCCAGGAATATCAGCGTTTCGCCCTCTGTGCAGGTTACATTCGTTGCTGCCCCAATAGCTGTAAGAATTCTAGGAATACTGAAATCCTGTTCAAATAGATTCTGCAGGATCTTCATCTCTTCAAAGTTCACATATGCCAGCTGCTTGTAATTCTGGCGGGCAAACTCCTTCACCAGCCAAGTCTTTCCCACCTGTCTGGCGCCCTCTATGATAAGAGGTTTACGATAGTGTTTATTCTTCCATTTCAGAAGTTCATTGATAGCTAATCTTTCCATAATCCGTATCTTAAAATCACATTTTATGAGGGAATAATCACCTATTATCCCACATTTTATGAGGGAATAACGCTGCAAATATACACATTTTATGAGGGAATCCTATCATGTTTTTGCACATTTTATGGGGAACACCTATTTTTTAACTGATTTTAAAGGATGAAAAATGAAGTATCTACTCAGCAGTACCCCCTATGGGCATGAGCGTATCTCCCTAATAACCTCCAGGGTGGTAGGGTGATTTCTTTTTCTTTACAAAACAGGATGAAGGGAGAAGGAGAGGAGAAGGATTGAGAGAGGCGTTACAGTTGTGACAGTTGTGACAGTTGTGACAGTTTTCAGGGGAGGGGTATATGAACTCGGGCTGCTTTCAAATTGTTATTATTATATTTAACTTATTATATATATAATTATATATATAATAAGTTACCTCTAAAGAGAGGGAGGTGGGGGTAGGCGCTGAAAACTGTCACAACTGTCACAACTGTCACGCTTTGGAGGTTGAGGAAGGTGGAAGCATTGATGGATGATTTCTTGCTTCCTGCTGTTTTCGGAGTAAGAAAGCATAGAGAAACTTTTTACATTACATAGTTTTCTCGCACGATAAATTATGAGTTGGCAAGATTAACCGGATGTGCCCGAAGTGTTAAATCCGTTTAACATAACTCTGCAGGGTGAAATTTGGTAGTATCAGAAAATTGCCGTACCTTTGCACTGTCGTTCGAAGAAAGGCTGCACTCGACAAAGCTTAAGCAAGCTTAGCTCTGTTCTCGTTTGCACTTTCTTTGCACTGTCGTTCGAAGAAAGGATGCACTCGACAAAGCGCACCCCACCAAGTTAACATTCAACACTTAACATTCAACATTAAACATTAATATTAACCCTTTAATAATTTAAGATCATGGAACAGAAAGGAACATTGAAGTATCGTAAGTTGCAGCGTACACCACAGAGCGGCGAGAACGCTGGTAAGAAAAAGTGGTATGCCACTGCGGTAACCGACCGCGAGGTGGATTTCGAGGGATTCGTATCTCACATCTCCGACCATGGTTCGCCTTACTCCCGAGGTACTATCCATGGTGTGCTGATGGATGCACTCGACCATCTGCAGGAGTTGATTCTTGACGGTAAGAGTGTGCGTCTCTCTGACCTCGGCCTGTTCTCCATCGGTATGACTTCGAAGGCGGAGGATACCAAGGAGAAGGTAACGGCTGCCAGCGTAGAGGGTGTACACCTGATTGTGAGAAACACAAAAAGCTGGAGCAACTCGGAACTGCGCAAGAAGTGCAAGATTCAGGAGTACGGCGGCTATACCGGCACCGACGAGGGTGGCACCTCTGGTGGTACCTCAGGCGGCACTGAACAAGGCGGCGGAACCAGCCAGGGCGGCGGCACTGAACAGGGCGGCTCCGGAACTACCGGCGGCGGCTCTCAGGAAGGCGGCGACGGGCTTGAATAAAGCCCTCGCCTGAGGCCAACCAAGTCAACATTAAACATTAAACATCAACATTCAACATTAAACATTAAACATTATGAAAGCAAGTACATGGAAAACAATTTTGCAGATTGCAATCTCCTTTCTCACAGCTATCGCTACCACACTCGGTGTAACTAGCTGCAGCAGCCTTTAAAAGGTAAAAAGGTAAAAAAGTAAAAAGGTAAAAAGAACCTTAGCCCCTTTGCGCCCCCGTCCCCAGCGATTCCATCGCTGGTCCCCCAAAAAGCCTTTACCATAAAGGAAACCAAAAAAAGCCCCGGTGCATCATGCATCGGGGCTTTGCTTTATCTGCTTTTATCTGCTTTTTCTTCGTTTATCGGATATCTCTTCCTTCCTGGCTGTATCCTTCGAGCATCTTCGGGCTGCTGATAGGCTTGCGCGAACAGTAGTCGAAATCTACCTTCTTGTAGCCCTGGCTGGAACGCCAGCGGATGGTAAGCTTCACCGTCTTGCCTTCTGTATCAGGCACGGCATCGTTCAGATTGAACGCTACGAGGGCATCGCGCCAGTAGTTCTGAGGGTCGCCATTGGCATTGTGGCGCAGCTCTACCTCGTAAAGATTCTCAGGATTCACACCCGTAACGAGGTTGATGTAATGCACATTCTGACCGCCCCAGAGAGCACGGAAACGGAGGGTGAGATAGCCATCTTCTGCCACTGTTACCCAGTCGCGAACGATGTCGACCATGTCGTCGCCATACTTCTCGCGGTTCTCGGTATCAGAACCGAGCGAAGGAACTGGCTTCTTGGTCAGGATGCTGTCTATCCAGTTGACGTGAATCACCTGGTTATACTTCTCGCTCTTCTCCGAGGTCTGCGTGTAGTTGACCAGGGCGCGAACCTCCTTACCGTCAAAGATGGTTGGTTTCAGGTTCTTGGCGAGCAGCGTGGTGTTGTCGTCGAGCTGCAGATAGCAGGCATCGCCACTCTTCTTCACGGTTACCAGTGCGTTAGGGAAAACGCGGTCCCAGTCGGTATCGTTATCGTTATCGCATGACTGGAATGTGAGGGCCGACAGGAGCATCATCGCTGCCAGTCCGATCTTCTTGAAATCAATTTTTCTCATATATAATGTTCCTTTCTTTTTATTGTTTCACTTTCTGATAATAAAATAAGAAAGGAACAGAAATCTTGCTTCTGATTTAGAAAAAGATTGTTAAAAATTCAAGTTAAAAATAATACGTGCAGCCGATGGTGGCAGCGCGGTTGCCGAAGTGCTGGCTCGCCATATCGTGGAAGCGGCCTTCGAGCGTCCAGTGCTTGCCCAGATTCTTGTATACTCCTACCTCGGCATAGAGATTAGCCGGGGTGTAGGCTTCGCTGCGGCGGCGGGTACACCAGATGAGGTTGCCCGTAAAGCGCCAGCCATCGGCCATTGTGAGCTGCGGTGCCAACTTGAATACGGCAAAATGGTTGTATTCTGCATTGCGCTGCTGAGCCTCCTCTGAAGGGGTTTCGCTGCGCTGCCAGAAGTAGTTGACTCCGGCTGTGAGGCGAAGGATGCCCTTGTGCCAGAAGGCGGTGGAGCCGATGCCGAGCGTATTGTCGTGGATGGTGCTGAGCTGGTGCTGGTGGATGTTCTTTACCGAGGTGCTGAGCACGAAGGCAGGGCGGCTGTAGGTATGCTTGAGCTCTACCACATTCGCCATGCTGTTGCCGATATCGGCGGTATAAACCGGCTGCCAGGCGCCCTCCATATCGCCCGCGGTTACGAAATCGCCAAACTCGGGATTGAAGATGCGGCGGCAGTAGGTGGCCTGCAGGGTATGACCCGGCGTGAAGCGGTAATAGGCACTCGCCGAGTAGATATGGTTGCGCGTGGTATGCTTCCAGTGCTCTTCCGGCGCAATCTGCTTAGGACGGAAGTTGATGATGCGGAAGCGGTCGCCTGCCATGAATCCCCACTTGCCGATGTTGTAATCTATCTGGGCGTAGAAATCCTGGTAGTTGGAATGGTTGATGTAATTGGCGACGCAGTTCTTCTCGATGGAGAGTCCGCCCTCGAAACCTGCCGTAATCCAGAGATCAGGGGTGATGACCGGAGTGGCGTATTCTACCACCATGAAGGGGTAGGTGGAGTGGTTCTGGTAGGGCGCAGTCTGGGTTTCTTCCTGTGTACGGCCGTTGTCGCTGATATGCTCGGCACCCAGGGTAAAGAGGATGCTGGAGCCGTTGTCGGCGAGCGTGCGGGTATAGTCGGCCTGCAGATGATAGGCGCGCACGTAATCGGCTGGGGTGTGGGTGAAATGGTTGCGGGTATAGGTCTGCATCGCATCTATTTCGAGCACATCCTTCGCGGTAGGTGTCCAGAGCAGATTGAGTTTGGCGCCCTCGTGGGAGTAGTGGTTCACGGTGGTGCCTGAGATGCCCTGGTAGGCGTCCTTATCGCTGCTGGAGGTGCGATGGAAGTTGCCTTCTATATGACTGAGCACACGGAGTTTATCCTGCTGGCTGATGACGCTGACGATGCCTTTTGCGCCGCCGTAGGTATCACCGAAGAGTCCCCATCTGCCGGTGGTTCCGTTCTCCTTCTTGCGCAGTGTGATGTCGATGACTTTCTTCAGACTGCTGCATCCCTTCATCACTTCGGCGTTCTGGCACACCTTGATGGTTTCAATCTCCCGCGCCTTGAAATGGTGGAGGAAGGTGGCGTAATCGAGTCCGTATTCCTGGTTGTCGATACGGATGACGAACTTGCCGTAGAGGTTGGCGAATGGATCTCCGCCGATGATGTTGTTGCCGTCGAGTGAGATGACTTCCGGGCACATCATGAGTACATCGAGGAGTGATTCTTCGCCTGTGAGTTCCATTTCTGGAATATGCATGATGTATCTGTCGCCGATATGTTCTATCGGAGCGGCCTGTGTCTGGTAAGTAGTGCTGGCCATCGCGAGTGCGATGATGAGCAGGTTTTTCTTCGTACTGTTGTTTATCTTCATTTTTTTCTAATTTATATTATTGGCAAAAGGATTGCTTCATTTTTTTAGGCACGGATTACGCGGATTACACGGATTTTTTTTAGCAGTTTTGCGTCTCTCCCTAACGTTTGTCGGGTTTGCATAGGCGTTAGCCCATTAAATCCGTGTAATCCGTGCCTAATTTCCTTGCAAAGATAAGGCAAAAATCGGGGAATAACGAAATTTGGATGAGTTTTTTTCCGTTCAATGCGTAAAAAGGGGTGTCATTGCGTAAAAAAGTGGAGAACGGGGCAAGAAAAGAGGGCATAAAACTTGCGTGGCATTAAAAAAAACATTATCTTTGCAAAGAACAAAGAAATTTCTAAGAACTATACATATTATATAATAACCCTTAAAAGAGTAAGAACTTATGAAGCGACTATTACACATTCAATTTCTATTGGTATTGTTGCTGGCGCTGGGATACTCTCCTCTGCAAGCCAAGCGAATCACACAGTGGCAAGCTCAGCAACAGGCCTACAGTTTCTGGGGAAAGCAGATGCCGCAGAAGGCGAAGGCGAAGAGCCGCACGGCTATTACGGCATCGCCATCGGATGCTTACTATGTATTTAACAACGATGCAGGCGGATTCGTCATTATCGCAGGTGATGATGCCGTAACGCCAGTCTTGGGCTATACCTCAACGGGATCATTTGATGCAGAAAATCTGCCTGACGGACTGAAGGACCTGCTGAAGAGCTATGAGCGGCAGATTGCGGCGCTGGGCGACAACTATGTAGCGAACCAGACTGCCACAAGAGCCGGTTTTACAGGCGAAAACCTGCTCAATACCGCAAAATGGAACCAGAATGCTCCTTTCAACAAGTATACGCCAAACAACTATGTAACAGGCTGTGTGGCAACGGCTGGAGCCATCGTGATGAAGCACCACGGCTATCCTGCCAAGGGTACCGGAAGCCATTCTTATACCTGGAACGGCAAGACCCTCTCAGCCAATTTCGAGCATACCTACGACTGGGCAAGCATGCCTGCCAAATATGACGGCACCAACGATGCCGCTTTCGACGGCGTGGCAAGATTGATGGCAGACCTCGGTGTGGCAGTGGAGATGCAGTATAATAAGGACGGAAGCGGTGCGTATATCGGCAACCTGGTAACCGCCCTGCAGACGTATTTCGGCTACAGCAAACTTTCGCATCTGGCGTCAATAGATGATATGGAGGCTGAGGCATGGAATGCGAAACTGCGTGGCGAGATTGATGCCAACCGTCCGATTCTCTATTCCGCTTCCGATGCTTCGGTTGGCGGCCATTCCTTCATCATTGACGGATACAAGGACGAAAGCTTCAGCGTAAACTGGGGCTGGGGCGGCTATTGTAATGGCTTCTACCAGATTGGAGCCCTGAATCCGGAAAGCGCAGGAAGACCAACGGGCGATAAATATAACCTGGGACAGACGGCGGTAATCGGCTTACAGCCATCCGATGGAACGGAGAAAATCTCTACCATGGGATTCATGAATTACGATTATTTAATGCAGGATCCTAATATGAATGTTACCGATGTAAAAAAAGGACAGGAGTTCGAATTTTATTCTTTACCTATTGGAAATACCGGAGACCATAAGTTTACCGGAGAGTACGCTTTGGCTTTGATGAATGCTAAGGGGGAGATTCGTGAAATCTTGTCTTCTAAAAAATTGAAAAATTTTGGGGTTCATTCTTATTATTCTACTTCTATGTTCTATGCAACAAGTACTGTTGATGCAGAGCCAGGTGATTATCTGACAGTTTTAGCTAAAGAAGATGGTTATGATGAGTATATTGAACTTTATGCTTATGGGTTCGAGAGAAAGCGTCTGCAAGCAACAGGATTTGAGCCTCGCACGTTTGAAGTAAGGACAAAGTTAGGGGCTGGTGCTCATTATGAGCCGGCTACCGGCAGGTATAATCTATCTAAAAATTTCTACAAAGGTAAACCTATCATCGGAACCGCTCATTATTATCATCTGAATATAGATGAGGGTATATCGAAGTATTTTGTAACGTTGAATGGTGGCTTGGTTAATAATATAGTTTTGGGCGATGATAAAGTTAATTGGTTTACAGGTGTAAAACCGGTTTATGACCTCGAGGTAAGGACTTATCGCGAATATCAGGAGAAGGAACTGGTAGTAAATCTGCCAGGAGCTGGACAGCTGAAGTCTGAACTTGCCAAGGAAAACCCTGACTATTTTGTATACAGAAATATCAAGGTGAACGGCGAGATAGACAAGCGCGACTTTGATGAGCTGGCGAGCCATTATTTCAAGAGCATCGACCTGAGCGGTGCCAAGGTGGTGGCTTATGAGGACAGCAAGGCTGATATGGTTCCTAAATATGCATTTGAAGGCAATGCCACTCTGGAGAGTTTCAAGATGCCTGCAGGTGTCAAGGAGTTAGGTTCCAATGCCTTTATGTTAACCAAACTGAAGGAAATTGATTTACCTGAGACGATAGAGGAATTCGGCCGCAACACATTCAATGCCTGCTTCGAATTGAAGGATGTATATATGCGTCATAAGGAGGCTCCTTACTGGATAAGCTGGTGTGTATTTGCTAGCAAGAGCAGTCAGTTGTATCGCACGCTGCATCTCTATCCGGGCAGCAAGGCGAAGTATGATGCTCATCAGTATACCAAGAACTGGATTAAATACTTTGATAATGTGGTAGAGGATCTGGAGCCTACCGGCATCCATTCTGTAACATTGGATAAGAATACCGCTCCTAAGGCCATTTACGACCTGAACGGCCGCCGCATACAAAATGTTCCATCTAGGGGTATCTATATCCAGAATGGAAAGAAAATAAGCGCGAAGTAATGTTGAGTGTTGAATGTTGAGTGTTGAATATTACAATTAAAAGATAGGAATCCCCTGGTGCTTTCTGTGGCACCGGGGGATTTTTTTCGTTCAATACGTAAAAAAAAGGGCAATACATAAAAAAATGGGGGCAGGGTCCAAAAAAAGTGCGAAAAAACTTGTTTGGTACGAATATTTTTCTTATATTTGCAGCAGAACAAAGTATTTAAAAAACTACAGAAGCCCGATATTCAGGCTGGACTTATTCAGGTGGATTTATACAAGTGAACTTATATCAGGATATATATTAGGATATATAGAGAATATTTAGTAAATTATTAAACAACAAGAACTAATGAAACGAAAATTACACTTTAAAAACATATTGGCATTGTTGCTGCTGCTGGTATATTCTCCTTCGGAGGCTAAGCGGATAACTCAATGGCAGGCACAGCAGCAGGCTTATAGCTTCTGGGGAAAACAGATGCCGCAGAAAGCTAGAGCCAAGAGCAGAACGGCTAATACCGCATCGCGCTCTGATGCTTATTATGTTTTCAACAATGACGCAGGCGGATTCGTCATTATAGCAGGTGACGACGCAGTAGCGCCAGTTTTGGGGTATACCTCAACAGGAACATTTGATGCAGGAAATCTGCCCGACGGATTGAAGGACCTGCTCAAGAGTTATGAACGGCAGATAGCAGCGCTGGCTAACAGCAATCAGGCGAACCAGACTGCCACAAGAACCGGTTTCAGCGGCGAAAAGCTGCTCAATACCGCGAAATGGGACCAGATGGCTCCATTCAACAAGTACACGCCAAACAAATATCCGGTTGGCTGTGCGGCTACGGCTGGTGCCATCGTGATGCAGTATCACGGTTATCCTGCCAAGGGTACTGGAAGCCATTCCTATAAATGGGACGGCAAGACCCTGACTGCCCAATTCGAGCACGAATATGATTGGGCAAACATGCCTGCGCGATATGACGGAACCAACGCTGCTGACTTCGACGGCGTGGCAAGGCTCATGTCAGACCTCGGTGTGGCTGTGGATATGCAGTATACTGAAGACGGTAGCGGTTCGTATATAAGCGATCTGGTGGCCGCCATGCAGAAGTATTTCGGCTACACCGTCTCCAACACCAAGGGCAAGCCCACCAACTCCGAGTTCATCGCCATGATCGCCGACCGCCTGGTCCTGGAAGGCCGGACGGGGGAGAAGGAGTAAGGGCGGCCCTGCGGGCAGCACGGCTCAGACACCCCGCCGGGGGTGCCGGGGAAGC